>Ga0123335_1002730_pt1 | contig 25720 bp, 15 predicted proteins | sample BiotimSIPDNA_2_FD_89707 | JGI IMG/M metagenome (GOLD analysis project Ga0123335, IMG submission 89707) | Anaerobic biogas reactor microbial communites from Washington, USA - Biogas_R2 time_0 SIP DNA | ecosystem: Engineered > Bioreactor > Anaerobic > Unclassified | place: Washington, USA...
GAAGCATTCCTGGATCAGCTTGATCCACTGCGGGTCGTTTTTCTTCAGGTCGGATTCGGCGTACTTTTCCCAATTGACGCCACCCAACCGGAATTCCAGGGAGCAGGCCTGGTGTTTGCCGTCACTGGGTCGGCCCGCCATTGTTTCGCAGCCCGCGAAGTGCGCCACGTCGGCATCGCCGGTGCAATCGATGACCCGCTTTGCCAAAATCGCCTGACGCCCCGACTTGTTTTCAACCACGACTCCCTTGATTACGTCGTTCTCGACAATTGCCTCCACCACATGCGACACCAGCAGCAGCGTAACACCTGCCTGGACTGCCATCCTATCCAAGACGAGCTTGTGCTTCTCGGGATCTGAATTCCTATGCCAATGCCCGTTCATCGCCTCCAGGTTCTGGATCATTTCCTTGCCGATTCCAGCCAGAAAATCCAACGGGATATTGACGAGTCCGACTGTCGCCAGTCCCCCAAGCGCAGATTCCCGTTCCACGAGGATGGTCTTGCACCCCATTCTGGCGGCGGCGATTGCCGCACCGAATCCCGCCATTCCACCTCCGCAAACCGCGACGTCGAATTCGCCGAATACCGGCATTAGGATCTCGGGATTGACGATTCGTCCTTCTTTGTAGGTCAGTGGGATCATGGCTTCTCCTGCTCCTGTTTTTGATTGTTGTCTTCGTGCACGCTAATGGCCTCTGTCGGGCATGAGTCGTAGCATATTCCGCAGTGCCTGCAGAGTTTCTGGTCGATGACTGCCGTGTCCTCAAGCATGTAAATCGCCTGCGCCGGGCACGCCATCTCGCAGCTGCCGCACTTCTTGCATCCATGGTCGATAAGATAAATTTTCACGGGACTTACCCTCTAAACCATAATTCTTGAACAGCTCCTAAAAGATTAAAATAACCGCAACGACTACGAAGTCAAAGACATAATATCAGTCTCGGCAAAATTCGTGCTTGGGGGGCATGCCACATGCATTTCGAGTAGGAAGTCGATGATTTTTTTGCTTGGTTTTTCCTGTTTATTCGCACCTGAGCAGATTGAATCTGGCGCTGTTCTTCTGGTCGGCGATGCCCTTGCCCCAGAAGAGATAGCCATCACGTCCCTTGCCCGAATTGGAATTGACCACCAACGAGAAGCCGAAAACGCCAGGCTTGCTGAAATCGAAGCCAGTTTCAGCGGGATCCAAGGTGACCTCGTAAAGAGATTGGCGATTGTCAATGCGCTGGAACTTTAGTTTTGATTTCTTGAGGATTCCCTTTGGGTCTCCGATATGTCGATAGACGATTTCTCCGTCTCGCGCTTTAGCGACCGTGAATTCCTGCCAGTTCCTGGCAGTTCGTTCCTTGTGGTCTTTTCCGATTCGCTTGCCGTCAGCATCTCGTTTTTGAATCACGAATTGAATCGAGTCGCCTCTCCATGCGTCCAGTGGCGATTCGTTGTTGACGTGCTCGGGATCATCGACCAGCACGCTCACGATCAGCTGTCCATTTTTGACTGAGGTTCGGAATTTTGCTTTGATATTCGGTTCCATCGAGCCGAGTTCCCAGACTTGCCACTGCTCCGGGCTGCTGAAATCAATCCAGTCGCCTCCAATCTTGGCGGTATCCAATCTCCAAGGCCTGACCGCCATGGTCATTGGCAGTGCCCGGTCGTGCTTGTCCTTCAAGGTGACGAACTGGAAGGCATCAAGCTTGACGTCATCATTGAAGGTCAAGATGCCTGTCAGAACCAGCTTGCCACGTGCCGGAACCCTGGAATCGGCCAATGGATCCTGCTTGAAGACGAATCCCTTCGGCAAAGTCCAAACAGGCTCGAACTCCAGGGATTCATTCGAAAAGTTATTGACCAAAACCTTGAGTTTCCATTGGGCATCCAGAGGGACATCGTACCCATAGGTGCCATATTCGACTTGATTCATCTCGAAATCCGGTTGAAGCACCAGGTCGCCCACTTGCCGCTGACGCATCTTGTACTCCTTGGCAAGCCGATAGTTGCGCATTGCAACCGTGTCCCTATCAATGAACTTACTGGCGTCTGGCTGGAGGAACACGTATGCGCAGCCATCTCGTGCTGGGATTGCGTTGCCGTTGACCTCGAAGGCCCTGCCATCCAATCCCGTTGCCTTGATAGGCTCAAGACCTTCCGGAAGCAGGAATGCGTCGGGCATCTTGCCGCCGCGTCCTCCATAGATGAAGGCGATCACTTGCCCGTCCTTCATGAATGTCCTCGTACGGATTGCATTCTTTACGCCTTTCAGGTCTCCGACGTACTCGGCATGCGACAGTACCCGCGCCAAATGGGCGTACGCATTCATCGAACGCATCGGGGTATGGTATCGATCCATCATGCCGAAATTGTTCTGGTGCTCGTCATAGTACTTGTACTCGAAGGCAAAATAGCGCTCGATGCCCAACGCCCTGAATTCAACTGCCTTCGCCACGATTTCCGAGGCGGAATGAAGGTCGTTGGGTGCCAATGCCCTCGGCGTTCCGCGTCTCCAAGGCATTCCGCATTCCGTAATCCAATGGGGGATTCCAGCCTTAAGCGACCCCGAGGCGAGCTCGTGGCGACGGGACTTGTCAACCATCGCCTCCAAGGCCGGCACGGTCGAATACGTATGGTATGAAATGACATCGCAGGCATCGAGCATCCCATTGGCGATTTGCTGGGGATAGAAGGTCGTGTCGGGGCGGATCGATGCATACACGCCGCCAACCAGAATCGCCTCGCGCCCGTCAAGCTGAGCCTGGCGAGACACTGCCTTCGTAAAGGCGCCGATATATTCGGACGGATAGTAGTTGGCGAAAGAGATGTCGGGTTCATTCCAAACCTCCAGCGCATCCACCATCGGCCAACGCTTCAGGATTGCCGACCAGGCTACCCCGGCCTTCAGCAAGTCATGGGGATACTTGTTGTTGTTGGCGTCATTGGGGTCCTTGAGCCAGCTCGGGGTATCGTGGAACGTATCCAACGTCTTGATCCCCTCCTCCGCTGCCAGCCTGCGATACAACTCGAAGCGCGCCAGATGCCTAAAGGGCTCGCCTTCCCTGGGATGCATTCCGCCCCATGAAATCCTGTCTCGATTCCACAAAATCCCATTGTCCTTCATGATCCTAAGATAGGCACGCATCAAAGGTTCGTCGCTAGGATCGCCGCCCCAGGAAAACGACGTGTCGACCGCAAAGTACTCGTCAGGTCTCGCTGGCGCGGGAACGTCAATGGACAATCCCACACGGATGCCCAGTTTCGGATAGGCGATTTCATGGAAGCCGAGGCTCGTCGGAGCAGGACAGGTCAATGTCCCTTGATTCATGTCCAATTCCCCAATGCCCTCGCCTACGACGCCGCCATCGTAGTCCAGAAGATAATACTCGGTCTTGCCGACTGCGTCCTGCGGATTCGCCAAAACAACCTGCAGGGGACGTTTGTCATCGGGGCGGCGGAACAGGGTCGTCGGATCTTGGATTTTCCATTTGGCATGGGTAACCAGCATTGGCTCGTAGGTATGAAGTTTTACGTCTTTCAGCAGATAGCTTCCTTTTCGCGTTTTAAAATCCCGTCCGTGGACGGAAAATGTTATCATGCGTATTGGCAGCCTGAGGACACCGTCGTTGGGTCCTCCCCAATGATGGTTCGGGCTGTCTTTGACTGGAATTTTCAAGGTTTGCCACTGCTCTGGATTCCCCGTTAGTTTCAAGTAGTGCTGATGGGTTTGGTTGGTCGAATCGGCAAATCGCACATCCATCCCCGTCGCATCTGTTTTGACCTTGTATTCGACGAATGCCAGGTTGGCTTGCGGCGCCAGGTTCAGGCAAGACGCCACGTACCCTCCTCCCTTGCTCATGTCAACGTTCAGCTGAATGGCACTTTCTTCGCGGTTCCAAAGATAGTTGCCTTGGGCGCCCGGAAACTCGCGACCCAAATTCAACGCCCAGCCCAGCAATGCCGAATTCTCCTGGCGATCCGACACGAACAATCCACCTTCCTGATTCAAGTCCACGTACTCAAACTCGATTTTGCTGAACGTAATCTCGGTATTGACGGCGTCTGCATAGTCTGCCCGATGTTGCACGAATGCGAATCCCTTGAGGGGAAACCTAAGCACGCCATCGTTTTCGCCACCCCATTTGTGCGCCATCGAGCCCGAGGGGATGATCCTGAAAGGCTGCTCAATGTCTCCATTCCCCGTCAACTCCATGAAATGCTGGTGGTATTGTCCATCGGCGCCGATGAATCGAACGGCAAATCTCCGCGCCTTTGACTTGACGTTGAAGCGGACTTCGCCCAGGTTCCTGGGAGTCTTGAACCACTGGAACGCCGCCACGTAGTTCCCTTTCTTGTCAGGAAACGAGCCAAGCAAACGCAAGGAATTCTTTGTTATCTCCAACTTCCCGAACGCTCCGGGAAATTCGGGGCCGTTATTGAAAACCCATTCTTGGCCGAACAAAGACACTATGGCACATGCCATCAATACCACTAGCTTGCGCATGACAAATCTCCCTGAATGATATGGACTATTCCATCGCCTTGCGTGGAACATCGAACAATACATCGAAGCCAATCGGAACGCACGAAACAAAAGGTTGAAAACCGCCAGGCTTGTATACGAGTTCGTACTACTTGAGGACTTTCCACTTGGTCGCCCTGAGGCAAGGCGACTCGCCCACTCGTTCGGCTTGGTAGTAAACCGTCAGGATCGAGCCGTCCGGAAGCAATGTGGAGGCGGGATATCCCAGGTCGCCGTTGAAGTGCCCTGCGATCTTGATCTCGTTAGCCACGTCCCAGGTCTTGCCATGGTCATCGCTGATGCAGGCGTACTCTCCGTATCGTCCGAATCGACGACCATAGACCACGACGATCTTGCCATCCGGAAGCTTCAGGAGATGCGGGGGATATCCAGCCATTTCAGTAGGCGCGAGGACAGACCAGGTCTTGCCGCCATCGGCGCTTTCCGTTTGCCTGAGGGTATGGGTACGCTTGATCTCAGGCACGCGCTTGCCCGAGGCATCATGGTCGTGGAATCGGAACAAGGCGACGAGCCTGCCGTCGTCGGCCTCAACCAGGAATGGTTCGTGGTACTGCCCGACATTTTCGTTGGGCGGACGCGAGATCGTGGCGACGGTCTTCCAGCTTTTCCCATTGTCTTCGGAGACTTCGACGACCAGCTCCCGGCGTGCGTTCTTGCGTTCGGGATCATTGGGCAGGAAGCGATCGGCGCCGGTCGAGCTTCTCCCCACCATCATCAGCCGTCCATCCTTGAGCTGGATGCCACCGTGGTTTGCGGAACCTTCCGTCCTCACAGGTTTTTCCCAGGTTTTGCCACCATCGGTCGATCTCATCGTAAAGTATCCCAATTGGCTTTTGACCAGGTCGGTTGGAAGCTTTAGGAAATGATTTTGGTAATGGAAAGGCTTCGTTCCTGGCTTTGCGGAGACCTTTCCTGTTGACGGCGTCGCACCTGCATAGGCGATTGACGAGAACCAGGTTACGACCAGATCGCCGTTTTCGAGTTCCATGATTCCCGCGTCCCGGTCGTCATTGATTCCATTGACGATGGTTTCCGGTTCAGTCCAGGATTCGCCATGGTCATTGGAACGGATCATTTGGACTTTGCCCCAAGGGCAGACATGCTCTTCTCGATCGCCTGAGAAGACCGCAAGGATTTGCCCGTTTTTCCTGGTGCAGACGCTTGGCCATCCGATGTAGCGTCCTTCTTGCTTGCAGATCGTCTTCGTCCAGATGATTTGCGCCCTGTTCTGGACGATGTTGGCGCCGGCGATCTTTTCCTTGGAGGTGTCCTTCCATGGCTTTTCGGGCTTGGCGACCGTTCCCCTGACCTTCATGTTCTTGAGTTTTCCGACTGTTTGGCTCGCATAGAATCCGACTCGTCCCACCGTGGTTGGGACGGGTGCCGTGAAGAGTTCCTTCCCGTTGAACCAGACGGTCAGCTGATCGCCTTTCCGTGCGATTTTTGCCGTATGCCAAGTGTCTGGAGCCTGTGGCTTGGGACCTCGTTTGATCTCCAGGTATTCGCCTTCGATATCCTGGAAGAGGATGGCGGACCGCCAATCGTAATGCACGGAGATGAACCGCTCATTGTCAGTCGAGGCAAACATGAAACCGATTGCCATCACGCCGTTCGTTTTCGCGACATTGAACTCCGCCTCCAATTCGAAGTCCGCATATTCCGCCTCAGCCGAGATGGCGCGAACCGGTCCTTGCATGCCGTCGATGACCATCGATCCGTCCACGCAGGTGACCTTGCCGGGACTGCTGAAAAACCAGTTTTCACCCACTTCGTTTCCTTCGATGTTGAGCTTGTTTTGCGCCAATGCGGCGAGTGAACACACAAGCAGGCAGGTGATGGCTTTTGGCATAGTGACTACCTCCAAAGAAAAATATTTCATACCTGGAAAATCAACTTGATTTAACGTAATGTAAGCTCGCCGGAAAACAAATCAAAAAAGGATTGAGATTACAAGTATCCTCGTACCTACTCGATCAAAAATCCATATCACAGCTTTACATTTTTAATTAAGCGTAATGCATGTACGAGAACCCTGGATGCCGTACCTAACACAAGTCAAAATCAAGCCTTGGTCTTGCAGGTCATGATTTTTGCTTGAGTTTTTCGTCCCCTCCGCCTTGATTTTGTCAAAATTCATCTTATTGTTTCATACAAGGAGCATATGCACAGAAAATCGACGAATTGGTGAAGCAATGCAAGAAGCAGTCAAGATCATGTATCGCATCCAGAGTCTGGAGATTATTCTGGAGGAAACACGAATCGTGCATCGCGACAATTTGCCACCACAATACGCGACACTCCAGGAAACCATCGAAGCACTCAGAAATCAGGTTCCTGAGGAACATTTGGCGCGATACGACAGGATCAGGAAAAATGGGCAAGCCGTCGTAAATCTCGTCAACGGATTTTGCCTGGGATGCAGGATGGAAATATCCTTGGGCGACCTAAACAGAATGAAACGAGATGAAGCAAACCTGATTTGCCCACATTGCGGGAAATTCCTCCTCCTGGTCTAGGCATGTGGATCCCGATTCTAAAATAGCAACGAGACACCACCACGTTCACGAGGCACCTATGGACATTAAGCCGCTCCTGCCAAAAGAGCACGTCATCCTAGGAATCAAAGAGCAAGACAGAAGAAAACTGCTGGAGACCATCGCACAGCCACTTGTGGACGACGAGATTGTGGACGATTTGGAGCAGTTCATCAATGATGTCGAGGAACGCGAAAGCGCCGCCTCCACCCAGAATGGCGAGGTCGCCTTCCCTCACGCAGTATCCAAGGCGGCGAAGCGCCTGGGTCTGGCGGTTGCCATTGCCCACGAACCCGGGATTGTCTTCGACCCGCAGTCCGAAACCCGTTGCCGGGTGTTTTTTCTCTTTGCGATTCCCGCGGCTGCGGCTCCCAATTCCTATTTGAATCTTCTCTCGCATCTAGTCGATTTCGTCCTTGCAAAAGGCAAGCTTCTCAAACTCGTCCAGTCAAAGACTCCCGCCGCGGCTGCGAGAATCCTGACATCCTGGAAAAGACCAACACCATAACATAACCCACCACTTGAAATGACCATCAGAATCACCTATCCGGAAGGAAAAATCAAGGCTCTAACCATGAGCTATGACGACGGTGTCCAGGAAGACATCAGGCTCATCGAGATTTTCAACGAATACAACATCAAGGGTTCGTTCCATCTCAACTCTTCTACCTTTGACAAGCCGGGACGCTTTGCATCCGACCAAGTCAAGGACATCTACAAGGGACATGAAATCTCCTGCCACTCGTCAACACATCCTTTCCTGGAACGAGTCCCGGCAATGGAGGCCATGCGCGAAGTCTGGCTGGACAGGCAAAAACTGGAAAGCCTGGCGGGATACCCAGTCGTCGGAATGTCCTATCCGATGGGAACCTACAGCGACAACGTCATCGCCATTCTCAAGGGCGCTGGAATCAAATGCTGCCGGACAACGCTGGCAACCGGAAAATTCCACTTGCCCAATGACTTCCTGGCCTGGCATCCCACCTGCCACCACAGGAACATGCTGGAGCTACTGCCCCAATTCCTCGATTGCCGCTACGCGCTCTCCATCTTCTTCGTCTGGGGACACGCATACGAATTCCCAAGAAACGACAACTGGGGAGACATGGAGTCCTTCTGCAAGCAAATCTCAGGAAAACAGGAAATCTGGTACGCGACCAATATCGAAATCTGCAGGTACCTGACAGCCATGTATCAACTGGAAATCTCCGTTGACGGTTCTTTGATCTACAACCCGACTGCAACGGAGATCTGGTTCACGGCAAACGGAAACCTCATGTCCATCAAGGCAGGACAGTCGATCCAAATCTAAACCCGCAACTCCAACTCAAGACCACAAGACCATATGGCAATTCTAACGATTACCGACGGACCGGGCGCTGGGCAGCAATACGAAATCGAGGCAGGCAAGATTACGGTGGGGCGCGTCGAAGGATGTGACATCATCCTCAACCACGGAAGCATTTCGCGACAACACGCCACGCTGACCCTCGTCCCAGGCGCCTGGAAACTAGAGGACTTGGGTAGCCAGAATGGAGTCTTTGTCAACGACCAGAAAGTCACGGGATGCCTGCTTAAAGGTCCCTGCGACATCCTCTTCGGCTCAATTCATGTTCATTTCGAGCCAGGTTCTGAAATAGCTTCCCAGCAAGAAGCGGCGCTCCCAAAGGGCAAAGCGCCCGTGCAGCAAGCGGGCATCGATCCCGAAGACGTCAAGAATATCGGCAAGTTGACGGGCAACATCATCAACGAGTTCGGGCGGGTCATCGTCGGCCAGAAGCAAGTTGCCGGCGAGTTGCTCATCGCCATTGCCGCTGGCGGCCATTGCCTGATGATTGGCTTGCCGGGTCTGGCAAAGACCCTGATGGTCTCCACGCTGGCTCAAATCCTCAAGCTCCAGTTCAAGCGAGTCCAGTTTACGCCTGACCTGATGCCCTCGGACATCATCGGCACCGATATCCTTGACGTGGACGACCAAGGGAAACGTTCCTTCCGATTCATCAAGGGACCCGTCTTCACCAATATGCTCCTGGCGGACGAAATCAACAGAACCCCGCCGAAGACACAGGCGGCACTGCTGGAGGCAATGCAGGAAAAGCAGGTCACCGCATCGAACCAGCTCTTCAAGCTCCCGCCGCCTTTCTTCGTGCTCGCAACCCAAAACCCGCTCGAACAGGAAGGGACATACCCGCTACCGGAAGCGCAGCTGGACCGTTTCATGTTCAATATCCTTGTCGACTACCCCGAGGCGGACGAGGAAGAGCAAATCGTCATGGCGACCACGACACGGCAAGAAGTGGAGCTGAACGTCGTCCTTACTGCGGAAGACCTGGTCCGAATCCAGGGCATCGTCAGGGATCTCCCCGTCTCACAGCATGTGGTCAAATACGCCACCAGACTCGTCAGAATGACGCGCCCCAAGTCCGAAGATTCACCCGACTTCATCAAGCTGCACATCCACTGCGGAGCGGGGCCCAGAGCCGCACAATGCCTCGTCCTGGGCGCAAAGGCAAAGGCCGTCCTTCAAGGACGCGTCAATGTCAGCTGCGCCGACGTCAAGGCGCTGGCGCTCCCAGTCCTCAGGCATCGGCTCTTCACCAACTTCACGGCCGACTCGGAAGGCATCACCACAGACGATATCGTCAAGAAGCTGCTGGCAGCAGTGCCGGAGCCTTCTGCCAAAGACTACTGACGACAAAGCAAACAATCCAGACATATGAAAAGCCCGAACACAGCTCACTGCGTTCGGGCTTCTTAATTGGCGGAGTTGACGGGGCTCGAACCCGCAGCCTTCGCCGTGACAGGGCGATGCTCTAACCAATTGCGCTACAACTCCGATTCGATTCTGGTTTCTCTAAAACTGGCGGAGTTGACGGGGCTCGAACCCGCAACCTTCGCCGTGACAGGGCGATGCTCTAACCAATTGCGCTACAACTCCAGTTTCAGAATGTCTCAAGGCCTACGCTTTGAAAACACATTAAATTTACACTGCTTTCCAACTTTTGCAACTTAACAAGTGAATTTTTTAATGGAAGGCATCAAGACGCTGAAATGATACCCGGAAAACAACCCCCCTTCGTAGCAAAATAAGTGTGTTTGCACCCCCTGAAACCAAAACTTTGTGAAAAACTCACAAATTACATTGAAATTTTCTTCCATATTGTATATTATATCGTAAAAAAATACGAAATTATCGTAAACAAGGAGGTCGCAATATGCTGATACGCTTTTCTGTTGGAAATTTTCTATCCTTTTCAGAAAAACAGACCTTGGATATGACGGCGGTAAAGACCTGCAAGGAGCGTTTGGAAGAAAACACTTTTAAATGTTGTGATGAAACACTTTTGAAAAGCGCTGTCGTCTATGGGGCAAATGCAAGTGGAAAATCAAACTTGATCCGTGCCCTCCACTTTTTCAGTCATTTAGCCATTTTTTCTTCAAAAGATTCTGTATCCTCGGAAGAAATTCCTGTTGTTCCATTTCTGTTTAATCAATGGAGTCGAGGTGAACCCTCTAAATTTGAAATTGAATTTTTTACTGATCAAAAGAAATACCGTTACGGCTTTCATGCAACCAGTCAAAAGATTGTTCGCGAATGGCTTTATGAACAAGACAAGGCAGTCTTTGTGCGAGCGCTTAATGGAGTTGATGATATTATCCAAGTTGAAAAACTTTGGAAGAAAGCTCAAGGCTTGGAAGAAAGAACCCGGAAAAATGCGCTTTTCCTTTCCGTATGCGCTCAATTTGCAGTGCCGGAAGCAGAAAAAATATTGGACTTTTTTATCAATAAACTACATGTGATTGCTGGTGAAAATCCAATCTCCTTAGAAGATTATACCAGCAATCAAATTGATTCCGGTAAATATCGGGAAGATATTCTTGATTTTTTGCGCAATGCTGATACCCATATCGTTGACTTGATTGTCGATAAACAGGAACAGAAAAAACCTGTGCCTCCCAATCGTGAACATCAAGAATACTTTGATATCAATAGTCTCCATAATGTCTATGATAAATCTGGTCAGGCTGTTGCTAAAATCGAGTTACCTTTTGACCTTTTAGAATCACTGGGCACTCAAAAAGCCTTTGCACTGGCTGGGCCGATCATTAATTCCTTGAAAACGGGATCAGTTTTGATCGTAGATGAATTGGACTCCAGCCTACATCCTATTTTCACCACGCAGATTGTTAAATTATTTAATTCCAGCAAAACCAATCCACTCAATGCCCAATTGGTATTCAACACTCACGATACCAACTTGTTGTCCTATAAATTATATGACGACAAAACAAATAAAGAGGAATATATGTTCCGCCGCGATCAAATCTATTTTGCCGAAAAAGACAATGTGGAGGCGACTCATATGTATTCTTTGATCGAATTCAAAAAGAAAGGTGATAAAAAGGTACGGAATGATGCCTCTTTTGAAAAAGACTATCTGAATGGCATTTATGGCGCAATCCCCTATATCGGAGATTTGATTTCTTTGCCAGATGGGGAGGACAAATAATATGGCCACAGCGGGAAAACTTCCAAAGGATTTATTGGCAGAGTTTTCTTCGTCAGGAACCAAACGGCCTTTTGGCAAGTTGCCGCCGCGCAGACATTATTTGATTGTTTGCGAGGGAGAAAAAACCGAGCCGAATTATTTTGAGGCAATCCGGAAAATTCTGCCTCGGGAAATGGTAAGCCGAATCACAGTTTCCGGAACGGGAAGAAACACTCTTTCTTTGGTGGAACACACTCAAAGAGAGGTCGAGAAAAGACGAAGATCAGCCTTGCCACCGTATTACAAAATCTGGGTTGTCTTTGACAGGGATAGTTTCAGCCCAAGTGATTTTGACAACGCCATTTCAGCAATAGCCCAAAGAAACAAAAAAACGGAACAGTGGCAGGCTGCGTGGAGCAATGAAGCTTTTGAATTATGGTACATCCTGCATTTCAGAACTCAATCTGGCGGTGCTTTGTCCAGGCAGGAATATGCTGATATTTTGGAAGAAGAGATGGGAAGGCCCTACAAGAAAAATTCAGAAGATATGTTTGAATTGCTAAAACCACATGTGGTAAAGGCTATCAGGCGAGCAAATACTGCGTTGAAGTTGCAGTCAGGCAAACCCTATCATGCCCAGAACCCGGCAACTACTGTCCAGCATTTGGTCAAGGAACTTTTAAGCTACATCACCTAAGAGCAACCTGAAGAATCAAATGCATCCAACGAAACCCCAAAAACAACCCTTTTCAACATAAAAACACCCGCTTCCGACTTGAAATTTTGCCTATATTATATATAGTAATAGCGTTTTTTTCGTGGTGCCCCTAAAAAGGCACCTCTTTTTTGTTTTTGTTTCATGCTTTCCCTTTAAGGACAGAACATGCCAATTGACGACACCCAACCTCAAGACAACAGCGCCAATATCAACGAAGTCCCCGCAGTCAATCATGCGGAACCGACGAACAACGGAAACTACGACGCATCCCAAATCACAGTCCTCGAAGGTCTCGAGGCAGTCAGGAAAAGACCGTCGATGTACATCGGCGACACACACGAGCGTGGACTGCACCATCTCGTCTATGAAGTCGTTGACAATTCCATTGACGAAGCATTGGCTGGATTCTGCTCCAACATCGATGTCATCATCAATATCGACAATTCGATCACCGTTACGGACGACGGACGCGGAATCCCGGTTGACATCCACCCCGTCGAGAAAAAGCCCGCCTGCGAAGTCGCCTTGACGGTTTTGCATGCCGGCGGCAAGTTCGACCATTCGGCCTACAAGGTTTCCGGCGGCCTGCACGGCGTCGGCGTATCCTGTGTCAACGCCCTGTCGGAATGGCTTGTCCTCAAAATAAAGCGCGACGGCTACGAGCACCAGATGAAATTCTCCCGCGGCCATACCGTCGAGCCGCTGGAAAAGATCCGCGAGACGAAGTCGACAGGAACCACGGTGAAGTTCAAGCCGGACGAGCAGATCTTCGGCGTCACCGAATACAAGTGGGACATCCTCTCCAACCGCCTCAGGGAGCTGGCTTTCCTCAATGCAGGAATCAAGATCACCCTCACGGACATGAGAACGGACACCCCGAAGGAAGAAACCTTCCACTACATGGGTGGACTCAAGGAATTCGTTGAGCACCTCAACGCTGGAAAGTCAGTCCTTCACGATGTCATCTACTTCAAGACCACCAAGAACGACGTGGAAGTCGAAATCGCCATCCAGTACAATGACAGCTACACGGAAGCAATCTACAGCTACGCCAACAACATCAACACCATTGAAGGCGGCACCCACCTGACGGGCTTCCAGGGAGCGATCACGCGCTCCGTCAACAACTACATCAAGTCGATTCCCAAGTACAAGAACGAGAGCGCGGTTTCGGGGTCGGACGTCCGCGAAGGCATGGCGGCGGTGATTTCCGTCAAGATCAAGGATCCCCAGTTCGAGGGTCAGACGAAGACGAAGCTCGGCAACTCAGAGGTCGCCGGAATCGTCGGTTCGATTGTTTACGAGATGTTGTCCACGTACTTCGAGGAGCATCCGAAGGAAGCCTTGCAGATTATCGACAAAACCCTGCTGGCGTCCCAGGCTCGCGAAGCGGCTCGCAAGGCTCGCGAGAACACCCGCCGCAAATCCCCGCTGGAAGGCAATGCCCTTCCCGGCAAGCTTGCCGATTGCTCCGAGAAGGATCCCAGGTTGTGCGAGCTGTTCATCGTCGAGGGACAATCCGCAGGCGGTTCCGCCAAGTCGGGCCGTTGTTCCAGATACCAGGCGATCCTTCCCATCCGAGGCAAGCTCCTCAACGTGGAAAAGGCACGCCTCGACAGGATCTTCAACAACGCGGAAATCTGCACGCTGATCACCGCAATCGGCGCGGGAATCGGCAACGCACCGACGGATGAAAACGATATCGACTGCTGCGACCCGGCAAAATCCCGCTACCACAGAATCGTCATCATGACAGATGCCGACGTTGACGGCTCCCACATCGCCACCCTGCTCCTCACGTTCTTCTACAGGCAAATGAAGCCGCTGATCGAGGCGGGATACATCTACATCGCCCAGCCCCCGCTTTTCAAGGTCACCAGGCGCAAGCATGACGAATACGTCGATAGCGAAGACCAATTGGCGGGAATCCTGCTCAAGCTCGGACTCCAGGACATCACGCTCCATCTCCCAGACGGAACGCAACTCCCTGACGACCAGCGGGCACAGGTCATCCAAAACATCCGTGAATTCACAAGGATGGCAGGAAACCTCCATCGGTACGACCTCAAAACCCCGGACTACATCGAAAAAAGAAACGAGTTGGGCGACTTCCCGGAATACATCGTCAACGTCAGGGAAATGGATGGCTCGACAACAACCCACTTCGCGACCTCAAAGGAAAACCAGGAAGAAATCGTAAAGGAAATCGACGCCCGGCTCAAGACCGAACTCGTCCCGGAAGACGAAACGCAGGAAACGAACGAAGACGAGGAAGTCTCGACTGCGCACTACATCGATGTCATCCACATCCCCGAAGCAGAGCGCTTCCAGGAAATCTGGAATGAACTCGAACAAGCCGGACTCAACGTCAAGGCGATGTTCGACCCCGACGAAAAGCCAGTTGCCATCATCGCCCAAGGCGACAAGCCGAAAACCGAGGTCTTCACGCTGGCGGACATCTTCGAGAAAATCACCGCCATCGGCAGGCAGGGACTCACGATCCAACGATACAAGGGACTTGGTGAAATGAACGCAGAGCAACTCTGGGAAACAACCATGGATCCCACAAAACGCAAAATGCTCAAGGTCACGCTGGAAGACGCAGTCCAGGCGGAAAGGCTCTTCACGCTTCTCATGGGAGACCTGGTTGCGCCAAGACGCGAATACATCGAATACCACGCGGAGTCAATGAAAAACCTGGATATCTGACCTAAGCCGAAGACACAATCAACCATCACATAGACCAAGAGCAGGAAAAAAATGTCCGAAGAAACACCCAAATCACCCGAGAAACCCAATGCGAAGATTGACAAGAAGGCGCTGGGCTTCACGTTGGAGAACTTAACCAAGAACGACAAGCCGTCCGCCATCGAGGCAATCATGCACGATTCGTACCTGCAGTACTCGCTGTCGGTCAACGTCGGACGTGCAATCCCCGATGTCAGGGACGGAATGAAGCCCGGAAGCAGGCGAATCCTCTACGCAATGCACGAACTGGGATTCACCAAGAGCCACAAGACCGAAAAGTGCGCAAAGGTCGTCGGTTCGGTCATCGGTAACTACCATCCCCACGGCGACCAGGCCGTTTACGACACCTTGGTCAGAATGGCCCAGGACTTCGCCATGAGGGCGCCGCTGATCGAAGGACAAGGCAACTTCGGCTCCATCGACGGCGACCCGCCGGCAGCCTACCGATACACCGAGTGCCGCATGGAAAGACTCGCGGAAGAACTCCTGGCAGACCTGGACAAGGATACCGTGGACATGCTGCCCAACTTCGACGAAACACTCGTCGAACCAGCCGTACTGCCCGCAAAATTCCCCAATCTTCTGGTCAATGGATCCACCGGCATCGGCGTGGGCATGGCGACCAATATCCCGACCCACAACCTGGGAGAGGTCATTGACGCGACCGTCGCCCTCATCGACAACCCCAGGATCTCCGTCCGTGAAATGATGCGATATCTCCCAGGCCCCGACTACCCCACAGGCGGCATCATACAGGGAATCAAATCAATCATCCAGCTTTACGAGACCGGCCATGGCTCGGTCAAGCTCAGGGGCAAGGCGACCGTCGAGGAACACAACGGACGCGAACAGATCATCATCACCGAGATCCCCTATGCTGTCAACAAGGAAGATCTGGTCAAGAAGTTTGTTGACCTAGTCAATGACAAGCGAGTCGTCGGCATTTCCGACATCAACGACATTTCGTCTTCTGAGGTTGGCGTTCGGATTGTGATTGACATCAAGCGCGGTGCGCTGGGTTCAGTCGTCCTCAACCAGCTTTATTCGATGACTCCTTTGGAATCGAATATGCCGGCGCAGTTCCTGGTCGTCAACAAGAACCGTCCCAGGACGCTCAACCTGAAGCAAATCCTCGAGGCGTACCTCGACCATCGCGAGGAAGTCATCACCAGAAGGACCCGTTACCTTCTTAAGCTTGCCGAAGACAGGGACCACATCGTACAGGGACTGCTGATCGCGCAGGCGAACATCGACGAGGTCGTCAGGATCATCAGGACGTCGCCAAACAGGGATGTCGCGGCAACGACCCTGATGGAGCGCTTCCTGCTCTCCGATCGCCAGGCAAAGGCGATCCTGGACATGAGGCTCTACCAGCTGACGGGACTTGTCGTCGACCAACTAAAGGCGGAACATGAGGAACTCCTCTCCAAGATCGCCTACTACAACAAGCTCCTTTCGGATCGCAACGAAATCATCGGAGTCATCCGCGAAGAACTGATCGAAGTCAAGCTCAAGTACGCCGATCCTCGCAGGACCCTGATCGTCCCAACCGAATCGGACATCGACATGGAAGACCTGATCGCCAGGGAAATCTGCGTCATCCCAATCACGGAGACAGGCTACATCAAGCGAGTCAGCGTCGATGCGTACGAAGCGCAAAACCGCGGCGGCAAGGGATTCAAGGGAATGAAGACCAAGGACGAGGACTTCGTCCAGCAGCTGATCACCTGCTGTACGCACGACTACATCCTCTTCTTCACGAACAAGGGATTGATGCATTGGCGGAAAGTCTACGACATCCCGGAAGGCGGCAGGGACGCCCAAGGCAAGGCGCTGGTCAACCTGCTGCACCTGCAGCCCGACGAAAAAACCCGCGCCCTAATCGCAGTGCCCAAGGTCGACCTCGAGGATACGTACGTGGTAATGGTAACCCAAAACGGCATCATAAAGAAAACGCCGCTGATGGCATTCAAAAACCTTAGAAAGAAGGGAATCATCGCAATCAGCTTGAATGAAGGCGATGACTTGGTTGACGTCAAGCTTACAAATGGATCGCAGCAAATCCTGCTCTCAGCTTCAAATGGAATGGCGTGTCGATTCAGGGAAACCGACATCAGGCCAATGGGAAGACAAGCGATGGGCGTCAGGGGGATGAGGCTAACTGACAAGGACGGAAACCAAGTTTCAACCATCGTCGCCATGTCGGTCGTCAATCCCGAGGACGAACTCCTGGTGGTGACGGCAAACGGATACGGAAAACGCACGCCCATCGGCATCGTCGAAGATCCGGAAGAAACGCAAGCAATCACACCAAATGATGTCGATGATGCAGAACTCGATGACATCAACGTACCCGATGAACCAGAAGAAGAGGACGAAGCAGAAACCGCAGAGGAAAACGGCACGCAAGCCGCTGAAAACTCCAACAACTCTTCCAGAAGGTATCGCTTGACCAGGCGTGGTTCAAAGGGCGTGACCTCAATCAAGCTCAGGGAAGGCGACGAGGTCGTCGCGGCAATCGAAGTAGAACCGGATAGCGACGAGGAAATCATCTTGACCTCCATCCAAGGCTTGATGGTCAGGCTCAGGGTCGCCGACTTCAACCTCGCAGGTCGAGCCACATACGGAACGATCGTGATGAGACTCAACGAGAACGACAAGATCGCTTTCGCAGCATTGGTGGACGAACTCTCCGAAGAGGAAATCAAAGCCAACAAGCAAAAGGAACTCGAAGAAGAAGAATTCGCCGAACGTGAAGCCGAATTCAAAGCCAACCTAGAAGCCGCAAACGCTGCTGAACAGGAAAACGAGGAAGCGGACGAGGAAGAACCGGAACCGACGCAGGAATAATTCAAGCTATCACATAGCCCATAAGCGTTTGGTCAAGTTCCTTCAGCGCAAACGGGTCAGTCCTCTGCATAAGAAACAGAAGACTGACCCTTTTTTCGTGCTGTTTGCAGGCACCCAATGGGCATGATATATCAACCCCGGGCAACTGAAACGACTCAATACGCCTTCGCATAACCGGAAATCTTGAGTTTCCCGATTCCCAGCAGGCCCTTTTCAACGATGAATCCAGCGGCTCCATTCTGAAGTTTGTCTTCCTTGGCCTTCAGCATCTGGACGCCATCGAGATACCCGATTGCGTATCCGTCCTTGCATTCGAGGGCCAGCTTGCGAACCTCGTAAAGCTTCCAGTCGCAGGGGCATTCCGCCAGGATTTCCTCACCATGGAACTGCCTTGCGAGAACCAGCTTGTCACCCCGTCGTGTCAACGAAACGTATCGTTGAAGCCCTTGGACATGTGCCACGACTCCGGCGACGCTTCCGAGATGGACTGCAAGTCGTGCCTCCACCCTTTGGTTTCTCCACCATCTGTTGCCGATGTAAGCGAATCCCCTGGTCTTGTTCTTTCCAATATATCTCAAGGCTTCCCGGTCTTCGCTGAATGCTCCCCGTTGGAAATCCACGTCCAAAATCCACCCGCTGGAGTCGGCAAGGGATTCCATCTCAAAGGCAAACTCGCCCTTGGCATCGATTGCCTTGATGCCCACATTGCCCTGCCCGCCCTTTGCCGAGCGGACTTCCAGCCCGAAATCCACGATGGGCTTTGCCTTGGTTTCAGGCACTTTCAGGGAGACCTGGGCATGGGTCGAAGCCGCCACCGCCTCGCCATATTCCATCACCATCTGACCATCCTTGCCTGGATAGCGAACAAAGGCAGCGACTTCGGCGTCGGGCAAGTCAACCGTTCCCAATTGAACGACAACATCCATCCCGGAATACAGCTTGCTGGTACCAACGATACTATAGCCGCCGCCACCAGAACCAGGATAGACGGGCATCGACATCCTGACCGCCCCACCACACGAGGGGAACTCGCACCTCGCAGCCATAAATCCATCGCTGCCAGGAACCAAGGCAAGGGTTGTCGGCTCGGCATCGAACGTCTCAGGCTGGAATCCCATCGGCAAGCCAAGATTTTCACAGGACATCCACTGGTCAGGCATCGCGTCATCTTGCTTCCAACCCATCACGCCACAGCCAATCCTGGCGAGCAGACCCGACATGGTCCAGCAGTCCGTCGCAGAATACGTGCCATCGGCCGTGGGCAAGATGATCCGACCAGCCATAGGCGTCACAAAATCGTACTTCTCGGAAATGCGCTCCGCACCGACCACCAGCCCCATCAGACAACCGACGTTCGCCGCATTGCAATCCGTATCCCAGCCCGCAGTGTTGACGATCGCTTGAGACAGCCTGAAATCATCCGGTGCGTAGCTCCAAGCCATTACCATCAATGCATGATTTGGTATCACATGGCAATTCCCGCCATAGATATGGTAGCCATACTTCTCGTTGATCCGATCATAGGTCAAGTGCCAATTGCCGTCTTCCTTGCACCATTGCCGCACATCGCGATGCAATTGGGCAATCAGCGAATCCTTGGGGATATACAGCATCGCCAAATCCAGCAATGTTTCCATGTCCTTGACCACGAAGGCTACGGATTCCATCACGGCAACCACGACGGCGGCATGCATCGCCTCGCCATCATGGGATACCCCGGAAGCCTTGCGAGCCAACTCAGCCGCCTTGCCAGGCGCTCCAGGACATGCCATCCCGAATCCATCGATGAAAATCTGCGCGCCGATTTGCTCGGCAACCGTCTTCCCATTCAAGCCAATGGAGCCGGACTCGGGAGATTTGTAGCCATCCTTCAACCGCAAGTACGCCGTGTGCTCCGTGGAATGCCCCATCCCGCCCCACCATAAGACCGTCTTGCCCTCAATCAGGTAATTCAACCATGTGTCGCCGAAAAACTCATCACACGTTTCCCCATATCGACCCGAGTCTTCAAGAGCCCTCACAAAGGTCAATGTCCCGGAAATATCATCGTCCGAAACAACCAAGGGAACACCAACATCCTTATTGACATAACGATCGACAAAACCCCAACGCTCAACCAGACGATCGCGATGCCAACCCTCGAAAGGACGACCCATGTAAACACCGACAACCTTCCCCAAAACACCAGCGTAAACCTGGTTGCGATACCCATTGCGCAAACCAGAAATCACCTCCGGATCATCCAATGACGACAAGCCAAGCCCGCCACCCTTGACCTGTTCATACAACGAAAGAAAACGATCCGCCAAACAACTCGACTTGATCTTAGAACACATTGATGTTTCCTAGTTTGAATGGTTAGTATCATCGAACTCAAAAAACAATTGACCTAATGTGACAGAAGTATATAAAAACTCAAGTACAAAACAAATAAAAAAACAGCCTTGGGTGATTTCATTACAAAATTTCATCCCTTTTCTAAAATTCAACGCCTTTTATTTTTTGAATTTCATTTGCAAGTCGTGCAAGGCATGCTATCTTAGCATATGTGTTTTTATTTTTAGCGCAACTCGCTGAGAAATGAGTTGTGCTTTAAAACCAAACAAACAACAAAAAAAGGAAAATGCAATGAAGAAGTTCATGTTGATCGCCCTCGCCGCCCTGCTGACCGTTCCTTTCTTCGGCTGCAAAAAGAAAGAAGAAACCTTGGGTGACAAGATTGACAAGGCCGTCGAATCCACCAAGGAAGCCGCGAAGGAAGCTGGCAAAGAAGCCGAAAAGGCCGCTGATGCCGCAGCAAAGAAGGTCGAAGAAGTTAAGAAATAAGTTAGGTTATTTCACATCGACCTGTTATGTCAGACGCCGTCCGATCGCGATCAGTTCTCGCGCGAACGGCGTTTTTTTATCTTAATTATGTTATAGTTTAGGTTCAGAGATATAGTTTAGCCTCACAACGATTATTAATTACGACTATGTCACCTCATCGGCTCACCATAGAACAGGCCTCGGATTTCCTCAGCATGGATGTTAACGAACTCCATTCCAAGGCTGTCCAAGGCGAAATACCCTGCCATCAACAAGGGAAGCGGTTCTTCTTTGACCAGGAAGAATTGGATCTTTGGCGTTCAAAAGAGATCATAGGTAAACTCAATACCAAGAAAAAGCCTGGCAAGGGCGCCTCCAAGGGTCGTGCCAGTGCGCCATCCGCCCTGCAGGATGCACCCATGGACTATCCTCAGTTGCACGAATTGTGCGCCACCCACCTGATCGAAGCAGAAATGCAGGCAAAATGCATACCCGCTGTACTCAAGGAGCTGGTCAAGCTCGCCGAGAATTCCGACTCGCTGTATTTGCCCAAGGATTTGTTCGAGGAATTGCTTGCCCGCGAGCAGGAGTCTTCCACGGCAATCGGGTTTGGAGTTGCGATTCCCCACCCAAAGCGCAGGATCCAGCAGCCCAATTTCGAGGATTCCTTCGTTTGCGTCGCCAGATTGGAGGCACCAATCTTCTTCGGATCTGAAACCGGCGATCAGAAAACGGACATTTTCTTCCTCGTCTGCTGCCTGGACAGCAACCTGCACCTTGCGACGCTTGCCAGAATCGGGCAACTGATCGCGACCACATCGCTGGCTGAGGATTTGAGGCAGGCGGAAAACGCATCGGAAATGTATCGGATCATTACTGAAATCGACTTGGCGCCAGAAGAATATCCCATGCAATCATGATAACCGTCCACACTCCTGAATCCTGCATGAGAATGGCGCTGGCGCAAGCGCGGCTAGCTGCCCAGGGCGGGGAAGTCCCCGTAGGAGCCGTGGTACTCTACAAGGACCGCATCATTGCACGGGCGCACAACCAGGTCGAACTCCTGAAGGACGCCACTGCCCATGCGGAAATCCTGGCGATTACCCAGGCATCCTACGCAATCGGGGATTGGCGCCTCAATGAATGTACGCTTTTCGTGACCAAGGAACCCTGCCCAATGTGCGCGGGAGCAATGGTCAACGCCAGATTGGGAAAGCTTGTCTTTGCCTGCCCCGACCCAAGAATGGGCGCCGCCGGATCGGCAATGAACATAACGGATTTCAAGGGCATGCTCCACACCGTCCAGGTCGAATCAGGCCTGATGGAAGACGAAGCACGGGAAATCATCCAGGACTTCTTCAAGCTGCGTCGCCTTGAAGCCAAGCAAGACACAGCCGAAAAAACAATGGGAGAACAATGAGAAAGCCATTGAAGAACGAATTTAGCTGGTCTGTTTCCAGGCATCAGCTTTTCACTGGTTGCCAGCGGGCATACTACTACAACCACTACGGCTCCTGGGGCGGCTGGGAAATCAACGCCCCCGAACGAATCCGCCAAACCTACATCCTCAAGAACATCGTGTCAATGCCGATCTGGGTGGGGTCGATCATCCACGATCTCATCCAAAAATCACTCGATTCCTTCGCCAACACAGGATCTTTCCCCACGGCGGAGCAACTCAAGGAAGACGCGCTCAATACGATGAGGACAGGATGGACACAATCCGTCAAAAAGGAATGGATCCAGGCACCGAAGAAAACCAACCTCTTCGAACTGTACTACGGAAACGGAAGAAACCTGCCGAGGGAAATGACGGACAAGATCAAGGAACGCGTCCTCGAATGCATTGACAACTTCGCGCATTCGCAAATTCTCAAGGAGATCCTGGCTACGCCATTCCTGAACTGGAAGCCGATCGACAAGCTTTCCTTCTTCATGATCAACGACCTGAAAGTCTGGTGCGCAATCGACTTCGCATACACGGACCAAAATGGGATCCTCCATATCATCGACTGGAAGACCGGCTCCGAACGCAAGGAAACACTCCGCTTCCAATTGGCATGCTATGCAATCTACGCCATGGAAAAGTGGCACGCCAAGCTAGAAAGCATCGAACCCCACGGAGTCATCCTCAACGATGGCGCAAGAGTCAGCAACTACACCCTGAGTCCAAACCTGATCATCTCAGCAAAAGACCAAATCCTTACCTCCGCCCAAGCGATGAAAGCCAAACTCAAGGACCAGGAAAACAACATGGCGGAAGAAGACGATTTCCCGTGCAATCCCGATGAATTCCAATGCGCCTATTGCAACTTCAAGGAAATCTGCCCCGCACTAAACCCATAAGTCTTTTGCAGCAGCATGCCACTGACGCAAAAATTCATCCTGAACTTCACTGAATCGCAGCAGGAAGAAGGGGCGAAACTCCTCCCTTCGACCGCGCGAATCTTTGGCGGACAAGACAGAATACAAGTCGAAATCAAGGACGGAAATGATATTTTGACCACGACCGTCACGTTGGTTGACAAGAAAATCACGACATCCTGCGACTGCGGAAACGCGCAGCCCTGCCACCACGTTTGGACAGCATTGTTGGTCGCCAATCAATGCGAAGACCTGACGCTGGCACTCAAGCGAAATGTCCCGCGACAATTCGCAACCCAAAACCAACAACAAGACCAGGATGATGACCTGACATACCAACCGGTAAAATCCGGCAGGCTTAGCTACGAAGAACGGGAAATTACATCCGACGCCCCAAGGACTTTTCAAGCCAAGCCCGTATTCGTACCTAAAACTGATTTGGCGAACCAATCGCCCTCATGCCAAATCCTCCTGGTCATACCGATCGATTACCGCCCGGAACCCAATACGATCCGATTTGACGTCTATTGGAGACCGCGACCAAAAGCAGGTGAAACACCGGCGCCCGCAAAGCCTTACTATGTCGATAAGGATACGGTCATCGACAATGCGACCGTCCTCTCGATGCAAAGCCTCGCGATCCCCAGCGACGGATTGCCGCCAAACGCATACCTGCTGACACTGGATATCGCAATCCAGATCCTGGACAACCTTGGCCCTGACGTCCTGATCAGGTGGCGGGACAAAAATGAAATTCCCCCCAGACTCCACAAGCTGGAGTACGACAAGTCGCTTCCCCTTGACCTTGATTGGACGTTTGAGCCTATTGAGCTTGGTTTCCTCCCCTCATTGAGGTTCGGCTCCATTCCACAAGCACAAATTAAAACGTTCTTTCCACCGAAGCTAATCCTGACAGATTCTTCGCTTAAGCTCGTCAACTGTCACAATGCGGATGATTTCGCGCTCAACCAACTCGCCTCGCCGCAAAAGATTCTTACACTGGACCAGGCACGCCAATTTGTCAGAAAGCTGACCTTGAGGACATCCGTCAAGCTGGAAGGAATCCCCGATAAAATCAAGCCGGAATTCCTCACGCCAGGTCCAAAGGGCAAGCTCTATGTCCGTACCGCAGTCTATAAATTCAGGGGGCAGGAACAATTACATGCGATACTCTCTTTCGACTACGGCGGAACCACAATCGAGGAATTCGACCAGCGAAACGCATTGCCCCACGGCAAAGGAAACGAAATCATCCTAAGAAATGCAATCGCCGAAGAAAACCTGAAACTTAAGCTCCAATCGCTGGGATTCAGATTCAACGACAAGCCCCACAACGAGGAACTGGGCTGGAAACTCCTGCCAGCAAAGCTTGACGAAGCAGTCAGAACCCTCGTGATGGAGGATTGGTACATTACCGCCGAAGGCAAAACCTACAGGAAACCCAAGACCAAGCAACCAACAGTCAAATCAGGACTCGATTGGTTTGACCTGGAGGCAAACGTCAACTTCGACGACCTGTCCGTACCGCTCCCCACCATCCTCAAGGCGCAAGCACAGGGAGACAAGGCAGTCAGGCTCGACGACGGCACATACGGTCTGCTCCCGCTGGACTGGCTGCAAAACTTCACCCCGCTGACCGAGCTCGGCGAACAGGCCGGTGACGCAATCCGCTTCAAGCAAGAGCAAGCCGTGCTCGTCAACCAACTGCTGGACAACCAAGTCGTGCAATTCGACCAACTCTTCAAGCAATCAGTACAATACTACCAGGATATCCCGCAGAATCCCTTGGATCCGCCATCGACCTTCAAGGCAACGCTCAGGCCATACCAAAGAGAAGGACTCGGTTGGTTGGTCGCCATGTCAAAACGACGCCTCGGAGCCTGCCTGGCAGATGACATGGGACTGGGAAAAACGATCCAGATCCTGGCGTTCGTCGATACTAGGGTCCAGGCCGGTTCAAAGGCTCCCGCCCTCATCGTCGTGCCAAAATCCTTGCTTTTCAACTGGGAAAACGAGGCACGCAAGTTCGCTCCGCACCTCAAAGTCGCCATCTATGCCGGTCAAGATCGATCTCAGCTCCTCAGGCATATCAACCGCTTCAATATCGTCCTGACAACGTACGGAACGGTTCGCAACGACGCAATACAGCTCGCAAAGATCCATTTCGATTCCTGCATCCTCGATGAATCCCAAACGATTAAAAACGCCAATGCCGCAGCTGCGGAAGCCGTTAAAATCATAAAAGCTGACATGAAAATCGCAATGACGGGAACCCCAATCGAAAATAGCTTGTCTGAATTGGCATCACAACTCGATTTCCTTAACCCTGGACTATTCGGAAAGCTCCTCGCATCAGCAAAGCCAAACCAAAACGGGCAACTCAACGAGAGAACGACGACCCGACTCAAAAACGCAGTCAGGCCATTTATTCTCAGGCGAACCAAGAAGCAAGTAGCATCGGACCTGCCGGAAAAAACCGAAGATATCATCTTTTGCGAACTGGAACCGGAGCAGAGAAACGAATACGATCAACTCAAGAAATACTATCAAAAACAGCTTTTGGACAAGGAAGACGACAAGGTCGCAGGACAATCGACGATGGATACCTTGGTCGCACTCCTAAGATTGAGGCAGGCAGCCTGCCACCCGGCGCTCATTGACCACAACAGGGCAACAGA
>Ga0123335_1002731_pt1 | contig 25706 bp, 20 predicted proteins | sample BiotimSIPDNA_2_FD_89707 | JGI IMG/M metagenome (GOLD analysis project Ga0123335, IMG submission 89707) | Anaerobic biogas reactor microbial communites from Washington, USA - Biogas_R2 time_0 SIP DNA | ecosystem: Engineered > Bioreactor > Anaerobic > Unclassified | place: Washington, USA...
GATTGAGTCCTTTCTGTTGAATTTTGTTGGGGGCAACATTATTTTAACACGACTCGATCACTTTTTCTACTCCTTTTATGTATGTCTCACATCAATTGTAACATAACATGAAAAATGTGAAAAATCCCCGCTTATACTTGCGCCGGATGCGGTGATGTGGTATAATGGTTTTTGTGTACCGGCTCCGGACGGATGTAACCGAAGGTGCCGGTATTCTGCGGGACGCTTCCATTTACTGCTAATTTTCGGAAGCCCCCGGGAGGAAAATATATAAATGAACCCTAACATTATACCTCCCCGTAAGGCTGCGGCCGTGCATGACATGTCGGGCTACGGCCGATGTGCCCTCAGCGTGATAATGCCTGTGCTGTCTGCCGCCGGGATACAGTGCCTGCCAATGCCGACGGCGCTGTTTTCCGCCCATACGGGTGTAACACGTACACCCTTTTTTGTCGACCTTACCGAACTGCTTGCCGGCTTTTCCGGCAGTTGGCATGAGCTGGGAGTCGAGCCCGATGCCATATACACCGGCTTTCTCGGCAGCGCGGGACAGATCGATGTGGTTGCAGAGATCATCCGACGCTTCCGCAGACCGGACGGGCTTGTGCTTGTCGACCCGGTAATGGGAGACAATGGCAAACTGTACAGCACCATAACAAAGGAACACTGCGCCGCCATGACCGACCTTGTGCGCATAGCCGATGTGGTCACCCCGAACGTCACCGAAGCCGCCTTTATCACAGGCTGCCGTCCGGAGGACTGTACATCAAAAAGTGCTCCCGGGCTGCTCGAGAAGTTAGTTTCGTCAGGTCCCGCCGCTGCGGTTATTACCGGTATATATGAGGGAAATGAGATAATCACGGCTTCCCTCGATACACATGGAGACGGTGAGCCCCATCTGTTCCGCCTGAACCGGGCGGGAAGCATAGGTTATCCCGGGACGGGCGACATTTTCGCCTCGGTGCTGCTGGCAGGACTTATGGACGGGAAATCGCTTGCCGATGCCGCGGCATTCGCCTCGCTCTATGTGCGGGCGCTGGTCGAGCTGACTGCCGCCGCCGGTACGCCGGCATACGAGGGCGTGCTTGTCGAACGGCTGCTTTATCCTCTTATGCCCGACAGGCGCGACAGTTTTTTTCGGGAACAGTCGAAGCATATCGCCGGTGTTATATGACCGAAACCATAATGCAATACACTGATTGATTTATATATTATTTATTATAATATAAAGGAGACACACAATGATAATGAGACCTCCGGCAACGCCGCTGATCACTTCGGATCCTTATTTCTCCGTGTGGTCATTTGACGACCTGCTTTACGGAAGCGACACAATGCACTGGACGGGCAATCCAAACACAATGCTGGGCTATATATCTGTCGACGGCAAGGATTACCGCTTTATGGGCGCCGGTGACGGTGATGTAATACCTCAGATATATCGGGATATGAATGCTCTCACCACGACCTACGCTTTTGAGAATGACATTGTCCGTCTGGTGGTATACTTCACCACGCCGCTGCTGCCCGACCGTCTCGACCTGGTTTCTCGTCCGGTATCCTACATAAAAGCCGACTGGGAAGTGCTTGACGGCGGCGAGCATACCATATATGTGAAGCTCTCGATATCCGAAGAATTCTGCCTCGACAAGCGGGGTCAGATGCCCGTAGAGACCGAAATGCTCGACTTTGACGGCATTATCTGCGCAAAGATGGGCGCCGCCGAGCAGAAGCCGCTGAACCGCTCGGGCGATAACCTCCGCATCGACTGGGGTTATGTCTATCTGGCGGTAAAGGGCGAGGACGCCGCCGCGTATATAGAGGAAAAGACCTCCGACGAAGGAATGACCTTCATCACCGCCGCTGCCGGCGAAGATTCCCTCTTCATGGTGGCGTATGATGACATTTACTCAATCAGATATTTCGGCGACAATCTCAAGGCATACTGGCACAAATACTGGGACGGTATAGGCTGCGCGATAAAGGCTGCCGCCGATGAGTATGAGGATCTGTGCACCATCTGCACCATTTTCTCCAAACTCATGTTCTGTGACGCGGTTCGCGCCGGCGGCGAGAAGTACGCCGAGATATGCGAGCTGGCATACCGTCAGGCTTTCGCGGCTCACAAGCTGGTCACCGACACCGAGGACAATATCCTCTTTATCTCCAAGGAGTGCTTCTCCAACGGCTGCGCGGCGACGGTGGATGTAAGCTACCCCTCTATCCCCCTGTTCCTGCTCTACTGTCCCGAACTGTTGAAGGGTATGATGCGTCCCATCTTCAAATACGCCCGTTCCGAGGAATGGTCCTTCGATTTCGCTCCCCACGACGCCGGTCAGTATCCTCTGGTGGAAGGCCAGGTATACGGAAGCAACGGACTCAAATTACATATGCCGGTTGAAGAGTGCGGGAACATGCTGATAATTGCAGCAAACGTCGCCCTTGCCGAGGGCGATCCGTCGTTCGCCGCCGAGAACCTCGATCTGCTGTCCACCTGGGCGGGATATCTGCTGTCCAACGGCTACGACCCGGAGAACCAGCTCTGCACCGACGACTTTGCGGGGCATCTGGCTCACAACTGCAACCTTTCTATAAAGGCCGCCATGGGTATCGCCGGTTACGGCATAATCCTCGACATGCTGGGCGATTACGAGGGGGCTTGTAAATTCATTGACGCCGCCCGTCTTCACGCCGACAAATGGGTTGAGGACGCAGCTAACGGCGACGGCACCTTCCGTCTCGCCTTCGACCGCCCCGATACCTGGTCTATGAAATACAACGCCGTATGGGACAAGCTCTGGGGCACCGATATCTTCCCCAAGGAAGCGATAGCCTCGGAAATCGCCTCATATTTCGCCAAAACCAACCCTTACGGTCTGCCGCTGGACTGCCGTCAGACCTACACCAAGAGCGACTGGCTGGTATGGTGCGCCGCAATGTACCGCGACCGCGCCGACTTCGAGAAGGCAATAAGCCCTCTCTGGACGGCTTACGACCGCACCCTCTCCCGCGTTCCCATGACCGACTGGTACTTCACCGTGACAGGCGAGGTGCGCGGTTTCCGCCACCGTTCGGTTGTGGGCGGAGTTTTCATCAAAATGCTGGAGGCGTCGAGCAGGCTGGGGGGACCGTCTATCGCGATAGCAATCGAAAAATGAAAGGTATTTTGAAAAACTTCACCGCCCTGGGCGCTGCGGCGGTCATTATACTCACATGCGCGGTCATATCCGGCTGCTCGCTGATACGTTCCTCGGTCAATGGCGACCTGAATGTATTGCCGCGCACCTACAAGCTGAGCGAGAGCACCTATACACTTAACATCACCGAACTTGAAAACGAGGCAGCCGCGGAGATTCCCATGAATATCCGTGTGGACGAAATGCTTGCCGACACCATGGTTATCACCACCGACGACAACATCTTCTCGACCCTCACCGTTGAGATCGACGAGGAGGAGAAGGCGATAACCATCGCCGGGAACCCCAAGAAGCGCTACTCTCCCAGCGAATTCGAGATAGCTGTCGGCGTTCCGGTGAGCACTCTCAAATTAGAGGGAGCCTACTCCCTGTCCATGCTGCTGCCCACGGTGAAGGAGCTGGAGCTTGACATATCGGGCGCCGCGCTGGGCGAGATAATAGCTGAACAGGCGTCAAAAATCACTGCCGGAATCCAAGGCGCCGCTGAGCTGGAATTCGACGGCAAGTCCACCGAGTTTATACTGCTTGCCGAGGGTGTCGCCAAGATCGACGCTTCGTCCCTTCGCACCGAGAAATCGGTGATAACGCTGCGAGGCGCGGCAACCGCACAGGTCTACGCCACCGAGAGCCTTGAAGCCACCGTTGAGGGCACCGCCTCCGTGGTGTACCATGGTCATCCGAGGGAAATTAAAACCGATATCAGCGGACTCGGCGAGGTGGTTGAGGCTTCGGTGACTAATTTAAGCGACGGCAAAACCGCCGCAAACCCTGGGGCTGCCGGATAATCCGTTTAATTTATCATATTAAATCGATAAAACACTTGAAATATTATCGGATGTGTGGTACAATTCCACTGTCTGTGCGGTACACAGCCGCGTTATATCGCTGCGATGTATCGGCAACATTGTACCTATAATACCACCACAATCCCACCACATCAAACTAAGGAGTATGACACATGAAACTCAGAAAGATCCTGCTTATCGCGCTTGCGGCCATCATGCTGCTTTCACTTGCATCCTGCAAGTCTTCCTCCAAGTATTCGGTACTTGAAGAGAATTTCGGTGCGGAGGAGTACGCCATCGGTTTCCGCAAGGACGACAACACACTCACCCTTAAGGTTCAGGAGATTATCGACGAGATGATCGCCGACGGCACCACCGCCAAGATTTCCGAGGAGTGGTTTGAAACCGACCAGTTCCTCAAGGGCAAGGACTTCCCGCGTGAAATCGCCGCCACCGGCGACGACTCGCTGCAGAAGATTATCGACGCAGGCAAGATAGTTCTCGGTCTGGACGTCGGTTTTGAGCCCATGGGCTATTATGACGACAAGGGCGAGATCGTCGGCTTTGATATCGATGTAGCCAAGGAAGTAGCCAAGCGTCTCGGCGTCGAACTGGTTCTCCAGCCCATCGACTGGTCTGCCAAGGAGATGGAGTTAAGCTCCGGCAAAATCGATATGATCTGGAACGGCATGTCGGTTACCGATGATCGCGTCGCCAACATGAACGTCTCCAAGCCCTACCTGGCAAACCGCATGATTATCATCGTCGCCGAGGGTTCCGGAATAGCCACCAAGGCTGACCTGGCAGGCAAGAAGGTTGCCGTTCAGGCAGGTTCCTCCGCACTCGACGCCATCAACGCCGAGCCGGAAGTTGCTGCCTCCTTCGCAGAGATGCCCGAGTATGCCGACAACCCCTCCGCTTTCCTTGACCTCAAGGCTGGCAGAGTTGACGCTCTCGTGGTTGACGAGGTCGTCGGACGCAACCTTATCGCCAACATGGGCTGACGCGTTCGGTATCGATTCCGGCGTATTGACAGCCTCCCGCATTTACAAATGCCGTTCCTAAGCCGGCTTCCGTTTAGTTTATAAATGCCGGCGGAAGGAGCATATGACAGCAACGAAGACGGGACAAGTGGGTGCTCTGCTTGTCCCGTTTGTTTGAATTTCATGACAAAACACTAAGCAAGATCGGATGAGCCTGATATGTTACAGCTGCTATACAGCACCGCCCTCGTCCTCGGAAGAGGCGTAGGCTATACTGTCGTCCTCTTCCTTGTGACGATCGTTATTTCAATCCCCCTCGGACTCTGCGCCACTTTTCTTTCAAACTCGAAAAATATAATATTGCGCAGTCTGACCCGCGGCTATGTCTTTGTAATGCGCGGAACCCCTCTCATGCTCCAGCTTTTCTTCTTTTATTTCGGTCTGCCCTTTTTGCCCTTCATCGGCAGGTATCTGGTTATGGATCGCTTCACCGCCGGCTGTCTGGCGTTTGCCCTCAACTACGCCGCCTACTTCTGCGAGATCTTCCGCGGCGGTCTTTTGTCGGTGGATAAAGGTCAGTATGAAGCAGCCAAAGTGCTGGGACTCAGCCGTTCACAGACAATGCTGCGGGTAATACTGCCCCAGATGGTCAAGGTTGTTCTTCCCGCCACCAGCAATGAGGCTATTACCCTGGTAAAGGACACCGCACTGGTCGCCACCATAGGTATCACCGACCTGCTGCACTATGCCAAGTCGCTGGTAAACAGCACCCAGAACGTCATACCCTATGTGGTTGCCGCGATCTTCTATCTAGTCGTGACCTTCGGTCTGACCAAGCTGTTCAACATGCTTGAGAAGAAGTTCGCCTTCTGACGCGGGAGAGGAGCACAGCAGCAAATGATAAACATACATAACGTGACCAAAACCTTCGGCGATAACAATGTTCTCCGGGGTATTACTCTGCATCTTGAGCAGGGTAAAGTCACATCGATCATAGGTCCCTCGGGCAGCGGCAAGAGCACTCTGCTCCGGGCAATTATCGGTCTTGAGCGTATCGACGGCGGCAGTATCGCCATTATGGGCGAACACTTCGTCGAAAACGGCATCTACGCCCATGAGCGCGCCTGCCGCCGCATACAGTCCCGCATGGGCATGGTGTTTCAGCATTTCAATCTCTATCCGCACATGTCGGTGCGGAATAATCTGACTCTCTCACCCCGTGTGGTAAAGCATATGAGCCGGGAGGAGTCGGACGCCTTATGCACCGGCTTGCTGGCGAGAGTGGGGCTGTCTGACAAAATCGACGCCATGCCTTCAAGCCTTTCCGGCGGTCAGAAGCAGCGTGTCGCCATAGCACGCGCCATGATGATGGAGCCCGAAATACTGCTTTTCGACGAGCCTACCTCGGCTCTTGACCCCGAACTTACCGGTGAGGTTCTTACGGTTATGCGCAATCTTGCGGCATCGAAAATGACAATGGTGATAGTCACCCACGAGATGTCCTTCGCCCGTGACATCTCCGACCGGGTCATATTCATGGACGGCGGGGTTGCAGCCGCCGACGGCACTCCCGAGGACATTTTCGGCAATTTCGGGAACCCGCGGCTGAGCGCTTTCCTCGGCTCCTTCGCTACCGGCACATGATCGGCGTACTGATAAACGTCGCCACCGTGCTGGCGGGCAGCTTCCTGGGTCTGCTGCTGCGGGGAGGCATTCCCGAGCGATTCACCGACATAATGATGAAGGGACTGGGACTCTGCACAATATATATAGGCATATGCGGCGCTTTGGAGGGCAAAAACACTCTGGTGCTTATACTGTCAATAGTCATCGGCGCGGTCATCGGCGAGCTTCTGTGTCTTGACGACCGAATAAACGCTCTTGGCAGTCTTATCGAGCGGAAATTAACGGCGCTTGCCGGAGAGGGCAGCGGTGACGGGCAGCCCAAAAGACGCTTCATCCTTCGCGGCGGCGGTAAGATAGCCGAGGCGTTTGTGACATCGAGCCTGGTATTCTGCATCGGAGCCATGACTCTTGTAGGCTCTCTCAATGCGGGGCTCACCGGCGACAGCTCGCTGCTCATAGCCAAGGCTACTCTGGACCTGGTGTCCTCATTTATATTCGCCTCCACATTGGGAGCGGGAGTGCTGCTGTCAGCCGTCTTCGTGCTGGTCTATCAGGGCGGTATCGTCCTGCTTGCCGGGCTTGTCTCTCCCCTGCTTTCCGAATATGTCATAGCCGAGATGACCTGCGCCGGCTCGCTTCTCATAATCGGGCTGGGTTTTAATCTGCTCGGTATCACAAAACTCAAGATAACGAATCTTCTCCCGGCGATTTTCCTTCCGGTGCTGCTCTGTATCTTCCTGAAAGCGTAGTCATAGGTTTGCTTCATGTATCCCGTGGTTTTTCGTGAAAAATGATTATAAAAACAAGTGATGGAATCCGATCTGACCTTTTAACGGGGTGAAATATATGACAGAGCTTAAAAATATATGTTACAGCGACACACACGAGCGCTGTCTGCTTGACCTGTATCTGCCCGATGCCGACAAGGTGAGAAACGGCAGAGTGCCGCTTATCATCTGGTTCCACGGCGGGGGGCTGTCGGGGGGCGACAAGGGCGGTGTCCGTCCATTTGCCGCGGATATCACTCCAGACGGCGTCGCGGTCTGCGCTCCCAATTACAGTCTGCTGCCGAATGTCAACTTTCCGATATTTATAGAGGACGCGGCTGCGGCGGTTGCCCGGTGCGTCTCGGGCTTTAAAGACATTCTTGACGAATACGGTCTCGGCGAAACGGGAGGCATATTCTGCGGCGGTTCCTCTGCCGGCGGCTACCTGTCCATGATGCTCTGCTTCGACAAGCGCTACCTCGCCGTCCACGGCATTGACAGCGCGGAGTTATGCGGCTATATACACGGAAGCGGGCAGCCCACCGACCACTTCAATATACTCAACCACAACGGCATAGATCAGCGCAGGGTCATTGTGAGCGAACGCTCGCCCCTCTACTTTGTGGGTCTTGAGGCCAATCTGGCGCCGATGGTCTTTATTGTGTCGGACAACGACATATTCAACCGGCTCGAGCAGAACCGCACCATGTTCCGAGCGCTGCAGCATTTTGAGCTTGCTGACAACGCGGAGCTTATCGAGCTTCAGGGCGGACACTGCGAATATGAGCGAAAACGGGAGGAGGACGGACGCACCGAACACCACCGCATCGCCCTGGACTTTATTCGCAAATACGATAAATAATAAAACGGGACGCCGTTTTCAGGCATCCCGTCTGGCATGGGTAAGTTCAATCAGCCCCGGACTCGGCTGCGGCATCGGCTGCGGTTCTCTCAGCTTCTTCCAGCGCGTCGTTGTAGGCGGCAAGCACCTTGCTCTCAAGCATTGCGCGGAACTCGGAGTTGATGGGGTGTACGATATCGCGGGTGGTGCCGTCGGCGTTCTTGCGGTTGGGCATAACGATGAAGAGCCGCTCGCGGGCGCATATGACCTTTATGTCGTGAAGCGCCAGCTGACTGTCGAAAGAGACCGAAACGATCGCCTTCAATGGTCCGTCGTCGTTGATAAGTTTGCGAACCTTGATGTCACTCAGTGTCATAATGATTACCTCCCCGGCAAGAGGCCTGACATGCCTCCGCCGAATCTGAATTTGGAAATTTATATGAACAAAGATGTCTTTTCGGTTTTTGGAGCGGGCGTCCGCTCGGTTTGGTTTATAGGGATAGGCGGGGTGAGTATGTCCTCACTGGCGCTTACATCCCTGGACCGCGGTCTCAGGGTCGGCGGTTCCGACCGCGTGGAAAGCGCGGTGACCGAACGGCTGAGAAACGCGGGCTGCGACCTGCGCATCGGTCACGCGGCGGAGAATGTTGCCGGCTGGGACTGCGTGGTCTACAGCGCCGCCATCCACGACAGCAATCCCGAACTTGCGGCTGCCCGTGAAGCGGGGATTCCCTGCTTCGTGCGCGCCGATTACCTGGGCTACGTCATGACTGCATATAGTAACCGCATAGGTGTGGCGGGTATGCATGGCAAAAGCACCACAACCTCGATGCTGGCACACACTTTTTTAGCGGAGGGATATGATCCCACCATAGAGAACGGCGCAGAGCTTGCCGAGATTGGCGGTGCCTACCGCGGCGGCGGCAAAAACTGGTTTATATTTGAAGCCTGTGAGTATACCGACTCCTTTCTGTCGTTTTTTCCCACGGTGTCGGTGGTACTGAACATCGACATTGACCACCTTGACTATTTCCGGAATCTTGACCACATTGTGGATTCCTTCTCGCGCTACATAGCAAAAGCAGATACCGCCGTGGTTAACGGCGACGACCTGAATGTCATGCGCGCGTGTGAGAGTTATGTCGGACGGCTGGTTACCTTCGGACTTGGCGAGAACTGCGAATTCCGCGCCGTAAATCTGAGATCCGCAGGCGGTTTCTTTACCTTCGACGCTCTGCGCGGCCCGGAATACCTTGCCTCGGTCACTCCCGGAGTTCCGGGTGAGCATAACGTGATGAATGCACTCGCCGCCATCGCCTGCTGTACTCTTGCCGACATGGCTCCCGATGAGATCGCCCGGCATATCGCAAGCTTCACCGGCTGCAAGCGCCGTTTCGAGCTGATTCACGGAATTAACCCCGGAGGCGCCCGAGTCTACGATGATTATGCCCATCATCCCGGTGAAATCGTCGCTACCCTGCGCACGGCGCGCGCCGTAGCGGGATATAATCGCCGGGTGATAGCCGTTTTCCAGCCACACACCTTCTCACGGACTTACGAACTGTACGGCGATTTCGTAAACGCCTTCGGCGATGCGGATGAGTTGGTGCTGCTGGACATATACGCTGCACGTGAGTTGAACAGATACGGAGTGTCCAGCGAGGCGCTGGCACGTGATATCACCGCTAAGGGCACCGCCGCGCGTTATATGCCCGACATGGAAACGGCTGCCTCTTACCTGCGCAAAAACGCAGGTGAAGGCGACATTATCCTTACCATGGGCGCCGGCGACGTTTGGAAGTTGCATAGCTACCTGTGAGACACTCGGTGCGACTGCAACAGTTGAGTGTGCAACTGTTGGTTTTTTATATACACGCCAAGCATCATTTCGCCTGACGTGTAACTTCAATCCGCCGGTGAGTGAATCCACCTGCAATCGCTCGATAAACTCTGTTTCCCTTATATCAGGGATAACGGTAAATATAGTGGTTTCTGCGAAAAAACCACGTGTTCAATCTTTTTGTTAAAAATCCCGTGTTGTCGGAAGCAACTTTATATATTTTAGTAATAACTATTTAAACCCAAACAAGGAGATAAAATACAAATGTCAGAACAATGCACCCACAACTGTTCAACCTGTGCCTCCAACTGTCCTTCCAAGGAGAAGAACAAGAGCGAGTTCGCGGCAGATCTGAACAGTCTCAGCACCGTCAAGCACCTTATCGCCGTGGTGAGCGGAAAGGGCGGCGTAGGTAAGTCGCTGGTCACCTCCATGCTTGCCACCGTATTCGCTCGACGCGGTGAAACCACTGCCATACTCGACGCCGACGTCACCGGCCCGTCGATCCCACGGATCTTCGGAGTTCGCGACGAGGTCACCGGCGACGACAACGGCATGTACCCCAACATCTCGAAGACCGGGGTGCGCATCATGAGCGTTAACCTGCTTCTCGAGAAGGAGACATCTCCCGTTGTCTGGAGAGGTCCGGTGATTGCCGGAACAGTCAAACAATTCTGGACCGATGTGGTCTGGGGCGATGTAGACTATATGTTCATCGATATGCCCCCCGGAACCGGTGACGTGCCGCTGACCGTCTTCCAGTCGCTGCCGGTGGACGGCGTCATCATAGTCACCAGCCCCCAGGAGCTGGTATCGATGATTGTCACCAAAGCGGTAAACATGGCAAAGATAATGAACATCCCGGTTATCGGCGTAATCGAGAATTTCAGCTGGCTCGAGTGCCCCGACTGCGGCAAACGCATCTCGGTGTTCGGCGAGAGCAAGCTCGATGAAGCCGCTGCCGAACTCGGACTCGATATACTCGCCCGTCTGCCTATTGACCCGAAGCTGGCCGCCCTCTGTGACAGAGGCATGATCGAGCTTATGGACAACGAATACCTTGAGCGGTGCGCCGACATCATAACCGGCAAGCTGGCTGTAGGTCTCAACTGATTGAAACAAAACCTTGCCCGACGGATATCCCGTCCGGTGAGGTTTTTTATTTCGGGTGATTTCACCCGACCGGGAGCACAGTATAGCAGATTAAGTGTAAACATGCAATTCCAAAATCGTGAATTTTTTTAGAGCCGTTTTTTAGGCATTATGACGATAATATGCGAATTTTCAGGTTTTTTAACAGCAGTATGAGGTCAATACCGGAGAGCCGCAGCCGTTTTGCGCTTATTGAGCCGTCTCTGCATATCCGTGTTCCGCGGCTCGGGTATTCCATGATTCGGCAAATCAAATGCGGCGCCCCGATCAGACCGCTGAAATTCGGTGAAATTCGTATTGACACAAACGGTTGTTTCGTGCATAATAATACATAGCTTGGTTTGTGCCGGCTGCGGTCGATCTCCAGACTGCTCTCATGTGCGTCCCTCACCGCCAAAGAGCAGGACGGCCGCCAACTGCGATCACGGACATGACAAAAGGAGAGATGCCACTATGAAAAAACTGCTCGTATTCCTGCTTGCAATGTCGATTCTGCTCGGTATGACCGGATTGGTCTCGGCGGCTGCTCCCGACAGGGGAAGCGCCGTCGTCATCTACCAGCCGGTTGAAGGCAAAATCGGCGCGGGCGATCAGCTTGTTATCGACAGACTGACCTCCCTCGGCTTCAAGGTCACGCCGGTAATTGACGCGGACTGCAAAACCGCAGACGCTGCCTCGGCGGCAATCGTATTCATAGGCGAGTCCTGCTCCAGCGGCAACATCAAGGGCAAGTTCGCCGCCAGCGCCACCCCCATCTTCTGCTGCGAAATGGCGGCATGGGAGGACATCGGCTACGGTTCGCAGGTCAGCGTAACCGTAAGCAAGGTGCCCGTTAAGCTCAGCGGCGATAATGAAATCGTAAAGGGCATGAGCACCAAGTCCTTTGACCTCTTCAAGAGCGATCAGACCGCAATCTTCATCAACAAGGAAACGGTCACCAAGGACGCTGTTCTCATCGGCGAGTTCGAGGGGCACTACGCCATATCGGCTTATGACAAGGGCGCCGAGCTAATCGACGGTTCCCGCGCTCCCGCCCGTCGTGCTTCCGGTTTCATCTACGGTCAGACCGCCGTTGAGTTCACCGACGCCACATGGGAGCTATTTGAAGCTGTCGTCAACTGGCTCAGCCCGCCGCCGGTAATCGAGACCACCACCGCCGCTCCCGCTAAATCTGCGGCGGCTGCGGCTGCTCCGGTTCCCCAGACCTTTGACGCCGTATCGGGCGCCCTTGCCCTTGCCGTGCTGTCGGGCACGGTTCTCGCCACCCGCAAGAAGCTGTCGAAATAACCTGAAGCATCATCCTAAAACCGCCAGATATGCCTAAGCATGACTGACGCCGAAACAAGGAGGAAATCATGAAAAAGACTCTTGTGATTATGCTGACCCTCACACTGGTACTGCTTTTCGCCGCAGCACCGGTTTACGCGGCGGAAAACAAGCTCTGGACAAACGACACCCTGACCGTCTTCAAGGGTAAGGTCACGGTAGACGGAAAGATCGACGATATCTGGAAGTATGCCCCCGAGTTCCACATGACGTATGATGCGCAGGGCGCGTCTGCCGAAAAGCTCGGCGGCAAGTACACCGGCCCCTATGCAAACTACGGCAAGATACTCTGGGACGGCAATATGGTCTATATTCTCTGCTATGCCCAGCGTGACGAAATCGTGCTGAACGCCGACTTCTCCACCTGGAACAAGGACGGCGTTGAACTGTATATCGACGAAGGCAACGAGAAACTGGACACCGCCTACGACGATAACGACTCTCTCTCACGCATACTCGCCGACGGTACTGTGGCATCTTCCAAGAAAAAGGTCACCGTAGCTGCCGGCAGCATAGCCGGAGGCTACCTCCTGGAGATGTCCTATGAGTTCGAGAGCGTTGCTCCGAAAGCAGGCAACTCCTTCGGCTTCGACCTTGCCATAAACTACAACAAGGAAAAGACCAACAACCGCGCCCACTGCCTGGCCTGGAACGATCGCGCCAATTTAGCCCACAAGTACCCTGTGTATATGGGCGTGGCTACCTTCTCGGATCAGGCGCCGCCGGTACCGGTCGAGACCACCACAGCCGCAGCCAAGACTCCCGCAGCCGCAGGTGAAGCAAAGGCCGCTCAGACCTTTGACATTATCGGTGTCTGCGTGTTGGCTGCCGTTTCCGCTCTCGGCACCGGCGCGGTTATCCGCAAACGCAGATAACAGATAACAGATAAAACGTTGCGATACAGTATTATATAATGCATCGCCGCCCCGAATGTGTTCGGGGCGGCGATGTTGTTGTTATTTCTACGTCATTTCGCTAACTTCAGCAGAGCCTCGACATCCGAAGCCAGCTTGGCAACGCACTGACTCTTGAGCGATTCGATCTCAGAGGCGAAATTGAGATTGTTCTTGATGAGGAAATTCCGCATGGTGTTGTCCACCGGCAGTCCTCCCATAAGAAGCACCGGGTCAAGATTTACGCGGGTGTAGATGATATCCAGCATATCGCCCGAATCGTTGTCGCGGGATATCTTGCCCTTCAGCGTCACGTCATAGTATGCGGGGCGCACGGTGATGCTCGACTGATAAGCCAGATCCTCTAATATGCGTCCGGTGAGGTCGAGATCGGTATTGGTTATCGGTACGCAGGTTGTGGAGGTCCAGCCGCAGTGCATGTATGCTGTGTAGTCCTCCTGCTTGTCGTTGTACTTTGGATAGGGCAGGATGCCGAAGTCGGTATCCATGTTGCGCAGAGTATGGACGCCGTAAATCTGCTCAGCCCAGAAAAGCGCCCTCGCTTCGTTGAACATATCAATTGAAGCCTGTCCCCAGCCGTTTGCATCCTGCAGCTCGGGGAACTGGTTCACCAGTATCACCGACTCGCGGTCGTTGACGAAGTTTACTATCCGCTCGATAACTTCAAGGTTGTGGGTGGTGTCCCAGGCGAAATAGGGGATATCTTCGCTGTCCTTGCCGACGATAACCGAGTTGGTGGCGGCGAACAGAGGCTGCCATACAAAGCCGTTGACGGTCAGACCGAACATATCTTCGCCGTTCAGCTGCTGGTCGCCGTTAAGGTCCATAGTGATGCCGCGGCAGTAGTCGGTGAAACGATCCAGCGTCCAGTCGCCTGCCCGCACAGTGTCATAAAGGTCATCGATTTTCCGCTCGGCTGCAAGCTCCTTGTTGAAGAACAGCACACCCACGCCGTTCAGCGCCGCAAGGTTCAGGTCGCCCGTGGCGAAATAGTTACTTCCGCCTACCGAGGCGTTCTTCATCACCGAGGTGCGCCAATACGGTTTTTCGATGTCGACATATGGTATGTCGGCGATGTTGGTGAGATGTCCCGCCACGCTCATGTTGTACGCCTGCAGGTGCATGGGCACAACAATGTCATAGCTGTCTTCGCCGGCCATTACGGCTCTGTTTGCCGCCGACTGCACATCGGGGTTCTCGGGCAGCTCAAGCGTTATGTTGTATTTCTCGGTAACTGCCAGGTTGCGGGCAAATACCGCATCATTGATAACATCGCCGTTCTCCTCGGAGGCGAAAAACTCCTTATAGGGGTAGCAGAAGTTGCCCTCGGGGCGCTCTCTCGACAGTATAGCGAAGCCGGCGCCGTCACAGTCCACCGCTTCGATCTTCGGGTCGGGGCTGACTGTTTCGGGCGTCTCATCGGCAGCAGTGTCGGGCACCGAAACCGTATCGGGCGAGGAGGTTTCCGCGGATGGCTGGTTTCCACTTCCCCCACCGCCGCAGGATATGAGCGCAGATGAAAGCAGCAGAGCCGTCAGAATCAATGATATCACACGAAGAAGCAGTGGTGTAATACGGATATTCATAGAACTACTCCCTTCAACCGGCTAAATCCGGATATTATTTCCAGATTATCCCGGATTGGACTGAACATTTTTTTCAAAACTCTTTTGACCGATTATATCATTGAAATGGCGGCATGTCAAGCAACGATACAATGAATTACACCGTTTTGATCTGCCTTTACTCATTCGCTATTGACCGAAGCCTGTTTTTGTGCTAAACTGATAATGCGGATTTTATTAATGCATATGCCTTTCAAAATGGAGGAAATATCGATGAAACGAACTGTTGCTTTAATAATCTCGGCGGCGCTGATTGTTTCGCTTGTCGCTCTGCTTGTCTCCTGCGGCGGCGAGAGCGCGACGGTTTCTGATACCGTTTCGGACACCGTTCAGGCTGACACCGAGACCACGCCGGTCACCGAACCGGAGAAAACCTACGACTTTGAAGGCGCCGACTTTACCATATTCACCTTTGCCGACACAACTCTGAGCCCCCTGTCTTTCTACGGCGGCAACGAGATGAGCGGCGACATTTTCAACGACTCTATATACGAGCGTAATTCAACCGTGGAGAGCAAATATAACATAAACCTCACCTACTTCGGCTATGACGACACCGATTCGCTCGGCAAGAACATGGCGCAGACCCTGTCGTCAAGCATACTTGCAGGGGACGATACCTATAAGTTAATCGTCACCCACATGCACAAGAGCACCGTACAGCTGCTGAATGCAGGCCTCCTGCGCAACTGGCTCAGCCTGCCCGAGATCGACTGGTCGAAGGAATGGTATTCCGCCTCGATAAACGACAACCTGACGATAAACGGCTACCTGCCATGCGCGGTCAGCGACTTCAACATAACCTCCCAGATATTCACCTTCGCCATGATTTTCTCAAAGGAAATGGTGGAGGATCTCGCTCTCGAATCGCCCTACAAGCTGGTTCGGGGCGGCAAATGGACGCTTGACGGCTTAGCCGAGTATATCAAGGCTGCCGCCGCCGATGTGGACGGCAACGGGACCTTCGACGAGAACGACAGCTACGGCTACGCGGGCAACACCGGCGTTTCGATGCAGGGATTCTTCTACGGCGCGGGACTTAAATTCGTGGAGCTGGACAACCAGGGCAAGCCCGAAATCCAACTGGAGTCACAGCATTTCTACGACTTCTACGAAAAGCTCTACCGAATCTACACAGAGGACAATGCTACCTTCCTGATTCCCAAGGTGGACATGATCTGCCCCATCTCCTTTGACAGCAACCGGATAATGATAATATCCCTGCGGTTCCGCTTCCTTGACGAGTACCGCAACACTGCCGACTTCGGTATCATTCCCTACCCCAAGTACGACGAGACGCAGGACGATTACCTGTCCTATGTGGACGGCCGCGGCTGTCACACCATGATACCGGTGACCAATCAGCAGGACGAGCTGACCGCCGCGGTCTTTGACGGTCTCTCCCGTGAGTCTCACAACACGGTTGTACCTGTCTACTACGAGAAGGTGCTTGAGAGCAAGTATTCCCGGGACGAGGACTCCCTTGAGATGCTTGACATAATCTTCAGAAACCGCATCTTCGACTTCGGCTATGTCTATCGCACCGACCCGCTGACCTTCGCCTGCTACAACATATACTCGAGTAAGTCGGAGCCGGCTTCCTACCTGGCTTCCAAGATACCGGCGGCGCAGGCGCATTTCGATGCGGTATACGACTCATACATGCAGTTCGGAGGCTGACAGTTATGCAGTTTGATTTCACCGACATCAGATATTGTCACACAGACCGTTTTGAGCCGGAGCTCTTTAACGCGCCACCCGTAGATTACTATCCCATTTATTCATGGATATGGAACGGCGAGCTGACCCGCGATGAGATATCCCGGCAGCTTGACGGATTCGCGGAGCGGGGGATAATGCGGATTTACATCCTCCCCGAGTCAAAGGAATTTCGCCCGAACACCATGCCCACTTTCATGGAGCCGGGTTATCTCACCCCCGAGTTCCTTGAACTTTACAAATATGCCGCCGAATACGCGCTGGAGTCAGGCATGCGGCTCTGGCTTTACGACGAGGCGGGCTGGCCGTCGGGAGCTGCGAACGGCTATGTGGTGCAGGCGCACCCCGAGCTTGAAGCACGGGCGCTCGGTCGCAGAACAGTGAAGATGCCCGCCGGCACATGCTACACGCCGGGAGAGGATGTGCTTTCAGCATTCGACGAAACGGGCAGACGGATTTATAAAAACCATGTGTCGGCCGCTGCGTCCGAGATCACCGAGTATTATTCCCGGGTGAACCGGAGCCGCAGCTACGGCTATCCAGACATGCACCTTGCCGCCTCCACCGATTCCTTCATCGAAATAACCCATGAGGCGTACCGCGGTATTCTGGGTAACCGTTTCGGCGAGGAGGGCGGTATCGCTCTCATGTTCACCGATGAACCCGAGGCGCTGATGTTCGCATACAATGAAGAAATCGCAGCTCTTTATGAGGAGCGTCACGGCGTGCCCTTTGCCGACTGTCTGCCTCAGCTCTTCACGCACCGGGGCGAGGTCTGGGCAAACTACCGGGATATCTGCGACGAGATTTTCGCAAAGAACTATTTTCTTAGGCTGAGGGAGTGGTGCCGCAGGCACAATATTCTCTCGGGCGGCCACATAAACTGCGAAGACAACCTGAATAATTGTCAAAACTCCACATTCTACTACACAATGCGCCTGCTGCGCACCTTCGACGTGCCGGGCGTGGACGCCATATGGCGTCAGATTTTCCCCGGAGAACCGGGCAGGCGCCGCGACGGTCAGTCTACCTGCGACAACCGTTTCTTCCCCCGCTATGCCTCATCGGCGGCGAACCAGATAGGTTCCTATGCCTCGCTCAGCGAATCCTTCGCCGTCTACGGCTCGGGTCTTACCTATTCCCAGATGCGCTTTGTGCTGGGATTTCAGGCGATACGCGGGATTACGATCTTCAACCCCATGAACTGCGGCTACTGCTACCGTGATTTTCTCACCGCCCTGATGCGCCCTTCTCTGAATGAACATCTGCCGGGCGCGGGCGATATCTCGGTGTTCATGAAGTATATGGCGCGGCTGTCCTATCTGCTTGGGATCGGGGAGCCTGCGGTGGATACGGCGGTTTACATGCCTATCCGCGACATGTGGTACGGCGGGGAGACTGCCGACAAGGCTATAGCCTCATTTGAGAGCATAGGTCACGCAATTGAGAGCACCCTCGGTTACTTCGACGTCATCGATGACGACGCACTTGAAACCGCCGATACAGCCAATCAGCTTGAGGGCGGCGTTATGCGGCTGGGGTTGGCTGCTTATAAGCGTGTATATGTTCCCGAGTGTTCCGCCATGCCCGAGGCAGCCCGGGAGCGGCTCAGACGCTTCGGGGAGGGCGGCGGCGAAGTCATTTATGCCTCATCAGATGACAGGGATATTGTTATCCCCGCACCGACAGCGAATGTAGAACCTGCCTGCGAGATGCTGCGCGCCATGCGCCGCGCCTCGCCCGACGGCGATATTATATACCTGTTCAACGAAAGCACCGAGCCGTATGAGGGAACCGTTCAACTCGGCGAAGGGTACTCCGAAGCCGACCTTGACAGAGGCGTGCTTATCGCCTGCGAGCCGCTGCAGCGTTTCAAGCTTGCGTCGGGTGAGCTGAAGGTGTTCCTTCCCATCGCCGGAGAGCCGAGGGAAGCAACCGAATATACCGAGGTTTACAGAGCCGTGAGACTCAGACTGCGTCCCCTGCGCCGCTTTGTCATAGGCAAGCACGAACTTTATTCCGAAAAGCTCGACGCTGAGGATATAGATACACTGCCCGGCGATTGGCAGACGATATTCGGGAGCGAATTCTCGGGGGATGCCCTTTACTGCCACACCCTTGAAGGTATCGGCAATCTTGCCGGAAAGCGCTGCCGCATTGAGCTTGGCGAGGTTTTCTACACCTGTGAGCTGTTCATTGACGGCGTGAGCCTGGGTGTCAGATGCATGGCGCCCTTTGCCTGCGACCTGCCGGGAGACCTGCTGCGCGACGGCAGTGAGATTTCGGTGCGGGTGTCCAATACCGGGGCGAATCAGTTCATAAGCACCGACTTCACAAAGCACTGGCAGACATCCCAGATAGGTCCGTACGACGCTATCACACGAAACTTTGAGATAGAATCATTGGCGGGCGGTCTTTACGGTCCGATCCGCATACTTGCTGAAAACAATGACGTATAAAAGATTACCCGGAAACCCGATACACATAATACGCCGCGCCGGTTTATTACTGATTGCCGTGTCTCTGCTGCTCACCGGCTGCGCATCGGTAAACGGTGCGGATAATAACTCTTACGCAGGAAACAAAAAATCAGAAAATCTTGATCTGTATTATAAGAACGGCAAGATCGACTGGGAGAGCATGGACAGTGAAGCCATGTCGGAGGCACGCCGGCGGGAGATCGAAGCAAACGAGCGTTTAATCGAGAAATATCCCTCTATAACCGGCACAACCGCAGATGATCCCCACGCGCCCGAGACCCTTCCCGATGGCGATATCCCCGACGATGAATATGATAATCCGTCTGTCGAAGAGATAAGCGAACCGGAAGAAAACGAGATTGTCATATCCTTCATAGGAGATGTGATGCTGGCGGCTGAAAACGGATATGACGGCTTCTGGTCCTTCAATCTCTTCGCATACGAGACTCCCCCTTCCTACTACTTCGAGAAGATGCAGGATATCTTTGCCAACGACGATCTGACGGTGGCTAACTGCGAAAATGTCTTTACCGATAATGCACTTGCGAAACAGCTGAAACAGGGGGATGTCACCTATTATTACTACTCGGGAACAGAAAACGCCCGTATTTACGCCGAAGGCAGTATTGAGGTGGCGAGCCTTGCCAATAACCACTCGATGGATTACGGTGAAGCAGGTCTCCGCGACACGGTGAACGCTTTGGAATCTGTGGGTGTCATGGCTCCCAAAGAGAGGGAAACGCTGGAATTCGGCTTTGACGGTTTTAAGATCGGCATGTTTTTCACCTCGCTGTACAGCAATTACTATCTCGGGTATATACTCGACTGGCTCAACAGCACTGCCGAAATCTATGATTACCATATTGTATATTATCATGGCGGTACCGAGCGGGTCTATCAGCCCGACGAATGGCGCGTGAGGGCAAGTCACTCGATGATAGACGCCGGAGCCGACCTGGTGCTTGGCAATCATCCCCATGTTCTGCAGCCTATGGAAGTCTACAACGGCAAAACTATAATACACTCCCTTGGCAACTTCCTGTTCGGCGGCAGTCATACCTGCGAGAACCGCACTATTGTATACCAACTGACTCTTACGCTGTCGGGCGATGAACTCATCGGCACTTCGGGAGAGATTATTCCCTGCTACTGCTACGGTGAGCTGTGGCAGCCCTGTGTTATACCCGAGGGCGAGGAACGCGACCGTGTGCTTGCCTTCATGAACGGCGAAGCCGATTCACCGCTGTAATTAAGTATCTGTCAGAATATAACCATCCCCCGTCTAATTTACGGGGGATGCAGTCTGAAACCACCGGCACAGCCGGTGGTTATGATTGAATAAACACTGATAGACTTGTAAAGAAAAACGCGGTCGTGAAGTCACATGATTAGATATTAGCCATGATAAGCATATTAAACAGAAGTATACCAAATATGATATTGACAATGGCAACATCTTCGTATACACTTTAGTTGAAAAATGTTGATCATCAGACTTACGGTTCCGCAAGCATTGTTCAAGATTTTCAGTCAAGGATGTTCTAAAAAACGATTTTATAAGTTAGGAGTTACGGGTTCTTGCACATGGAATTTTTCTGAACCTCTCATCACCGGCGACGCATTTATAAAATAATGTATTCATAAGAGAGAATATTGCATAGTTTGTGGTAAAGACAGTGTCATATACAAGATGTGAAGAAAGGTTTTTTTGTGGAGACTTCAGCAGTAATATTCGCATTTTCACTCACCTTGCTTGCAGGACTTGCAACAGGTGTAGGCAGCTTGCTTGCCCTGCTTACGGATCGGACCAATACAAAATTTCTGTCAGTCGCTCTGGGTTTTTCCGCGGGGGTAATGATTTACATATCTTTTGTTGACATATTCCAAAAGGCACAGGAAGCGCTTGTTGAGGGATTGGGAGAAAAAAGGGGGAGCTGGGCAACAGTCGCGGGTTTTTTCTTCGGTATACTTTTTATAGCCTTCATAGATAAGTTCATTCCGGAAGCGGAAAATCCACATGAGGTTCACACGGTTGAAGAGATGGACGGAAAAAGCGAGTCTCACAAGGCTAATCTGATGCGTATGGGTTTTGTCACGGCTCTTGCGATAGCTATACATAACTTCCCCGAAGGCATTGCCACATTTACAGCCGCTCTGTACGATCCTAAGCTTGGAGTATCTACAGCTATAGCGATAGCAATACACAATATCCCGGAGGGGATAGCTGTAGCTGTACCTATATTCTATGCTACCGGAAGTCGGCGAAAGGCTTTCAAACTATCTTTCCTGTCAGGACTTTCAGAACCCATAGGCGCTCTCGTCGGGTATTTGCTACTGCACAGATTTTTCAGCGATACGTTATTCGGTTTCATATTCGCTTCAGTCGCGGGTATCATGGTATATATTAGTCTTGACAGCCTGCTTCCCAGCGCAAGAGAATACGGAGAACACCATCTTTCTATATATGGCCTCGTCTTAGGGATGGCGGTAATGGCGATAAGTCTGCTATTATTTATGTGACCCAGACTATGTGTAAAAGTTTTTGGAGATATTTACCAGCCAGTAATGTCTCTTGAGAAAGGGATGTTTGCTATTGACCGAAGACAAAGCGGATTCAAGAAAATCACCTGAATCCGCTTTGTATTTGGTCTTTCCCGTTCTGCTGCACAGCAAGATTGAATCAATTAACCGATTTTTTTGTTTGTTGCTTTTCTACTTTACGAGAGACACAACTTTACTGCATCAAACCGTCCAGTTATTTCGGTAACCGCCTTCGCGGACTAACCAGGGCGGGTCTCCGGTCCCGTTTACAAAGGTCATTTTCACCGGATCCCAGTCGAAGCTTGCGTCATGGACATACGAAATATTCAGAAGCTGGCAGAGGATTGCCGCACGACCGCCTACATCTTCATTTGAGCAGGCTTCCTCGCGGGATTTTACCGCGGCAATAAAATCGGCGATGTGGCTGCCGCCGGTATCGTAAAGTTTCGTCTTATAAACGCTGTCAGTCAGGAATATCTTCCGCGCTTTGGCGATGGCGTCACCAAGAGCCATCTTGGCATCGCCTTCACGGGTGCTTATAATGAAATTATTGCCGTATTTTATCTCGAAGGCGCCGCGGTCAACCGAAACCGAGCCCTCGGAGCCGTGAAAAACCGCACCGAAGCGCGCGGGAGTATGCATCACGGTTACTCCGCCGTCGAATACAAACATAGCTCCCGACTGGGCGCGTCCGCCAAGCTCGACGTTAGCTTTGTCCGCTTCGCTGCGTTCGGCGCGGATAACTTTAACCGGACCTCCGTTATCCATATCGAGTCCCCACTGAGCTATATCCAGATGATGTGCGCCCCAGTCGCCGCAATAGCCCGTGCCGAAAAGGTCGTCCATACGCCAGACCATCGGGAAGAAGTTATGTACGCCGCGCGGAGAGAGCTGGTCGTTGTATTTCACAAGCGGGGCGCCTCCGCACCACATGTCCCAATCAAGCCCCGGTTCCATGGCGATGTCCTCTTTGGGGTCAAAGTGAGGACGCGACGGGCCGCCGAATGAACATTCGACATGCCTGATTTTGCCGATGCAGCCGTTTCGCACAAGTTCGCAGGCTGTACGGAACTCGACTGCCGATCTCTGCATCGCGCCGACCTGTAGAATGCGGTTGTATTTCTTTGTGGCTTCCATGACGGCGATAGTCTCGCTGACGCTGTAGGTCAGCGGCTTTTCGCAGTAAACATCCTTGCCGGCAGCCATTGCCGCGATAGTTATATATGCGTGCCAATGGTCGGGGGTTGCGACGCATACGGTATCGATATCGTTGCGGGCAAGCACCTCGCGGAAATCATTGTATGCTTTGCAGCTGCCCGGTTTGCCCTTGTCGGGATGAGCTTTATAAAACTCATCTACGCGTTTTACGCCGTCCAGACGGCGGGTGGTGTCAACATCGCATATTGCGGCGACATTGACACCCAGGTTAAGGAATCCGTTTGTAAGTCCGCGTCCCTGAATGCCGAAGCCGATAATGCCAATGCTCAGTTTATCGTTCGGACTTGTGGCTTTTTTGCTCATGTAATCATCCTCTCTCTAATTAATGGCAGAATCCTATTGTCAGGCGCTTTGCAGGTAATTTTAACAGAGCAGCCGATACATTCCCGCTTCAGATAATCATCCGATTCAGCCTGTATGCATCATATCACATACCGTCCGGTTCGTCAAGGACGAAATATTATATCTATATACATCTGTTTGAAAAGCGCGGTGCCGCATCAAGATAAAATAACTCAATCGGCACTTGTATTTTCTTCATAAATAGGATAAAATTAAACATAGTAAACCCTAACTGCTGTTATATCATAAGGAGGAGCACTCATGAGACCCTTAAAAACCGGTTACGCCTATCATGGCAATCGCATGCCCCACCATGTCGAGACCGATCTGCGCGACATGGCGGCGCATAACACCAACCTCGTCGTCCATATGTTATCCCATACCGACTGGGATCGCCATAAGAACATAATGAAGGAAATTGTGGCGATGACCGAGTATTACGGGATGGAGACATGGATTGACAACTGGGGGCTTGGAGGCCCTCCCGGAGACAAGTCACATTTTCTCGCCTATTACCCCGATTCGCATATTATCTACTCGGACGGCACAATGGATCCGGTGCGTGCCTGCCTGAACAGCCCGGATTTCCGCAAGTTTACCAAAGAGTGGATCGACGCGGTAGAATATATCGGCGGCAAAACAATTTTCTGGGACGAACCGCATCAGCCGAAGAAGAAAACCGATGCCGGAGAGGTCTACGGCTGCGCATGCCCGCGCTGCCGGAAGCTATTCCGTGATAAGTACGGCTATGACATGCCGCTCGCCGCGAACGCCGATGTCGAGAACTTCCGAATTGACACCATTGTCGATTATTTCAGAGAAGTGACCGCCTACAGCGCGTCCAAAGGCATCCGCAACTCTGTCTGTGTTATGTTGGGCGCTTCGCACGGCATAAACCTTGCGACCATCGATCGTATTTGTGGGCTTGAAACACTTGATAACATCGGCTCCGATCCATACTGGGTAGGTTCCGGCGCGGATCCGTATGAATATGTTTATAAGGGAACCCGCCGAAACATTGAAGTTTCCGAGAAATTCGGAAAGGATCACAATATCTGGATTCAGGCATTCAACAATCCGCGCGGAGCCGAGGAGGAAATCATCATGGCAGCCGAGGCTGCTTACGATGCCGGCGCGCGGACGATTATAGCATGGGGTTACTACGGCTCGGCTTCCAACGATTACCATGCCAAGAACCCTGAAGCGATGCGTTGCAAAACCGCCGAGGCGTTCCGTCGTGTCTGGGACATGGAGCGCGACCGTATTCTGAGAGAAGGCCGTGCGAAAGTGGGACTGACCATATAGGAATACTATTCAAAAGACAGGCAGGTTTACTTATACGCCTACGCCTATGCCTACGCATACGCCGCCTGACAGAGCAAACCGTTTTTCTGAATCACTTTTACGTTTGGGTTCAATGCCCTGCTTCAAATATTGCTGACAGTGCCAAAAGAACCCATAAGGCAGATAAGATATACAACTTAAGCATAAAACTGACATCTCATTTCGTGAGGTGTCAGTTTTGTTTTGAGCTGTATTATTCCGTTTTTCTGAAGTCAAGGAAGCAATCCGAGTTTACCGCATAAGCAATGCTGTTCAGAATTCTCCTTCATTCAGCGGGCGGTAACTGGTCAGCATGTCAGCATATAACCAAAAGTCGTGAATAAATATGAAAACGGCAAAAATGTAATGTTTTTAGAAAAGTTACATATTTGAACAAATTCGCACTTGATATATTTATGGATCGCATGTTAGCATAATTTTGAATGTATACTCATATATTAAGATGCGAGAAATCAGGTTCATGTCGGCACATTCTCATTTTCGGGAGGAAAATATGCAGCAGGAAAAAGCGTTAATTCGGATTATCCATAATATCTTCGGGCAAATCAGCATGCCGGCTTTGGCTGCTTTGACAATTGCTTTAGCTCTGATTATGCTTAGTATCGCAATCCTTCTGCTGTTCAAAAGCCGCAAAGCGTTATCTGACGGCATGCGCCTCGGTGATATGCGTGTTTTTTTGCCTGTTCTGCTTATTGTCTTAAGTTTTCCAACAATGTCAGGCTGTCAGGATATGACGAAAGGATATCAGGGTATGACGAATAACGCAACCGCTTCCACTTCAGCCGGTAATACTGTTGCCGCGGCAGACGATACAGCTTTAACCACAGCCGGCGACACTGCGCAAAGTCCTGAGCCAAAAAGACCGCTGATTATTAAACACGGCTGGGAGTTCCCTACCGTGACCTTTGTTGCGGAAAACATCCGAGAGATGGAAAAGCGACCCGTCGACGGTGTCGCAATCAGAATGGATGACAGCATGAGCGAAAGAGTAATGCGGACAATCCCC
>Ga0123335_1002734_pt1 | contig 25700 bp, 20 predicted proteins | sample BiotimSIPDNA_2_FD_89707 | JGI IMG/M metagenome (GOLD analysis project Ga0123335, IMG submission 89707) | Anaerobic biogas reactor microbial communites from Washington, USA - Biogas_R2 time_0 SIP DNA | ecosystem: Engineered > Bioreactor > Anaerobic > Unclassified | place: Washington, USA...
CTCCTTGCATTTGGGAGCAGACTGTTGTTTACGCTTAACTAGTCTGCACAAAACACCCAAATGCCGGGAGGTCAATTATTTTGCTAAAATGCCTCCATTGCCAATTAAACCGGACTGTCTCTGTAGGGCGGGTCGATGTAGATGCACTTCACCTTGCCCGCGTAGTAGGGCAACAGGGCCTTGAGCGCCAAGAGGTTGTCGCCTTGCACAAGCAGGTTGCCGGCATCGGCATCCCCGGCCGATAGCTCCCGGTCGCAGCGCAGCAGGTGATACGGCACCTTCCGATGGTGGTTTACAACGGCGCTCTTTCCAATCCAATCCAACGTCGGCATCGACCGTTTCCCCGTGGGTTCCGTGCGAAAACCCCAAGTATACCCCATCGCGGGGGGCATGAAAAGGCTTTGCCCAATCAACGGTCAGCCGGCCGCGTCCGCCGGCCCCACGGACAGCACCATGCCGGCCAACATGCAATCCAATTCTTCTCCACGTTAGCCAGAAGGGACGTTGGCGCTGGCAGTCCGGTCAACCGCGGCGCGGTATTCGTCCCAGTGGCGCATAAGAACGTCATGCGGAACCACACCATACCACGAAAGAACCCGAAAGATGAAAAGCCGTTCCACGCTCCAACGCCAGCCCGGCGGGGAATTGGGCCGGGCGATGTTCGGATGCCAAGCGCCGGGGCGGAGCCCCAGCAACAGATAGCGGGCGAAGTCAGCCGCGGGCACCGCCACGAAGCGGTGGTCGGCGGCGTCTTCCGAGTCCGCATAGTGCCCGATGGTCATGTCCCGGCCCCGATGGCGCAGCTTGACCAGCCACTTTCCCGCATGCCGCGTGACGCCCGAATATCGCCGTTCTGCTTGCTCCGTGTCTGTGCTCATTAAAATGCGCGAGCTACTTAAGTGGTTTTCTAGTCGCGGCTGGCAGGGATTTTCCCACTCCCACCAGGGAAAGTCTATTTTCATTGTTCCTTGCTTACTTACCAACGGTACTCACACGCCAAAAACCCCCGAGGACGCTATATGCAGCAACAGCCGGGACTCCGCTAGGGGGTCGGCATGGGGTTAATGTCAGGCGGTGTTGCCATAAATAACAACATGGCAAGAGATTGTGTCGTTTCTTCCCTTGTCACCGCATGGCATACCATACAAAACGGCACCCTGCCTCTTATCCACCATTGCACCCCACCGTTGTCCCCCGCATAACCACCCCCCAAAAAAATGGGTCAAGGTTTTGGGTTTATTTTTCGGGGGCAGATAGTATTTTTCCAAACCACCTGCCCCGCCGGGGGGCATACCGGGTGTCTGACGCCCCGGGTTTTGAGCTGAAACATTGTGCGTCGGAAGTGCCGAACCCGCTCGCCGTCCAGCCGCAACCCGCCCGGGACTACGGCAAACAGTTCATTCCCAAGTCGGAAACACCCCCGCCCTCCTCCCCGGCCTTGTCCGTAGTCATGCCGCAGTTGTAACTACTCCCCGAGCACTTCGATCAGCCGTTGCCGGTCACCCGCCGGCCGCCCGGACCATCGCCAGAATGCCATCCTTGATCGGCTCGGGCAGCGTGGGCCATGCGTCGATGATGGCCCCCAAGTCGGGGTCTTTCGGGCCATTTTCTGCATCAAGTGCGCCGCTTTTTGCGCCGCTTTCGGACAGAAGGCTTGTTTTGTCGGCGTTTTCGGGGTAGGTTCGAATCCCTCCCCATCCGTTCTGCATCTTCTACTCGATAATTGCCAACCGGCCGGCAACAAGTTCCGCGATGAAGTCTGACGAAAGTGAGGACAGGCACCGCAAGGCATCGCGTTATCAGTAGTTCAAGATCACAACTAATCGTGGAGCCGGCCCCCCATTTTCATCAGACCAGGCCTTAGTCCTGTTCATCTTAAGATGGCTGCCGCATTTCTCGCGTTATTTTGTAATAATTGTCGAGGTGCGGCTATTTATAATATGGAGGAGAGCAGACGGAGATGGATTCCATTGGTGGGATACTCCGTATTTTGGTGTTTCGGTTCTAATGTAACGTGAAGCGGCCCCTTGTTTTCTCCTAGTCCCAAGAAGCAACGGCTGGCGGACCATGTCGCACACCGAGTCAAATTCGTGGTTCTCCGATCAATTAGTCGGCATCCAGAAGGGGCTGTATGCCTACATCTTGACGTTGCTTCCCTGGCCGGAAGAAGCCAGCGACGTTTTGCAGCAGACCAATCTGGTGCTGTGGCGCGACTCCGCCAAGTTTCAAATCGGCACCGACTTTAGAGCTTGGGCCTATCGCGTCGCCTATTTTCAGGTTCTTGCTCAACGGCGCAAGGTCCAGCGGGATCGTTTACGTTTCGATGACGCGCTAATGCAAGAACTGGCCGCCAACATGGACCGCGAAGCGGTCTATGCCGAAGAAGAGGCCCTCATCTTGCAGGATTGCATGAAACTGCTGCCGGCAAAGGATCGGGAGTTGATTTGCCGTCGCTACGACGCGGGCGTTTCCGTCAAGACAATGGCCGCCGATTTGAACCAATCTCCCAACGCAGTGGCGGTCAAATTACACCGCGTCCGCCAAAAACTGTTGGAATGCATGGAACAGCGAGGGTCCGAACGAGATTCGAGGTAAGCTGGTGATGATGTCTACGTCGCATTCCGATGAATTGAACTTGCTGCTGGTCGCACTGACCGACAGCGAAATTGATCGTCGGCAATTTACCCGCTTGCAAACTTTGCTTTCGCAAGACCCGGACGCTCAGGCTTACTTCCGGCGGTATATGCGGTTGTGCGCTTTGCTGGAGTTTGAACGCGCGGCGGCCGAGCCGGTTTCCCCTGACGCGGCAAACGAACTGCATCCCATCGGCGCGGCGATTGAGCTACCGCGCCAAGTTGAGATGGAAAGCGCAATCCCCAGCCCGCTACCAAGCGTGTTTCATTCTCGAGCGCCTTCCTCCCCGGATTTTGTCGGCGGGCCGGTTTTTTCGTACATGGTCGCCACGGTTTTCATGTGCCTGCTGCTGTTCGGGTTTTGGTTGTACAAATTGCCTCCCGATCGCGGTTCTTCCATTGCAAGCAACGAAAATAGCCGGAGGTCAACGACCTCCGGTGAAGAATCAATCCATGACCGCCCCGCCCCGGTTGTTGTTGGCCGCATCACCGGCATAGCCGGCGCGAAGTGGTCCGACGAGCCTAATTACATAGCGCCGCTGGGCGTCGGCGTCGCGCTCGGCCGTCAATACAAGCTGAAATCCGGCCTGCTGGAAATTACCTACGACTCGGGCGCGAAAGTGATTCTCGAAGGCCCCTGTTCTTACGAAGTCGATTCCGCCGCCGGCGGCTACCTGGCGCTCGGCAAGCTTGTTGCGCGAGTGGCGAGTGACAATAGCCGGAGGCTAACAGCCTCCGGGAACAACACAGTGATGGCACAAACCCCGGAGGCTGTTAGCCTCCGGCTATTGTCCGAATCCACAAATCCACAAATCCACTCGCCACTCGCCACTAACCCCTCTCCCCTCTTCACTGTCCGCACGCCCACGGCCGTGGTCACCGACCTAGGGACCGAGTTCGGCATAGTGGTTGGCGAGGATGGAAACACCATATCGCACGTTTTTGCGGGGATGGTGAAAGTGAAATCGCTCGCAGGCGCTTCGCTCGAGGGCTTGATCTTGCACACAAACGAGTCGGTTAGCGTAGGGCCGAATTCGGAACAAATAATTGACCTCGGTCGAGAGGAATTTCGCGACGCGACATTCACGCGTCGAATGCCTAGGAGGGCGGCGATCAAGGTCTTCAGCACGGGTGTGGGCTTGAATGAAGGAGACTACGACCCGCATTGGCAAATCGTCGCGCGTAGCGACGAGCCGGATTTTAAGCCGCGGTTGGCGATGGTGACGGCCAGCCACATGTACTGGCCGTACAACTTGCCAACACAATCGCAGTGGATTTCGATAGCCGACGGCCCGCCCGAATTGCCCGACGGCGTTACATTCACATTCCGCACGACTTTTCAGCTTTCGAATGTATTGCCGGCGGGTTGCTCGCTTCGCGGCCGCTTCCTGGTGGACAACCATGTCGGCGCGATTCGGCTTAACGGCAAGGAGTGTTCCGTTCCCAAGCACGATTTCGAGGCCTTTGCGGAATACAACGATTTCGAGATTGCCGATGGCTTCGTCGAAGGGACGAATGTTTTGGAGATCGACGTTTACAACGGCAGACAGGAGATCGTGTCGGGCGAGACGACCGGCATGGCGTTGCGAGTGGAGTTGCAGGGGACGGCGTTGCACAAAGGAAGCGATTCGCCGCCCGCCTCGCACCCCAAGCGTACCGAAAAGATCGACACCACCTACGGGAACGGAGGAGCCATGGAATAAGCGAGGATTGGATATTCTAAGCCCGGCTTCCATGACATAAGTACAAGAAGTCTTGGGCAATATGATGACCCAGAGTCGAGAAATGGGCGTCAATAGTTTTTTACTTTTTGAAAGGGAGACATCCTATGCATTGGAGATTTGCAGGCTTTCTGGTTTTACTTTGCGCAACGCTGCTAATCGCCGCGACCTCCGCGCAAGCCGTCAGCATCGAGATGGTGACGGTAGGCGATCCGGGCAACGCCTCGGACACCGAGTTTCTAACGCCGGGCGCGGTGGGCTATGCCTACCAACTCGGCAAGTACGAAGTCACCACGTCGCAGTACGCGGCGTTTCTCAATGCCGTGGCCGCCGATGACACGTATGGGCTTTACAACGCTAATATGTATAGCAACTCGTATGGCTGCAAAATCGAGCGGCTCGGCAGCGCGGGCGGCTACACTTACCAAGTGGCCGCCGACCGAGCGGATCGGCCGGTGAACTACGTTTCTTGGGGCGACGCCGCCCGCTTCATCAACTGGCTGCACAACGGCCAACCCACCGGCGCGCAAACCCTGTCCACCACCGAGGACGGCGCCTATTATTTGAACGGTGCGAACGATACGACTGCGCTCATGCTCGTTACTCGAAAAACGGACGCAAAATTTTGGATTCCGACGCAAGACGAATGGTACAAAGGAGCCTACTACGATCCGCAGAAGGAAGGCGGGGCGGGCTACTGGGATTACGCCACCAGGAAAGACGCGCCCGATGTCCCCAGCAACATTTTGACGGACCCGGATTCAGGCAACAACGCCAATTACAGGTACTCGGGCGACGGCAGCTACACGGTGGGCAGCCCTTATTGGACCACGCCCGTCGGCTCGTTCGAGTACTCGGTCAGCGCCTACGGCACGTTCGATCAGAACGGCAACCTTTCGGAATGGCTTGAAACGGGCAGCAGCAGCGTCCGTTTCATCCGCAGCGGCTCGTTCATCAATAACGAGAGCTTCATGCACGCCAATTATACTAGCGGAAATTATAATCCGACAACGGAAAACTTTATCGTCGGCATCCGCGTGGCCGGCGTGGTTCCCGAGCCGGGGACTTTTGCCATGCTGGCTGGGGCGGCGGCCGCGGCCTGGCTGTTCCTGCGGCGGAGAAAAAAGTAGCAGCAAAGGGGCAGTGGGCGGCGGGGCCGCCGGACTATCCCGGCGGCCCCGATCCGCTCGATCCCGCGTCTACAAAATCCAATCCCTATCGAAGGAGGATCAAGCGACAAAAACAATCGCGGAGCAAAGCGAGGCAGCGGCGAAGTTGTGAATGTTGTGTCCGCGGACGTTCCACGGGCCAAAAAGTCTCTTAACATGTTTTTTGGAGATGTTGCAATGAACGCTTTCCTGAAAATCACGGTGTGTGCGTTGGCGATTGTCGCCATTTGTTCGGCTTCGGTAAACGGCGAGATCATGGTGAAAAATTACTATCGTTTAGGCGAAGCCGATTTCAGTTTCGGTCCGCCGCCGGCCATCGGCGACCCTGGGCTAGATCCAACCGTCGATAGCAATGGATATTTGAATTTGGGCAAGTTCGGTTCTCCCACGTATGCCGCCGGCGCCACGAACCCAGGTAGTACGTTGTCCATGGAGTTTTATGGAATTGGCACTGACACGCCAGCCACGCATTACTACAACACAACGGGCGTGGGATCGCTGTTTACTACAAACAACTTTGGCCTGGATTTCTGGGTGAATATAAAGTCATTCCCCGAATATAACAACCAGGCGTTCGTCAGCATTGGAGAATATGGCTCGTATAATGGAGGCACAAACTGGGGGCTGCACATTGGCTCAACCTCCAACGACAACGGCAACTTTATTGTTGCTGCGGCCAACGGTTATTTCTGGACCGGCTCCACGCCGCTCAGCACCAACCAATGGTATCATGTGGTATTCGTCAGCAAAACCCCGCTCGGCACAGGCGAGCACGACCACGATTCCCATCTATATATCAACGGCGTCGAGGAGATCGGAGGCGGAAGTATGCCAATGCTATATGATAACGCCGGCACACAGATCAACAACAGCGTCACGATCGGCGCCCGCAACGCTCAGCCCCATCGATTCGATTGGGGGGCTAGCGCCCTGATCGACGAATACCGGCTGTTCACCTTCGCCGAAGGGCAGTTCGATATCCGCGACACTGAGATTATCCCTGAGCCGGGAACGCTCGCGCTGTTAGTCATGGGCCTGCTGGGAATGGTGGTTTACGCCTGGAGGAAACGGCGTTAGTGTGGATTGCTTCTCACGAAAGTATGTTAATTCACAATCAACAGTAAAGGCGATAGACCGATGACTTCTTTTCAAAAAACACTAGTGGCCTTCGCGGTTCTGGGGGCCTTGGCGTTGGCTGCCGCGCCGGCCGCGGCCGATTGGAACCCGGGCGAGCCGTACAAGTGGCTGCAAATGCCTTACCTGTCAACCGAAGGCATGGACGTCAATGCGACATGGCCGATGATGCTGGCCGACGACTGGCAATGCAACAGCCCGCTGCCGGTAACGGGCATCCACTTCTGGGGTTCCTGGCGTTGGGACAAGCTGCCGGCGTCGGACCCGATGTTCAGCATTCAGATTTGGTCGGATCAGCCGGTCGACCCCAAAGCGGGCATATTTTACAGCCGGCCGCGAGAATTTCTATGGACGCCCGATCCGACAACCACGACCGTAACGGCGAGGGAGTACTATGTCTTTCCCGACGACCAGGAAGGCGAAGGCTGGTACGATCCGAGCACGGGAGAGTTCGAGCCGAACAGCGACCGGGTGGTTTGGCAATTGAACGTGGACGTGTCGCAGTCCCCGTTCGTTCAGAATCCCGGTGAGATTTACTGGCTGGTCGTGCAGGCGTCGATACCCGAAGACGGTCCGATGGTCGGTTGGAAGTCAGCCGATCCGGAATACTATTGGGGCGACGACGCGGTTTGGATGGCTGACCCCGGCGGCGCTATTCCCGAATGGCAAGAGCTATATAATCCCATGAGCGGCGAAAGCATGCACTTGTCGTTCGTGCTTACGACCGAGATTCCCGAACCGGGAACGCTGGTCTTATTGGCCGGCGGATTGTTGGGACTGCTCTGTTACGCTTGGCGGCGGCAGAAGGCGACTTAGCAGATTTGTTGACAAATGATTTCTGATTTTTATCCGACTCCGGCGTCGCCGCGGAGATATTATCCCGGCGACGCTCGGAGGAATATGCTTTGGCATTGGGATAAAATAATGCGGTCGAAAAAAAATAAGCCTAGAATCGGAAATCTAGCGCGGGCCGTGCCCGCAAACCAAAATGTCTTACCTTCATGCGCGCACGGCGCGCACCAGTATTGCCAAAAGACTCTTAATTACGGTTTTACGCTTGTGGAACTGCTTGTAGTGATCACAATAATCGGCATATTGATTGCGTTGCTGCTTCCAGCAGTGCAAGCGGCTCGAGAAGCTGCCCGCAGACTGCAATGTCGGAACAATCTCAAGCAGATCGCCTTGGGGTTCCTTAACCACGAGGATGCCCACAAGCAATTTCCCACCGGCGGTTGGGGGCACATGATGATCGGCGACCCGGATCGGGGCATCGATCGGCGTCAACCCGGCGGCTGGGAGTTCGCCAGCTTGCCCTACATCGAGCAGGCGGCCTTGCACCAATTGGGAGCGGGCGCGGCCACTGACAGCGCGGAACATCGCGCGGCCAACGCGCGGCGGATCACCACGCCGCTGGCCATCATGAATTGTCCTTCGCGGCGTCGGCCGTTGCTTTTCGCCACCGTTGGCTATCCGCATTTCGTCAGTGTTGGTTACATAGGCAACGGCGTCAGCGACCGCCCTTATTATTGCGACTTTGTCAACCAAGCGGCCCGCGGCGACTATGCCGCCTGTTCGGGCGACGCCAATCAGGATGTGCTTTGGCGCACTCGAACCGGCGTGCGATACGAGATCGGCGATAGCCCCGCTTATTCGATGTGGCACAATCCCATGCTATTTACAGGCATTTGTTTCCAACGCAGCGAAATAAAAATATCCGACATCTCCGACGGGACCAGCCACACCTACATGGTTGGAGAAAAGTACTTGTGCGCAGACTACTATTTCACCGGCCAGGACGACGCCGACGATCAGATGTTGCTTTGCGGTTGGAACAACGACAATTTCCGCTGTACCTACTACAACCCGAGCGTTCCCGGCAGCGGCGTGCCGCGGCAAGACACGCCGGGGTTGATGCTCAAGGATATTTTCGGCAGTGCGCACGCCGGAGGTTTGCACATGGCCCTTTGCGACGGTTCCGTGCAGTGGATTAACTATACAATCGACCCTGAAGTTCACCGCCGGCTGGGCAGCCGCAAGGACGGTTTTGTCGTCGACGGAAGAGAGTATTAAATTGAAGGAGAAGAGTCATGCCCGCTATTTCACGTTTTACCGTTATTTTCGCCGGCAAACGACGCGGTTTTACCCTCGTTGAGTTATTGGTGGTGATCACGATTATCGGCATTTTGATCGCGCTGCTATTGCCGGCGGTTCAGGCGGCCCGCGAGGCGGCTCGTCAAGTGCAGTGTCAAAACAACCTCAAACAACTGGCCTTGGCCTGCTTGCAGCACGAGGAAGCGCACAAGCGATTTCCCACCGGCGGCTGGGGATTCGCCTGGACCGGCGATGCCGATCGGAACAATGACTGGCGCCAACCGGGCGGATGGATATATAACATCCTGCCGTATATCGAGCAGCAGACGATGCACGACATGGGCGCGGGCATGTCGGGCTGGGGCCAACCGGGAACGCCAAAGGGCGACGCCCACCTCCAACGCTCAACCGTTCCGCTTTCGCTGTTGTACTGTCCCACGCGGCGGAGAGTGACCCTTTACCCTTGGGTCTATTCCGGCACCGTGTTTGTCAACGCCAGCTCGCCGCGGGACAAGGTAGTGGTCCGTAGCGACTACGCTGCAAACAACGGCACTACATACATACCGCCGGGCGGATCGGCGCGCGCTCCCATTCCCTGGCAAACCGCGCCACCGAATGCCGACGCCGGGCCTATCAGCCCCACCGAGGTCGAAAATCCACCCGGCCAACAAACCGCCAAGGCGACTTCCGTCTTCGGATATATCGGCAAGCAAGCCACGGGGATCTTCTTTTGCGGAAGCATGCTTACAATCGCCGAAGTCTCCGACGGAACCAGCACCACATACTTGATTGGCGAGAAATACATCAATCCCGACTGGTACGAGACGGGCATGAGCCCCGGCGACAATGAAAGCGCAATGAGCGGCGATAATGCCGATATCGGTCGTTGGGCGCGCACCGATTTGTACCCCTACCAAGATACGCCCGGCTTCGCCGGACAAGTCGAATACTGCTTCGGCAGCGCCCACGCCATCGGTTTTCACATGGCTTTTTGCGACGGGTCGGTGCGGAAACTCAATTACTCAATCAGTCCGGAAATTCACTTCAGCCTCTCCAACCGCAAGGACGGCCGGGTGATCGACGCCAACGCGTATTGAACCCCGAGGCGTTGAAACGAATTACCGCCGCAGACCAGCGGATTACAATCATCGTATCCGCGGCGTCATGGTAATGGCGCCGTCTTTGGAGCAACCGGGAATCCACCCTGCTTGTAGTAAATCCATGTGCAATCGTACCCTAATCTCAGCGGCGCTTATTATCGCGTTTTTACCTGTCTCCTCGATGTGGGCCGATTCTCCGCTCTCCGTGGAGGAACTGCAAAGCATCGAGGCATCACTCGATGTTTCAGAACGTTGGCGGCCCCATCGCGCCGATCTCTCGCCGGCGCAATGGATTTGGCTCCCGTCCCAGAGGACGTTGCCAAACACGTTTGTACTCTTTCGACGGGAAGTAAAACTCGACAGGGCGCCGCTTAAGGCAACCGGATTTATCACAGCCGACAGCCGTTACCGACTGACCGTCAACGGCCGGCGGGTCCAGTGGGGGCCGGCCCCTTGCGATCCCCGCAATCTGGACGTCGATCCCGTTGATTTGACTCCTTTCCTTTCGGCTGGAAATAACGTTATCGGCGTGGAGGTTCTATTCTATGGGCATGGCGACGGAACATGGGCGGCCGGTAAACCGGGGATGATTTTCCACGTTTGCCTCGAATATGAGGACGGCCGTCGCCAGCGGATTGTCTCCGATCAATCCTGGCAGGCGACGGTCGATCGGGCGCACCGACCGGGACAGTATAAGCGATGGTTCTTGCGGTCGTTGCAAGAAGAGTTTGACGCTCGGCTGCACCCTTTCGGCTGGGATACGCCTGATTTCACAGCGGATGAAAGCTGGACCACGGCGATGCCGTTGGACTGCCCATCGGACAAGCCGCCGGCCTGCGGCCGATACTTCAATGTGGATTCGCTCGAACGCGTCAGACCGGACCGCGGCGCGCTGCGGCTGCGTGAGATCCCGCCGTTGTGCGAGAGCGAGATATTGGTGAGGCGATTGACAGACGCGGGACGGATCGAGTGGCTGCGCGATCCTGACGACTGGTTCGAGTTTCGCATACCCAACTCCTTCCACGCCCGCCGAGAGCCGCTTGCCGATGAAAAGAGCGAAGGCGTTTGGCAATTACCGGCCACTGACGGACAGCGGGAGGGCGTATTTGCCACGTTCGAGTTTTCCGAGCAGATCGTCGGTTGGCCCGGCTTTACCATCGATGCACCGGCGGGCACGATTGTGGAGCTGATTTGCCAGGAGGCGCACGATCCGGCCGGCCCGGCCTGGTTGGATAACCAGTTTTTCAACTGGTCCCGGTATATTTGCCGCGAGGGAGTCAACCGATTCGAGGCATTCGACTTCGAATCGCTCCGCTGGATGCAGCTCCACGTCCGTAACGCCGGCCGGCCGGTGACGTTGAGCAAGGTCGGCGTGCGTCGGCGGGCGTTCGACTGGCCACATCCGCCGCACATACGCAGCGACGAACCGGCGCTGCAACGTCTTCTCGACGCCTCGATCAACACGCTTTACAACAGCGCGCAGGAAACGTGCGTCGACGGCATGGCCCGCGAACGGCAGCAATATAGCGGAGACGGCGGCCATCAACTTTTGGCCGTCCGCTCCGCATTTGGAGAGACGAGACTGGCGCACCGTTTTTTGAGGACTTTCAGCGAGGGGCAAACTCCCGACGGGTTCTTCCTCGACTGCTGGCCCGCCTATGATCGGCTTGCGCGAATCATGCAGCGGCAGATAGACGGATCGGTTTGGGGACCGCTGTTGGATCACGGTGTGGGATTCAACTTCGATTGTTGGAATCATTATTTGGAGACGGGCGACATGGTCGCCCTGGACGAACCCTACCCGCGACTGCTCCGATTCGCCGATTACCTGCACTCGATCCGCGACGGCGCCGGCTTGTTGCCGGTGGAGGGCCTCGGCGTTCCCGCTGTTTGGATCGACCACTCAGCCTATCGGCAACAGCGGCACAAGCAGTGCGCGTTCAATCTTTACACTGCGGCAATGCTCGAGCACGCTTTGGCGCCGATCGCCCGTTCCCGCGGCGACCAGCAAAGGGCCGAGGAGTACGTCCGCCGCGGTCAAGACATTCTAGCGGCGACGGTGCGGCGCTTCTGGAGCACGGAACGCGGACTTTTCGTCGACAATCTCCCTTGGCTTGCCGAAGAAAAAAAACCTCGTCTATCCGACCGCACGCTGGCCACGGCGATCCTTTTCGATCAATGTCCCGAGAACAACAGCACAGCCTCGCTGCAAGCGTTGATCGAATGCCCCGCCGAGATGGGGCTGTCCTATCCCTGTAATGCGTGCTGGCGATATTGGGCACTGGCTCGGCTCGGCCGCGCAGACGTGGCGGTCCAGGACTTCCGTCGCCGCTGGGCGACAATGCAATCGGTCGTTCTCAACAATACGCTCCAAGAAACTTGGGAAGTCACACCCGATTCTTGCTCTCAGTGGAGTCACTGCGCGGTGGCCCCGTTATTCGTGTTCTACTCGGACATCGCCGGAGTGCGGGCAACCAGTCCCGGATTTGCCGCCTGTCAGATTCGTCCGCAACTCGGCGATCTGGGCAACTTGGAGTTGACTTACCATACCGTCCGCGGCCCCTTGCGGTTTACCGCTAAACGGCAAACGCATGGCCATGAAATTACCATCGATATTCCCGCCGGCTGCAATGCTGAATTGCTCTTGCCCGATGGAGACGAACCGCCGCTCCGACGGCTCTTGCCGGATCATTCGCTCAAACTTAACCGCTATCAATTGCAATCGGGTAAAAAGAACGTCTTTCAAATGCGAAAACACGAAGGGTGATGAGGCGGGTGGTCGCGCTAGTTGTTTTTTTCATTCCACTTCCCTAAACACCTCAGATTCAAAACGACTAAATCCTTTTTGCAGTTTCCGGTCCATATCCTTACGAGAGAAATAATATGTATTGCCTTTTCAAATCCGGCGTCGGGTGCATAGCCTATTTCAGAAGCAGCCCATATTGTGTGCATGAGACTTCATTTATATTGTTGTGCGTGATTTGTTGGACGTGGGAAGCCGCGAGGTTATTGGCAGCGGACCAAGACGTAGGCGTCGAAATGTCAGTCATCGATTGTCCCGAAAAGCCGGTTATCGGGAAAGACACGCCCGGTTCGGAGGGTAATCGCCACGGCTTTGAGGGCGGACGTGCAGTCAAGCTTGGCGATGCTTATCACGTTTTTACGTCCGAGATGATCGACGACCCGCGCGGCGTCAAAATGAAGCTCGCCCATTGGAAAAGCGACAAACTCCATCAGTGGAAACGCGTTTCTACGCTCTACGAGTCAAGCGCCAAGTTTGACGGCAGCGATCCGCGGGCGGCGTTGTGGTCGCCGATGCCGATATGGAATGAGCAATCCGGTCGCTGGAATTTGTTCTACGTGGCATACCGTGCCGCCGCAAATACACCCGATAAATGGCTATTGAATTATGAAGGTCGTATTTACAGAGCGGTTTCGATAACACCGGGAAAAGAAGGCATCGGCGGACCATACGAGGACCGCAGTGTGATTCTTGAACCGGATCTGAACTCGCAACCCTGGGAAGGGCTTCAGGGTGTTGATTCGTTTTTCCCGTATCAGGTCGGCGATCGTTGGTACGGTTTCTACGGCAGCGCAAACACGGAAGTTGTTCCCTGCAAATATTGGCGGGTAGGATTGGCTTCGGCCGAGCGGCTGGCTGGCCCCTGGAAAAGACTGCCTGAAGGCAACCCAACACAGCTCGAAAAAACATGGGGGGTGGAAAACCCGGTAGTCACTCGACTGCCAAGCGGCCGGTATGTTGTCTTATTCGCCGTCATCAACGGACCGCCCGACCGCTTGGGCTATGCATCTTCCGACAACGGCGCGCAGTGGTCGCCCGCACGCCACTTGATTCTCAAGGAGTCTAAGAACTGGTTGGAGAGTGTGCGCACGGTTCTCGGTTTGTTTGAAGGGGAAGACGGCCGGTACACCCTCTTCTATACCGGCGGTTGGCGTTCACCGGACAAGGACGAAGTGTATTATAGCGTCGGCTTGATTTCAGTGCTGCTAAACGAGCCTGCAAAAAACAAATAGCGAGTCGGAGAATCGAAACGCCCCGCGACCGCGCTCGCGGGGGAAGTGCGGCGTTTTCCACCCCGCCGGTCGCAGCCGGCGGGCGTTTTTCCCGGCATCAACCACATGACAGCCAAAATACACGGATTTGAAATTGCAAAACACGTTCTTATTTGCGCGGCCAACGCGGCGGGGAGATAATGAACGTCAGCAGCACGACGGCGCCGAAGGCGGCGTAGTAAACCGTAAGCTCGGCCAGCGACATATCCACGAAGAGGAGTCGCGACAGCCATCGGGCGACGAATCCGCCCGACTCGAGCGTTTGCCCCCCTGCCGCGCGCAGTTGCTCTTCCCAAACAGTCAACGGGCAGTAGACGCCGCAGAGCGATTGGATCACCACCACGGCAATCATTATTAGATGAATCAGGCGGAACCAAAAATTCCGCGTCCAGCCCCATCGAAAAAAATAGCCGAGAATAATCGCCCCCAATCCGGCCGCGACGAAGGCGACATAGGCAAAATGGATCACGACGATGATGTCGGCCAGTAGAATGTAGAGGTTCATGGCAGTCATAATAATATTCGACCGGCCGCGATACGGCAATCCAACCGGCGGCGGGTGACAAGGGAACAAAACACCCCGCATTCGTCGAGCAGCGGTGGTCGGGTTATTTACTATCGGACAGAAAAACGGAATAGCACCCCGGATAGCGGAACCGTCAAAAAACTTCCGTTTCCGCTTCTTGCGCGATCGGCTGGGGGAGCATTGGCGAGGTCAATTCGACGCGGAAGCGATAAGTTCCCACCCGCAACGCCCTGACGCGGACGCGATAAGTAAACGTTTTTCCGGCGGGCAAATCACCAATCGGGTCGAAGCGGATGGTTTGGCCGTCGATTTTGAACAATTCCGGCGGCGAAGTGCCCAGCGGATTTGGCGCCATTCCCTCCGGCACGACCGCCGTAAGGCGGAGTTGGCGATAAGGGATTGTGCCGTTGTTTATCACCCGAATATCGTATGTCAGGTAATTGCCGACCGCCACGGGGTTTCGCAAGCCGACGACCGAAAGTCTCAAGTCTTCGGAAGGGGCCTCGATTTCGGGCATCGTCGGCGTTTTTTCCGGCTCCGGAGCGGCGGTGATTTCCAGCGAAGTCTCGTCCGTCACACGGCGTCCGTCGGCCAACTCGACCGCGGCGCGGCAGACCGCCCTGGGCGTCGCCGTCTCGCATTTATAAATGACTTGGAATCGTTTTTTTTGTCCCGCCTGCAGTTCTTCGATTCTCCAAGAGAGGGCCATGTCTTCTTTTTGGAATCCAGCAGATGCCTGCTCGGGATAAATCGACCGATCGAAACTATTGATCACTTTCACGCCGTAGAGGGAGGAGATTCCCTTGTTTTCCAAGTCGATAAAAAATCGCGCCATTTCGCCGACGACGTGCCTTCCCGGCCCTGAAATCTCGATTTGCACGGCGGGAGGCGTCGCGTCGGGAGTTGCGCCGGGAAGAGGCCCGAGCCGCTCGTCCGCGGGCGGGGGAAGCGCCGGCGCGTCGCCCGATGCGGCGACGGCCGTCAAAACTGCCTGGGCGCTCGCCGTGGCGACGGTCGGCCCGCTGACCTCGATCGTCTGGCTGAGCCGACCGGGGGCGGTAACAACCAATGTAACGCCGATCAATTTCGATTCGCCCGGCGCCAGGTCGCCCAATTTGTTCTTGATAATTCCATGTCCCCGATCCGTTTTCAGTTCCAGCCCTTGATCGAGCCGGTCGGAAATCACCAGGTCCGTGGCCGGGGTGCTGCCGAGGTTTTCGACGTTTATTTCAAAATAGACTTCATCACCGACGGCCGCCCGTTGCGGTCCGGTCACGCGCACGTTTATCGCGGCCCTTCCGACGGTCGTGGTGGCGCAGCCGTTGGCCTTGAGACCTCCGGCGGCGGTCGCTCGGCAACAATTGGTTACGCTTCCCTCTCTGTTCGAACGGAGCTGGACCTGAAACGAGGTTTGCTGGCGAGCGCCGAGTTGTCCCAGCCGCCAGACGAGTTTATTGCCGAGGTTTTCGGCCGGTTGCGTGCTGTCGACGAACTCCATGCCGTCGGGCACGTCGAGTTCGACGGCCAGTTCGTTTGCCGGCAAATCGCCGGGATTGCTCACGTCGATCCGATAAGCGAGCAGATCGCCGACGTTGGCCGAAGCGGGGCCGGTCATGCCCACCGTCAGGTCGGCCGCCGACCACGTTTTTGTTGTCGATCCGCTGGCGACGACCAGCCTCCGCCCTCCCGAGCCGGGCAGATTCGCGGGACGAATCACCTGGATGCAGACTTGATTCGTCCCATGCGCGGGCTGTGTTTGGACGATTTCGACGTTTCCTTGCCCCGCCGAATTGGTGAGCACTTCAACAGCTTGCGCGCCGTCGGGCGCGAAGCCGGCCGGCGGGCCCGAGCCTATCTCGTAGCGAACCAACCAGCCCTCGATCGGCGATTGGTCCGATTGGCGATTCACCGTGGTCGTCAGCATGTGGCGAGTGCCCGCCGGATTGATCGACGGCGCGGGAAACTGCCACTGCGCATCGACCCAGTGGACCCGGGCCGATTGCACGCGCTTGCTCCATTCGTATACATCCGGGGACATGACGGTCACATAACTGGTCCCCTCGACCGCCGATGTCAGACTGACCCAACTCTGGCCGCGCGTGACCATCAGGTCGTCATCGGGGTTGGGCGTGCCTCGGTTCAATCGCACGTTGCTTCGCCCCGTGCTGCCGATGGCGAACGTACTGTTGACTATCCTCGGCCAGGTGAAATCGCCCACCAGCAGATCGGTGAATCCTCCTTTTCCGATGGCTACGAATTGTCCGACGCCGCCAGAACCGATTGTCCATTCGAGCCGCCGGTTGGCGCGGAGATAGCCGTCGTCGGCGCCGACTCCGGCGGTAAGGATTACCTCCGAGCCGACCTGAGCCACGGTCTCTTGCGGCGCGAGCAGGACGATCACGTCGTCCCAGGGAAGTTTGCCCATCGGTTCGTCGTAATAGCGCTGGCTGCCGGAATCGGAGGCCTGGGGAGTGGTAGATGAGGCGAAGACGTGTTCGCCGGTCGGATCGATGCCCGAGGTCGGGGCGCTTGCGCAACCGGCCGCCGCCAAAAGGCAGATCGCTAGTGTTCCGCACAAATTGAGTTTACGGGTGCCGCGGTTGGCTTGTCCAACCGTGTTTCCGGCACTGCTGGACGAGCCGGCCGTGGCACTAAACTGGTAAAGCCGAATTAGGATCGCAATCGCCGTTCGCCACGATGCGCAGCGAGGGAAGGCGATCTTCGCGGAGCGAACCCGGGCCTTTCCCGCAACCGGCGCGGAAATATCCCCGCCGGTCGGTGAACGGCCTTCCCCAGTTTGATCAATCTTCCATGAGCGCGGCATGGCCCAATCCTCGGGTCCACATACAATAATCCACTATGCAAATTTACCACGTTTCGCAAATATGTAGGGTAATTTTTCAGCAAGTTTTGATGCGAAAATGAAACGCATCGTTATAAACGTCATAACCCGGAAGCGTTGACAGGAGAACGCTCCAGTTTATGCGACGATAGAGAGGCCGCTGTACGAAATGGCTTTGCTGCCGAGAGAATGCAACCGTCCCCCGCGTGGAAACGTAAAATGGGGGGGGTAAGCCCCGGGTTATCGCCCAACGGTTTTTCTGGAAATTGCGTTTCCCGCTAGAAAAAACGGCCCCCCTCTTCCGTCCTGTCCTGTCTTTCCAATATCCACCGGATAGGTATAACATTAACAGATACAGATACGCACCGTAATGATGCAAGCATTTTCGGCTCAATAATGTGGTGGCACGCATCACCCAACGGCGAACGTTTGATCTGCGATCTCTGCCCGCGGCATTGCGCGATTGCGTCGGGCGAACGTGGATTTTGCTTCGTCCGTGAAAACCGCGATGGCCGGATCGTCTCGACCACCTACGGACGCAGCACCGGTTTTTGCGTCGATCCGATCGAGAAGAAACCGTTGCACCATTTTTATCCGGGCACGCCGATCCTTTCTTTCGGCACGGCCGGCTGCAACCTGGGTTGCAAGTTTTGTCAGAACTGGACAATGTCCCGCTCGCGCGACGTGGAAGCCGCTTGCGAGCGGGCCGCGCCGGAGTCGATTGCCGCCGCCGCCCGACGGCTCGGATGCCGCGCGGTGGCCTTCACCTACAACGATCCGATAATTTGGGCGGAATATGCCATCGACACCGCCCGCGCCTGCCGTGCCCTCGGCATCAAGACCGTGGCGGTAACATCCGGCTACATTACCGCCACGGCGCGGGCCGACTTCTTTGGGCCAATGGATGCCGCCAACGTCGACCTAAAAGGCTTCACCGACCGGTTTTACCGCGAATACTGCGCCGCTCGGTTGCAGCCGGTGCTGGACACGCTCCGCTGGTTGGTCCGCGAGACGACGACTTGGGTCGAGATAACCAACTTGATCATTCCCGAGGCAAACGATTCGCCTGACGAACTGCGGAAAATGTGCCGTTGGATCGCGGCGGAGCTTCGGCCGGACGTGCCGGTCCATTTTTCGGCGTTTCACCCAACCTTCGAATTGACCGATCGGCGGCCGACGCCGCTTTCTACGTTGCACGCCGCTTACGACATCGCTCGGGAGGAGGGGCTGAAGTATGTCTATATCGGCAACCTGCACGACCCCGAGCGTCAGCATACATATTGCCCAGGTTGCGGAAATTCGGTAATTCGCCGCGATGGCTACACTATTGCGGGTTATTCGATTCTCGACGGCCGCTGTGTCAATTGCCAATCGCCCATCGCCGGCCGTTTCGACAACGCACCCGGCGACTGGGGCGAACGACGGATGCCGGTTAGAATCAAGAATTGATTGTGCAATTGCCTATTCGGACGAAATACCGGATAATTATATCGGTGAATGTAATTGATCGCGGTGGAGTTGGTTCCAAATAGCAGTCCATGTGACGAATCAATCAGTGTCGTGGGGCAGGTTTGCAACCTGCCTCAAACTGGAAAAAATACGGCAGGTTGGAAACCTGCCCCACGGAATATCCGACAGTAATTGTTTTGCCGGGCCTAAGGAGGATGGGTCATGCGACGATACCAAGTAGTCGCGGCGGCGGTTGTGTTGGCAATGCTGGCCTGCAATCGGACCTTCGCGGCGCCGAATCTGGGCCACCGGCCGACCCGCGTTCCGATCGGCACTAATCCTCACCCGGTTATCTGGGGCGGCATGAAGGCCAAGCCGGCGACGGCGAGTCCGAGTCGGCCGAGTCATCATCATACCGGCCGAAGCCATCCTTTCCATCATGGCCGACGACTATGTCGGTCGCGTTTCTTCGGCGGATACATTCCGGCGTACGGATATTTTTATTATGGTTTCGGCGTGCCGTATTATTACGATTTCGGCCCCTACGGCTATTCATACTATCCGCCTTATTATGCTGCTTTTCCGCAGCCGTTGCCGCGGCTCGATCCGCCGCCGCCGGCGGCCGTGAACCCGGAACCGGCTGAGGAGAACATCCGTGCGACGAACGCGCGATCGAGGGAATTGGCCTGGAGGTTCATCGGTTTCGGCGACGCCCAGTTCGCCCGGGGCGAGTTCGCCGAAGCAAACAACCGCTATCGCAAGGCGGCGCAAACCGGACCGCAAGTGGCCGACGCCTGGTTTCGCCAAGGCTTCGCCATGACCGCCATCGGCCGCTACGACCTGGCGATGAGGTCCATCAGCCGCGGCCTTGCCATCGATCCAAACTGGGCATCGTCGAGATTCGACCTGGACGAACTGTTCGCTCACGACGCCGTCGCCAAGCAGTCGCATCTCGACGCGCTCGTCCAAGCCGCGGCCGACGAACCGCTCAATGCCGACCTGCTGTTTCTCGTCGGCGTACACCTGCACTTCGACGGCCAGCAAGACCTAGCGCAAAACTATTTCCAACGCGCGGAACGGATCGCCGGCGATAATGCGAGCCACTTATGGAAGTTTCTGAAGAAACCCGAAGAGGAATTGTAAGCGGCAGGTCGAGAACAACTTCCGTGTTTATTGGTTTTTCCATGGGGCGAAGCGGACCGACTTCTCCACGGCTTTGCCGGAGAAATCCAGCGCGCAGCGGACGATCAACGCCTGGCTAGCGCGGCGGCCGTCTTTGGCCAGCCACAGGCCGCGCGGCTCGGCGGCTTCCCAGCCGGGCGGAGCCAGTAGAAAGACGTTGCCCCGCTCGCCCGCCGGACGACGCGCGCGGAACCGCAACGTTCCCGTTGCCGCGTCCCAACTGCAATCTTCGATCTCCGCCTGCCCTTGCCGGACGTGCATGTCGGTCGAGACCAGCCAGGGATGCGGCCGCCGCCGCGAGAGCCGCACCAGCTTGACCGACTGCGGCCCGGCCGTCAGCCGCAGCTTGCCGCGGCAAACCTCGTCGAACCGCTCGTTCCAGAAATCCCAGACCACGTATTCGCCGTCCGCGTCGAGTCCCAGCCGCTTCAGATCGACATCGGCCGTGCGCGGCGACGAGTCGTAGTTGAACAACGCCACCAAGTCCCAGCGGTCCCACGCGGTTTTGACCGGCAGGTGGAACAGCTTCGGATAATCCGGCTCGGGACACTCGAACAAGTCGAGCGAGCGGGCGGCCTCCGGCAGCCGCGGCAGGCATTTCTTGACCATCGCCAGCCGCTCGTCGGCCATCCGGTCAATATCATCGCCGAGCATCATCGGAGAACCGTTGATGCCAAAGATCGTGGCGCTGATTTGGGCATCGGCCAGGGAACAGGGCTTGTCGAGCGTCAGCAAGTTGCCCGAGTCGGCCAGAAAGAGCTGCCGATGCAAAAAGAAACTGGTCGCCATGGCGTTGGTGGCCGGGCGGTGCGAGGTCCAGAAGGCCGGGTTGTTGATGACAAACGTGCCGGGATAGAAATAATCTTCGCGCGTCAACGGCCGAACATCGCCATAGTCGACGCCGACCCGCGCCCCATCGACCAGGCCGACGTTCTGAATGGTCGGGCCAGTGCTCGAGAGCAGATAAGTATCTTCGCCGACAGCATCGCTGACGATTTTCAGACCGCGGCGATAGAGTTCCGGACCTGAGATAACGCTGCGGTCGTGGTAGTCGTCGTAGCGATACGTGCCGGGTGTCGAGCCGGAGATGCCGTAAAGGAAGTCGATCATGTAATATCGAACGCCCCATTGCCGGTAAGCGGCGAAAACTTGCCGGAGATGTCGTTCCACAAGCGGATGCGTGGGATCGAGCAGGAACATTCGCGGTCGTTTGTCGGGCGGGAGCAGATGTCCCGGCCCCATCCCCCAGCGTTCATTACTTTGCAGCAATGTGCCGTCGCGGCACAACATCGCCGGCCGCAGCCGTTCGATGCGTTCCGCCGGGGAATGATCGGAAATCCAAAACGGCGCGATCCACAGCCCCAAGGTCAACCCCTGCCGGCGGAGATCGGCGACCAGTTTTTCCGGCCCGGTGGGAAAACTCTCCTGATTCCAGTCGAGCCAGTTGCCGGGCAGATGATCGGCCAGGTTGCCGATGCTGACCCAGATGTACTTCACGCCCAGGCCCGACAGCTTCTTCTCGATGGCGGCGGCGTTCCGCCGCACCACGTCCTCGTAGCACTCGACATGGAAGGGATCGACCCAGGCCCAACCGACCCAGCCGGCGGGTGTCTCGGGCCAAATCCGCGGCCGATAATGCTCGGCAGCACGGGACGCCCAATTCTCCAACGATCGAATCGGATCGTCGGACAGCTCGAGCGTAAGCGTTTCGCTATCGACCTCGGCCCCGGGCTTGAGTTCATAACCTTCGAAGTCGCAATAGGAATCGACGACGAGCTTTGCCTTCTCCTTGTTCCAAACAGCGCGATGTTCGGTGTTCACCCGATCGAAGGTAAGGAAGCCGAGTTGCAGCGCGGTTTGCGAATGTGGATTGTACGTTTGCAGAAGCGTTTTAGCCGTCCGGCCGGGCGCGAGCGCCGCGAGCCGGCGCGGAAGGCCGACGTTGTGCCAGCCGGAATAGAGCAGCGCGACGGCCCGCTCAGCCAGATCGCCCAAGACCACTTCTCCCCGTTCGGCCGAGACCTCGGCCAAACGGCACTTCCTCAACTTGATTCCGTCGCTTCCGATATTTTCGATCGTCGAGGAAATCTTTGCGACCGATCCGTCGGGCAAGATCGACCACCGGACGGTCCATTCCAGTTTCGGCCGATTGAAACGCATTCTTAACTCGACGGGCGCGTCGCGCGTCGCTCGACCGTCGCCAGGCCCTTGCCAGTACAGTTCGGCCGCTTCGCTCGGCCGCAGCAACTTGCCGTCCGCTTCCAGACCGAACGCTGCTTCTCGCAGTCCGACGCCCCCCTTTCGTTCATCGAAAAAACTGAACGTCCGCGCGGCGCGATCGACCACCAGCGACGGACCGAGCGTCGCAACGTCTTGCCGCAGCGCATTCGGCTCCGCCGACAGTGAATTGAAAAACATCAATGCCGCCGTCATAGCGGCCGGAATGATTCGTGGAAGTCGAGGCATTGTGATATGCTCCTGGGTGAAAAAGCGGCCGCAAGGGCAGGCGTTGAAACACGCAACCGAGGAAGTTCTTTGATTTGGCGGCCGCTCCGGGCGCTTGTCGCCCCCTAAAGTCGCGGGCGGCGTCGGCCGCGTCGCTTTATCGCACGCCGTCTAAATACTCCTTCACCTTTTGCAAGAAGGCCGCTTCCGTCGCCGGTATTACGCCGCCACGGTCCGGCGGAACGTCGAGCAGGTAGGTCCCGTTGCAGTCGTTGACGTGGATTTTTCTCTCGCCGATCTCCTTGGCGGTCCGGAACGAATCCGCGCCGTCGGGATGCCAAAACCATCGTTTGTCGGCGCGGATCACGTCGCAGGCCTCGTTCGGTGGATTGTCCCCGTCGGGGGGAAGCGTCTGTTCGTAAGGCATGATGTCGGTCAACGACGGGTTTCCCTTGCCGCTGTTGTTGACGATTAAAATCTCCGGCGCGAGCGAGCGGACGTAATCGCGGATTTCGGCGTAATCGACGGCGACGAACTTTCCGCCCTTGCTGCCTGTTGTCTTGTAGCCGTCCCAGTGGACGCCGGACCGCTTGTCGAGATTCATCCCCCAGCCGTCGAACCAGATCACGTTGATTTTTCCGTAGTTGGTCAATAGTTCCTTGAGTTGCGTCTTGACGTACTCGGTGGCGGCGGCGGAAGTGAGTTGCGGATCGAGCACGTCGCGTTTGTAATATCTCGGGCCGATTCCGTTGCGCTTGTCCCAGATCGAGTAATATATGCCCACGTTCAATCCGGCCTTGCGGAACGAATCTGCGTAGGCTTTCACGATGTCCCGCTTGTAGTTGACGTTGGCGGGATCGTTGAACCAGGGGCAGACGGCGACGTCGTATTCGCTGACCGATGTGTCCCACAAACAGAATCCGTCGGTGTGCTTGGCGGTCAATACACCGTAAGTCATGCCGGCGTTTTTGGCGGCGGTCGCCCATTGATCCGTGTCGATGAAGCCGGTGGGGTTGAACGTTTTGGCGGCGTCGGCGGTGGAGTACGAAAACGCCCACTCCATGCCGCAGTAGGTGGACATGTTGTAGTGCAAAAATACGCCGTATTGTTGGTTGACGTAATTCTGCTTCAATGAATCCCAGTCGGCGGCCGATGCGGCGCTAATCCAGAAAACAACAATTCCGACCAGGATGATTGTCGCGGTGGCAAAAGGTCTGAGCGCGGGCATGAGAGTTCTCCAGAGCAACGCGGGAGTGTTCGTGTTATAGAGGGAAATGGCAAAATAACGTCTGTCGGCTACTGCGATTCTAAAAGGCGCGGCCGTCGATGATCCGGCCGTCCTGCCGGTCGCCAAGGTCGGCATGAATCGCCGGTTCGATTGAATATGAAATAACTTGAACCGAGCCATCGCAAAAGGCCATGTGAAAGCCGGCCGAATGGACGCTGCCGAAGCGGGTGTTGTCCAAATAACCGGGTGTGTCTTGCAGCGGCGGCAAGTCGGTCCAACGGCTGTAGTCCCAGTCGAAGCCGCCGTAGGGCGGGTTGTTGTCGCCCGCCGCCGTGCCGGTATTGTATAGTTCGGGTTGAAGGTATTTCTCGCCCGCCAGATAGGTGTGGCTCGCGCCATCGGAGATTTCGGCCATGTGCGTCATGCTCAACGGATAGATCACGCCGTTGTTGCCGGTGCGGCTGGAGGGTTTCCAGGCGAAAGCGGTCGGCCAGACGTAGCCTGGCGCGTCGGTTTGGGTCGGATCGGTCGGCACCGGCGGCGTGACGCTCGGCGACTCCCAATACCAATAAGCCGGGTTTTGCACCGAGCCGGTGTTCGCGGCGTAGTCGGTTCGGGCAACGTATGGAATGTTGGTATTGCCGCAGTTTTTCGGCGTGTAGACATTCGGGTATGTAATCGGCTGGCGGCGCGAGGGACAGTGCAAAGTCGCCAAGGGCGTTGCCGCGACGGCCGCCAACGCGGCCTGCTTTTGAGAGCTGTTCCAAGCGTATCCCAAACCCATGTCGTGCAGCGATTGTTGCTCGATGTACGGCAGGACGTTGTAAATCCATCCGCCGGGCTGCCGCTTGTCAAAACCCCGGTCGGGATCGCCCTGCCAGTTCCAAATCCAGCCGCCGCAGGGCAGGAAATCGTGCGCCTGCTCGTGGTTCAAGCAACCGAGGGCCAGTTGCTTGAGGTGGTTCTGGCATTGCAGCCGCCGCGCCGCTTCACGGGCCGCTTGCACCGCCGGCAGCAACAGCGCGATCAGGATGCCGATGATCGTAATGACGACCAAAAGCTCAACTAATGTAAAACCGTGTTTTTTCACTGAACGCTTCATGCTCTCACCTGAAGATGACAAATAGTTTAACCGATTGGGGCGGCAGTTCAACTGCCGCCCCGACGGATACACCGGATGGGTTGAAAACCTTATTTTTACTTTTACTTCACTTTCCGCCAGGCATAAGCCAGCAGTCCGATCAGGCCGCAGCCCAGCAACGCCAGCGTGGACGGCTCGGGCACTTGTGTAAGAAGGATGTTGTCCGCCCGCCATCCCGTAGTTAAGGAGACAAGTTGATACTCGTTCCAAGGTTCGTTATCGGCCCCGCCGTAATTGCCGATGCTGGGCTTGAAATCGTTAATCGCAACGGCGGCGCCGGCTGCCGTAATGTCTCCGCCCGACATCTGGTAATAGGGTTGCACCGACCAGTCGTCGCCGCCCAACGCGGTAAACGTAATCCCAACCTTCACGATGTCCGATGTGGAACTGGGGACGGCAATGGTCCTTTGCAAATAGATTGTGCCGCTGTTGCTCATGGCCCAATATAGTCCAGCCGTCATTCCGCTGGGGGCCCACGCGCCTATCGACAGATAGCTGTCGGTGGTAGACCCGCTGTTGTAGTAGAGTTGCACGTATCCCTTGTAGGTCATGGCCGTAACGGCCCGCGTATCAAACGAGAGGTCGAAGGTCAAGTTGTCCTGCAGCGCCAATGTTGACGGCAGATTCTTTGCCGCAGCCGTGGTCGTTGCGCCGACTTGCTCGGCGAATTTTCCCTTGCCGCTCCAGTCGCCGGTGGTCTCGGTTTTTACGTAGTGCAGTTGATTGGCGGCGGTTGGGAAGAACCAAGCGTCCTGGCCCACCAACTTTTGATCGGCGGTCAACGAGTTGAAATCGTAGCTGTGGATGACTTCCGCCTGGGCAAGGCCGACGAAACCTAGTACCGTAACCGTTCACACCCTGGGGGCAAAATATTGACAAATTGATCTGGACACGCAAGCCGTTTTCGGCGACACCATTGGCATGTCGCTGGAAATTACTGAAGAAATCATTGCTCGACAGCCGCC
>Ga0123335_1002738_pt1 | contig 25648 bp, 24 predicted proteins | sample BiotimSIPDNA_2_FD_89707 | JGI IMG/M metagenome (GOLD analysis project Ga0123335, IMG submission 89707) | Anaerobic biogas reactor microbial communites from Washington, USA - Biogas_R2 time_0 SIP DNA | ecosystem: Engineered > Bioreactor > Anaerobic > Unclassified | place: Washington, USA...
AAAGTCCTGGAAATTATCCCGGATTATCCGGCCAACAAACTCTCAGATCTCCTTCCCCAAAATCTAAACTTAGTATAACGCACTGAAATTACCTCAAAAGTGTACTTGCTAGGACGGATACCTCCAAAATGCCAACCAATTGATTTATAAATAAAAGGGTAATTTTTTCTTGTAAATATGGGTGTCTTTCGCACAAAACAGTACAGAAAGTTCTTCAGCCCGGAGGGCTGGACTTCCAATAGTACAGGTTCCACCGGGGCAGTGGCAATAAAACCGTTTCAACCCCCTTTCTTCAACTTCTTCAACTTCTTCAACTTTTTCAACCGAGGGAAAGCTACCGTCAGTCAATTGCGACCATTGCCTTCTGCCTGTTTCCAAGTATATTGTTGTATGTTTGAGTATCATTCAGTATTTCAAGTGCTTTTTTTATTACCATATCGTTTTCATTAATTATCCTATAATACTCATTAACCTGCCATATATTACTAGCAATAAGAGCTTTAAGTATTAACAGGATCTCATCCTTTGATTTATTATACTGACTTTCAACAAATTTAACACCCAGTTCTTCTCCTCTTTTTATGAATGAACTTATTTCATCTCCGGATAAATAAAAGTTGTTATAGAAATCTTCAAAACGTGGATACTCTTGCAGTATTTTTTTTCTGTTTTCATCAGTGTACTCCAGTATAAATGATCTGAAAACATCTCTACGAACGAGGGCTCTGTAGTAGTCTGAATTATTTGATGTATCGACAGCCATGAAAACATCGGGCATAATACCTCCTCCCCCATAGACTGTTCTTTTATTTACAAGGGTAGTATATTTCAATGAATCAGGAAACTGAATACTATCCGGTGATATCATTTCACCGTTTGAATATCTCTTATAGAAATCACTTATGTACTTCTCATAACCTTCACTGTAGGACTGTTGTATAGATCGACCGGTAGGAGTGAAATAGCGGGCAATAGTAAGACGTATCATAGAACCATCAGTCAGATAAAAAGGATTTTGAACCAGACCTTTTCCGAACGTTCTTCTTCCAATTATCACACCGCGGTCCCAATCCTGCATTGCTCCTGCAAAGATCTCACTGGCCGAAGCTGAACCTTCATCTGTCAATACCACAAGTCTGGTTGCAGAAAGATCGCCTGATCCTGAGGATTTGTAATCTCTCCGGGGATACTTTCTGCCGATAAGATAGACCAATAGTTTCTGGTCTGAAAAGAAGTGATTAGCCAGGTCAATTGCTGCTGCCATTATACCGCCGCCGTTATTTCGGAGGTCAATGATCAGGTTCTGCATATTATTCTGATGGAGATTCTTAAGGGCATTTTCAAATTCCTCATCTGTGGTAGCAGCAAATTTGTTCAGCCTCACATAAGCAGTTGTCGGGTTCAGCATATAGGCTGCATCCAGACTGTTAATAGGTATTTTATCGCGAATTATTGTAAACTCAAGATTTTCTTTTTCTCCCTTTCTTTTTACTGTTATGTTTACGACAGTACCTTTAGGGCCCATCAAACGGCTTCTTACACCGGAAGTTGAGATATCTTTTCCTGCAACTGGTTCACCATTGATTTTTACTATTCTGTCCCCGGGCCGTAATCCCACTTTTTCTGAAGGGCCTCCTGCTATAGGTTCTATAACTATTATTGTATCGTGGAGAATATTAAATGAAATTCCTATACCTTCAAAATTACCTAAGAGAGGTTCATTGGCATCCCTGACATCCTCTGCAGAGATATATGTGGAATGTGGATCCAACTCTCTCAGCATATCAATAATGACCTTTTCAGTTATTTCTTCTATGTCGGCTGTATCTACATACCAGTTATCTATGAGATTGAGAGTTCTTCCAATTTTCAAAGTCTCGCCCGATAAAGCCTGGGCAAAGGTATTGTTCTCTGTAGTGCCACAGATAAGAACCAGGGTTAGTGCAAATATTTTTATGAGTTTCATACTGTATTTAATTATTATTTTTCTAAACGAAGTGAATCTGAGTTTTTCTTCACTTTATAAGCATCCTGTTCTCAAATGAGTCTTCACATCATTCAGGTTCAGAGATATATATTAAAAAAACATAAGTGTTCTAATTTATTCCCATTCAATTGTGGCTGGTGGTTTTGAACTTATATCATAGACCACCCTGTTTATTCCTTTTACTTTATTAATTATTTCATTAGATATTGATCTGAGGAATTCATGAGGCAGGTAGGACCAGTCGGCTGTCATTCCGTCTGTTGAGTTAACAGCCCTGAGGACTACTGTATTTTCATAAGTCCTTTCATCGCCCATAACACCAACTGACTGAACAGGCAACAATATTACTCCGGCCTGCCACACCTTATCATACAGGTCATGTTTCTGCAATCCCTCAATGAATAGTTCATCTGCCATTTTAAGTATTTCCAGATTTTCTCTTGTAATAATTCCGACAATACGTATAGCAAGTCCGGGGCCGGGGAAAGGGTGTCTTTTCAGAATTATATCCGGTAATTTAAGTGACTCACCGACTCTTCTGACTTCATCTTTAAATAGCAGTTTGAGGGGTTCTATCACTTTAAGGTTCATTTTTTCCGGCAGGCCACCAACATTATGATGTGATTTTATCGTTGCTGACGGGCCGTTAACAGATACAGATTCGATAACATCAGGATAAATGGTACCTTGTGCGAGCCACTTTACATTCTTCACTTTATATGCTTCTCGCTCGAATACGTCAATAAATGTTTTGCCTATTCTTTTTCTTTTTTCTTCAGGATCGCTTATTCCTTCAAGGGCGTTGATAAATTCATCTGAGGCGTCTACTCCTGTTACATTCATTCCCAAATCTCTATAGGAGTCCATTACTTTCCTGAATTCATTTTTTCTTAAGAAGCCATTATCAACGAATATGCAGGTAAGATTCTCACCAACTGCCATATTCAGGAGGGCTGCTGCCACTGAAGAATCTACTCCGCCTGACAGTCCGAGTATTACTCTATCATTTGCGAGTTTTTCCCGGATAGACTTGAGGGATGACTCTATAAACGAATCCGGAGTCCAAACAGGAGCGCAGCCACAGATATCGAGGACAAAATTCTTCAGTATTTTTGTACCCTGTGTTGTATGGTACACTTCAGGGTGAAACTGAATTCCCCAGATATTCTCAGCTCCGGAATGATATGCAGCTGCTTTCACATCTGCTGTTGATCCGGTAATAGTGTAATCAGGAGGTAGTTTTGTGATTGTGTCAGCATGAGACATCCACACCTGTGTTCCCTTGTCCACTTCTTTCAGTAGTTTATCTGTAGCATCAACATGGATCAGTGTTGCTCTTCCGTACTCTCGTGTATCTGAGCGCAACACTTTCCCGCCGTAATGATGTACGAGTATCTGAGCACCATAACAGATCCCCAGCATTGGTATCTTACCTTTTAGATGGGACAGATCAGGCCGGGGTGCATTTCTGTCGTGAACCGAAGCCGGACTGCCTGACAGGATAACACCTTTAACAGTATTATCAGGTTGGGGAAAATTATTGTATGGGAAAATTTCACAATAGACATTTAATTCCCTTATTCTTCTGGCTATAAGCTGAGTATATTGCGAGCCGAAATCGAGTATTAATATTTTATGGTCCACTCAAGATAATTTTGTACTCAAAGAGGCCTCAAATATATGAATTCTTTTTTTACGGGTCATCAATGTATCCTATCTCATACGTTTTACCGTCTATTGCAGGGAATGTCCGGGGAAAAATTTCTCTGGCTTCTTCTACCAGGGGTTTAATATCCTTATATCTTGAAGAAAAATGTCCTATGATCAATGTTTGTGCATTTGCATCCATAGCTGTTTTAGCAGCATCCTTTGTAGTGGAATGACATGTTGCAGTGGCGAGAGAGCTCAGGCTCCTATCAAAAGTTGCCTCATGATAAAGGAGATCAACGTCTTTAACGAAAGACATAAGACGATTGGAATATTTTGTATCACTGCAATATGCGTAGGATAGAGATTTTGGTCCTGGTAATGTGATATCTTCATTTCTGATCAATACTCCGTCATCTGTCACAAAATCTTCTCCTTTTTTTATTGCCGGTATTCTAACAACAGGTATCTGATATCTGCTAATACATTCCTTTATTATATTCCTGTCGTGAGGTTTTTCTCTGAAGAGGAATCCGAAAGCTGGTATTCTGTGTTGAAGGGGGAAAGAAGTAACAGTTAAATACTTATCATCCAGGATTATTACTGGGTCATTGTTTTTAAGGGGAGTAAAAACTATCTCAAAATTGAGATTAATATCAAAATCCTTAAGATGAGAGAAGAGCAGTGAATCGTAATTCTGTGGGGCATACAGGCATAATGGGTTTATACGCCCCATCAGGTTAAATGTTGACAATAATCCATATAATCCAAACACATGATCTCCGTGGAGATGACTGATAAATATATGGTTTATTTTTCCGAAACGAATTTTGTTTCGTCTTAGTTGTATCTGGGTACCTTCACCGCAATCGATTAAAAAGATCCGCTCATGTGCATTCAGCACATGAGCGGAAGGAAATCTTTCTGATGTGGGCAATGCAGAACTACTGCCCAGTATTGTAAGCTTCATCGGCATTATACAATGCTGATTAGCTCAGGATATTAATTTTTCAGCATCAACCACTGAACTGGTTATAGTGAGCACAGTATCGAGCTGAGATATTGTAATAAGTCTCTCAACGGCTTCATTAAGACCACAGAGGACAAATGTACCGCCTGCATTCTTGCAAAGTCTGTTAGCTACAAGGATAGCGCTCAGGCCAGAAGAATCGCAGTATTGACATTTTTCTAGATTGAGAATAATATTTTTCTCTCCTTTTCCTGAAACCAGTACAAGTTCAGATTTAAGTGCGGGAGCTATATGAGTATCAAGCTTTTCAGACTGTATCTGAATTACCGTACTGTTATTCCGGCTTTCAATGTTGAAATCCATAATACTTAAATTTTTAATAGCCCCAATTTAATAAATATTTCTATTTTTTAGAAGTTTTATTCTCTTTTTCTTCCATTTCTTCCTTCAGGGCTGCTAATTCAGTAATATCTCCCAGTGTAGTTTTTTCGATATTGGATTTTGATTTTCTGGAAGATTTTTTAGAAGAGCCGCTTTCTGCCTTTCTGTCGGGTGCTTCTGAAGTTTTCCTTTCATCTTCAAAAACCCTGCTGTGAGAGATAATAATTTTCTTGGCTGATTTATTAAATTCTATCACTTTGAACATCAGTTTCTCATCAACTTTTGCAGCTGTTCCGTTTTCTTTGACGAGATGTTTTGGTGTTGCAAAACCTTCGACTCCATAAGGAAGAGCTACAATAGCACCCTTATCGAATACCTCCATTACAGTACCTTCGTGAACAGAATCAACAGTGAAGAGAGATTCAAAGACATCCCATGGATTTTCCTCGAGTTGTTTATGACCAAGGCTCAGACGTCTGTTTTCCTTATCTATTTCCAGTACAACAACTTCTATTTCAGCATCTATTGAAGTAAATTCAGCCGGATGTTTAATTTTTTTAGTCCATGAGAGATCTGATATATGAATCAGTCCGTCTACGCCCTCTTCTATTTCTACAAAGACTCCGAAATTTGTGAAATTCCGCACTTTTGCAGTATGTTTTGAGCCAACTGTATATTTATCATCAATATTCTGCCATGGATCAGGTTTGAGTTGTTTTATACCGAGAGACATTTTTCTTTCTTCTCTGTCGAGAGTAAGGATAACAGCCTCCACTTCGTCTCCTACTTTCATAAATTCCTGAGCGCTTCTCAGGTGTTGTGACCACGACATTTCTGAAACATGAATTAGTCCTTCCACGCCTGTAGCTATTTCAACAAAAGCACCGTAATCGGCCATAACAACAACTTTTCCTTTAACCTTATCACCTATTTTCAGGTCAGGGTCTACGGAATCCCATGGGTGTGGAGTAAGCTGTTTAAGGCCAAGTGCTATTCTCTTCTTATCATCGTCGAAATCAAGGATAACAACATTGAGTTTCTGATCAAGCTGAACTATTTCTTCGGGATGATTAACTCTTCCCCAGGAGAGATCGGTAATATGGATCAGTCCATCAACACCTCCGAGGTCGATAAATACACCGTAAGAAGTGATATTTTTAACAGTACCTTCGAGGACCTGGCCTTTCTCGAGTTTGGCAATGATCTCTTTCTTCTGTTGTTCAAGTTCAGCTTCGATAAGTGCTTTATGTGATACGACAACATTTTTGAATTCCTGGTTTATCTTTACAACCTTAAATTCCATCGTCTTTCCTACATATACATCGTAGTCGCGAATAGGTTTGACATCGATCTGTGATCCCGGAAGAAAAGCTTCGATACCGAAAACATCGACAATCATTCCGCCTTTTGTACGGCACTTAATGTAACCAGTAATTATTTCGTCGTTTTCCAGTGCTGCATTAACACGGTCCCATGAATTTATTGCACGGGCTTTCTTATGTGAAAGCAGCAGCTGTCCTCTCTTGTCTTCCTGGCTTTCAACATATACTTCAACAGTGTCACCAACTTTGAGGCCCGGATTATACCGGAACTCATTAAGGCTCACCACGCCCTCGGACTTATAGCCTATATTGATAACCACCTCGCGTGCAGTCATTTGTATTACAGTCCCCTGTACAACTTCATCAACAGCAACTGTTGAAAGAGTTTCATCGTAAAGGGCTTCATATTCTTTATGTTTTGGTGAGTTACGTAATTCATCATTTTCGAAACTTTCCCAGTCAAAATCTTCGTTAGAAGCAGCGAATGAGGCTGTTAAATCTTTTTCTCTTTTTTTCTCTTTATCTGTCTTTTCCGTTTCTGAACCGATCCCAGTTATTTCTTCTTCATCGCTTTCACTTAAATCAGGACCAAAAGATTCGTCATCTATTTCATCCTTTTCCTCTTCAATAAAATCTTCTTCTTCAATCTGGTCATCAGTCATTTCTGTATTAAGACCGTTAATTTCCACTTCAGGTAATTCAATTTCCTCAAATGCTTCTTCAATAAGTTTCTCTTTTGAGTCTTTGATTTTGTTTTTTTTCACAGGTTTGATTACATCCTCGTTTTTGTCAACAACTTCTTTTTTGGTTGTTTTTTTCTTGTTTTCAGTCATAATTTGAATTTAAAAATTCTAATAATTAATAAGTTAGACATTATTTTTAATAAAAATGGTGTGCAAAGATATGCATTTGTTTGAAATATTTCCATAATAATAGTAAGATTTTCACAGCTTTATTCACTTTTTTCTCCTGTTTATAATCTCATTTTTCAAAAATGTCTTTTGAGACACAAAGGGTACAGGCAGGTTTGGTTTAGAGAATATCAAAATCAGATAAATTTCCTCTGTGTTTTGTCATTTCAGGACAGTATTTTGCCACAGTATTCATAATAGAATAATCCGTCTTCAATATGAGAATCTTTTAGGCAATCAGGGTAACAATGCAATAAATAGCACAGAATAGGAATATCATTAATTTCAGAATCCCGGGTGTTCTATTATCTTTGTAGTTATGGAACTTTACTTTAATTGATTCGGGATTATGAAAATTGCCGTTGTCGGTACCGGATATGTAGGACTTGTAACAGGAACCTGTTTTGCTGAGACAGGAGTATCTGTTACCTGTATTGATAAGGATACTAAAAAGGTCACTCAGTTGTCAGAGGGATCCATACCCATATACGAGCCCGGGTTGGAAAGTTTGATACGTACAAATATTGGTAAAAAGCGCTTATTCTTCACTTCAGATGCAGGGGAAGGCATTAAGGATTCTGAAGTTGTTTTCATTGCTGTGGGTACTCCTGCCGGAGAAGATGGGTCTGCTGATCTTCAGCATGTTATTAATGCTGCCAGGGACATTGGCAGGACAATGACTTCCTATATGGTTATTGTCACAAAAAGCACAGTGCCTGTGGGCACATCTGAAAAAGTCAGAAAAGCCATCCGGGAAGAACTTGAAAAAAGAAAAATGAAAATCGATTTCGATATAGCATCCAATCCGGAATTTCTTAAAGAAGGTGCTGCTGTAGAGGATTTTCTGAGACCGGAAAGGATTGTTATAGGAGTTGACAATGAGAAGACAAAAAAGATAATGAGTCGTTTATATTATTCTTTTGTCCTGAATAACCACCCTATCTTTTTCATGAATATTGCTTCAGCCGAGATCACAAAATATGCAGCAAATGCTATGCTTGCAACACGTATAAGTTTCATCAATGAGATTGCAAATCTCTGTGACATACTTGGAGCTGACATCAACGAGGTTCGTAAAGGAATAGGCAGTGATTCCAGGATAGGGAATAAATTTCTGTATCCTGGCACAGGATATGGAGGGTCATGCTTCCCGAAAGATGTTAAAGCCATAATAAAGACAGCTGATGATCACGGGTATGAGTTAAATGTCATAAAAGCTGTTGAAAAAGCAAATGAATATCAGAAAAACGTCATTTTCAGAAAAATGATGCAGTTTTTCAAAAATGACCTGAGAGGCAAAATCTTTGCTATTTGGGGTTTGTCATTCAAACCCAAGACGGATGATATAAGAGAGTCTGCTTCCATTTATCTCATTGAGCGTTTATTAAAAGAAGGAGCTGAGATAAGGGTTTATGACCCTGCAGCCATGGAAGAGACAAAAAAGAAATTGGGTAACAGTATCACTTACTTTTCTGATCCTTATGATGCGGTCCAGGGAGTTAATGCACTGATTCTCATGACTGAATGGCCGGAATTCCGACTTCCTGATTTTTATAAGATGGAGCGAATAATGAAAGAGAAAATTATCTTTGATGGCAGGAATATTTATGATCCCGGTATGTTAAATAATATAGGCTTCATTTATTTCGGCATAGGTAGAAGACAGACTTTTTAGTTTATTTATAACACTCTAAATTCATAACCACATGAAAGGTATTATATTAGCCGGCGGCTCAGGAACAAGACTGTATCCAATCACCAGTGCCATGTCCAAACAGATGCTTCATGTATATGATAAACCGATGATTTATTATCCTCTCTCGGTTCTCATGCTGGCTGGTATCCGTGAGATTCTTGTTATTTCTACGCCCCGTGATCTTCCTGTTTTCAGGAATCTTCTCGGCGACGGGCACTCTCTGGGCTTGCATTTTGAATATGTGGAACAGCCCAGACCTGAAGGTTTGGCACAGGCATTCATTTTGGGCAGTGAGTTTATCGGCTCTGACACTGTTAGTATGATATTAGGTGACAATATTTTTTACGGACACGGATTTGGTGACACACTTCGTAACACTGCCGGGATTAAAAAAGGCGCTTGTGTTTTCGGCTACTACGTAACTGATCCTGAGAGATATGGCGTTGTGGAATTTAACAAAGAAATGAAAGCCACATCTATTGAGGAAAAGCCCACCAGACCAAGATCCAACTATGCTGTTACGGGTTTGTATTTCTATGACAATACAGTAATAAGAAAGGCCCGGTCACTTAAACCATCGAAAAGAGGAGAACTGGAGATAACCGATCTGAACAGACTTTACCTTGAAGAAGGAACTCTTGAGGTTAAAGTTATGGGGAGAGGTATGGCCTGGCTGGATACGGGAACCTGTGAAAGTCTTCTTCAGGCTGCAAATTTTATTGCCACACTTGAACAACGACAGGGTCTGAAAGCTTCCTGTATCGAAGAGATAGCCTACAAGCGAGGATTTATTGATAAAGATCAATTGATTTCTCTTGCAGAACCGATAAAGAACAGCCAGTATGGTAATTATCTTCTCAGAATTGCTCATGATGAAAACACTTTTTTTTAAAAATCAGATATTATTTTATAACAGTAAAAAATGGAGATAGTAAAAACCGGATTTACAGGACTGTTCATCATTAGACCGTCTGTATATGCCGACAGCAGAGGTTATTTCTTTGAGAGTTTCAATATAGAACGCTACAGGGAAGCAGGTATCAATTTCATACCGGTACAGGATAATGAATCACGGTCATTAAGAGGTGTAATACGAGGATTGCATTACCAGCTGAAACCATATGATCAGGCAAAACTTATTAGGGTAGTGACCGGTAAGATCTTTGATGTATCTGTTGATTTACGGAGAGATTCAGGTACTTACGGAAAATGGTTTGGTGTTGAACTGGATTCTGAAAGCAAGATACAGCTTTTTATCCCGAGAGGATTTGCTCACGGTTTTTCTGTACTGGAGGATAATACAGTTATTCAGTATAAAGTAGACAATGTATATAACCGGTTGTCAGAAAGGGGCATTGCATTAAACGACCCTGAGCTCGACATTGACTGGAAACTCGGAGACACAACTCCTGTAATAAGTGATAAAGACAGGGTTAATCCTGTTTTCAGCGAAGCCGAGAATAATTTTTAATACTTAAAAGTAATGGCAGATATTCTCATCACCGGCGCAAACGGACAACTTGGGAACGAGATCCGTAAAATTTCAGAAAAATATTACGGTTACGACTTTGTCTTCACTGACATTGATACACTTAACCTGACGAACAAAACACAGGTTAATGATTTCATCCTTAAGACAAGTCCCGACTGGATTATTAACTGTGCAGCTTACAATTTTGTAGATAAAGCAGAGAGTGAAACAGAAAAGGCTTTTCTGGTCAATGCAGAATCAGTTAAGAACATAGCTGAGTCGGTTAAGGGCACTGATTGCAAGTTTATCCATATATCGTCCGATTATGTATTCGACGGAAAATCAAACCTTCCCTATACCGAAGATTCTCCGGTCAATCCGTTATCAGTATATGGAAAGTCGAAACTTACAGGTGAAGAATTTGCTTTGAGTCATAATCGTACTATGATAATCAGAACCTCCTGGCTATATTCTTCTTTTGGCCATAATTTTGTCAGAACCATATTAAAGAAATCCAGGGAAACGGATTCCTTAAGAGTTGTATTTGATCAGACAGGGACGCCTACTTATGCGGCTGATCTGGCAGAGGCTATTATAGAGATAGTATCGGGAGTAATAAGAAACAAAATTGCTTTTCACGCAGGGATTTATCATTATTCAAACGAAGGGGTTTGTACATGGTATGATCTTGCTGAAGCCGTAATAAGTGAAGTCGGCTCGGAGTGCCAAGTGTTTCCTGTATTATCTGAAGAATATCCAGTTGCAGCTCAGCGTCCGGCTTATTCTGTCCTTAATAAATCAAAAATAAAAGAGACCTATAACATTGATATACCCCACTGGAGAAAAAGTCTGGCTGAATGCATGAAATTGCTCAAATAGTATTAAATTGTGGCTTATAAGGAATTTCCCGGCAGAAAAGAAATTATTAGTGTGAATATATATTTACGAAATAATTAAATCAGGACGATATGTTATCGATTGACAAAATAAGAAAGAAAGCCCGTATATGGCTGGGAGATGATTTTAATGAAGAGACCCGGAGAGAGGTAACAGAAATGCTTGAGAAAGATGAAAAACGACTGATCGATTCTTTTTACCGCGACCTTGAGTTTGGGACCGGGGGTTTGAGGGGAATCATGGGGGCAGGAACGAACAGAATGAATATTTACACTCTTGGCATGGCCACTCAGGGTCTTTCAAATTATATAATCAAACAATTTGGGAACAAAGGGATCAGGGTAGCTATAGCCTATGATTGCCGGAACAACAGCAGCTATTTTGCAGAAACAGCTGCTGATATATTTTCTGCTAACGGTTTTGAAGTATTTCTTTTCGAATCTTTGCGCCCTACACCTGAACTGTCTTTTGCCATACGCTATTATAAATGCAATAGTGGAGTAGTAATAACTGCTTCACATAATCCATCGCAATACAATGGCTATAAAGCGTACTGGAATGATGGAGGGCAGGTCGTTCCTCCTCATGATGAAGCCATAATAGAAGAAGTACGGAAGATACAATCGGTAAAAGAAATTAAATTCAACGGCAAAAGGGAAAAGATCAGAATAATTGGCAAAGAGACAGATGATGCTTTTCTTCAGGAGGTAATAAAGATGAGTATCAATCCGGACATAATAAAGAGATATTCTGATCTTGGTATTGTTTTTACACCTATTCATGGGACAGGAATAAAACTGGTACCACCAGCCTTAAGGCTTTTCGGTTTTCGTAATATTTTGAATGTTCCGGAACAGGAGGTTCCCGATGGAAATTTCCCCACTGTTAAATCGCCCAATCCTGAAGAACAGGGAGCACTGCAACTGGCAATAGAGAAAGCTGTTGAAAATGGTTCAGATCTTGTTATGGCCACAGACCCCGATGCCGACAGGCTTGGAATCGCTGTAAGGAATAAAGAGGGGAAATTTGTGCTTCTGAACGGCAATCAGACATGTGCCCTTCTTATTTACTATATTCTCTCACAGTTTAAAGAGAAAAACAAGTATGAAGGTAATGAATACATCATCAAGACAATAGTAACCACCGATCTTCTTGAAGATATAGCTGATAAATATAATGTCGAATATTTCAATGTACTGACAGGTTTCAAATTTTTTGCCGAGATCATAAGAAAACTTGAAGGAAAGAAGAAGTTCATCGGAGGTGGAGAAGAGAGTTATGGCTTTCTTCCCGGTGATTATGTAAGGGACAAAGATGCTGTTGCTTCGTGTGCTCTCATTGCAGAAATTGCAGCATGGGCCCGTAGTAAAGGAAAGACTCTGTATACTCTTCTGATCGATATCTATCTTGAGTTTGGTCTGTATAAAGAAAGACTGATTAATATTGTAAAAGAAGGAGCTGAAGGAGCAAAGGAGATAAAGGATATGATGAAGCAATACAGGAAAAGCCCACCTAAAATAATCAACAAAAGCAGAGTGGTCAGGATAGATGATTATAATAATCTTACTTCAACCAATTGTCTGACAGGAGAAAAAAGCAGTATCGACCTGATAAGATCGGATGTTCTTCAATTCTTTCTGGAAGACGGTTCCAAGATATCTGTCAGACCGTCAGGGACAGAACCCAAGATAAAGTTTTATTTCAGTGTAAAAAGCGATCTGGAATCGGCCGATAAATATGAAGAATCAATGGCTTATCTTGATACACGGATTGAAGACATTATAAAAGACATGAAACTGACATAAGACATTATTTTTTATCGAGGGTTTTACTCTCCTATAATTTTTACAAGTACTCTTTTTTTTCTTTTCCCGTCGAATTCTCCATAGAATATTTGTTCCCATGGTCCAAAATCAAGATGACCTTTGGTAACAGCACACACTACCTCCCGGCCCATTACCTGACGTTTCATGTGTGCATCGGCGTTATCTTCAAATCCATTATGACGGTATTGAGAATGTGGTTTCTCCGGAGCAAGCTTTTCCAGCCATACCTCATAATCGTGATGAAGACCTGATTCATCGTCATTAATAAAAACCGAGGCGGTAATGTGCATGGCATTACAGAGTAACAATCCTTCTTTTATGCCCGATTCGAGCAGACACTTTTCCACTTCTGAAGTGATATTGATAAATTCTCTTCTCCTGGATGTTTCAAACCAAAGTTCTTTTCTGTATGACTTCATAGGTAAATGATTTAAATATTTACTGTAAAGAAGAAAATAAAATTTTATCCGGCAAAGAACTCATCCCGGAAATTGACCAGATACACTTTGTTTGTTGACCTGGTGAGTGCAGTATAAAACCAGCGGAGATAATCCATAGTCACGTCATTTCTGTTAAAAATACCCTGATCGATAAAGACTCTCTCCCACTGGCCTCCCTGGGCTTTGTGACAAGTTACTGCGTATGCAAATTTTATCTGGAGAGCATTGAACCAGGGATCATTACGGACGGCTTCATATTGTTTTCGCCTGGTTTTGATATGCAGGTAATCGGCAAGGATATTATGAAAAAGTTCGCTATTCCTATCCGGAGGAAGGGATGGAGTATCAAGATGGAGTACATCAATCAACACTTTTGATTCTATTTCAAAATCATAATCGGGGAACCACAGTGTCATATCAGCGAAACGAAAGCCGTAACGTTCTTCGTATTTCCTTATTCTTTTAATTTCTGCAATATCTCCGTTAGCTATAAACCCTGGACCTTCTTCTTCATCTTCTTCAAGCAGGAAATAATTGTTTTTCACTATCATGACCATATCACCCGGACTGATCTCTTCTTCTCTGAAAAAGATACTGTTTCTTATGCCCTGGTTATATCTGTTGGCCTGTTTGTTGGAATTAACTACTATTATTGTTCCTTCCAGTCCGCAGCTACCGTAGGACAGAGACAGTTCTTCAATCAATTCTTCTCCGTTTAATCTTATAACATCTTCATAATTAAGGCAGTCAACTGATGGATGAACAAGATTATTTTCGGATATCTGCAATCGTACTCTTGTGGCATTCATCAGCACTCCGGATGATTCATTCTGCCTTACAACCTGTTTCAGCTCACATGTATCCAAGCCGAAGCCGTATCCTCTGAGTAATTCTGTATCAAGAGCCGGACTTAAAGGAGATCCGACAGGGGGTAGCTGGGCAGGATCTCCGACAATAATCAGTTTACAGTAGGTACCGGAATATACATATTCGATCAGATCATCGAGCAGTTTACCGGTTCCGAATAATGAATTATCAGAAGCTGTATTGGATATCATTGATGCCTCATCTACAATAAAATAGGTATTTCTATGGAGGTTCCTGTCAAGAACAAAATTGCCCATACCATCTTGTGAGGATTTTTGCCGGTAAATTTTTTTATGTATGGTATATGCATGTCCCTGGGCATAAGAGCCCAATACTTTTGCTGCTCTTCCTGTGGGCGCAAGAAGAAGTGAGCGCATTCTCAGCGATCTGAGAGTTTTGACAATTGAACTGATAACACTTGTCTTGCCTGTTCCTGCATAACCGGTCATGACGAATATTACATCATTGGTATCATTGCATATATAAGTGGCAATTTTTCGCAATGCTGCAGCCTGGTCGGGTGTTGGATCATTCCCGAGATTATTGCAGAGCTTATTGTAGATAAGTGAATCACGCATGACAAATCAGTAAGGATAAGCAGAGGCTGTTATATTTTTTTTAAATTTGTCGTAAACTTAATCATTCCGGGTTAAATATGCACTTAACAGTATAACTTCACAAGTTTATCAGGTTAAACATGGGATGCAAGAGAAAAGATAAAAATAAAAAACAACTGAATGCCATTTCTGGAACTCTTTGATGAGACACTGGATATTAACTCCACTCATAATTACGGACTCTCGGTTCAGATCAGTCGTGAGGGACTTGCCTTTACCATCATTGATGACACAAGGAATAAATATATTCTTCTCAGATCATTCGAAGCTGATAACAACAGATTTTTCAATGAAGATGAAATAAAGGAGATAATTGAAAAAGATGATTTTCTGAACAAGTCTTACAAAAAAGTGAACATAATAATACCCACATCTAAATTTACTATCATACCTTCCCCACTGTATGACCCTGCAAGAAAAGAAGATTATTTCACTCTCAATCATATAAAAGAAGAAAACGAGACAGTTGCAGTAAACAAAATACCTGAACCGGATGCCATCATTGTATTCTCAGTTGTGAGCACTCTGTTAGAATTGTCTGAAAAATTTTTCCCTGCAATATATCCCTGTCATCATATTAAACCACTACTTAACCAGTCAGGTTATTATAGTAAAAATGAACAGGGTTTATATGTTCATCTTCATCTTGAAAAAGATTATTTCAACATCATTATCATAGAGAAGAAGCTATTAAAATTCATCAACACTTTTAACTACCGGAATATATCGGACATTCTCTACTATGTACTGAATATTTTCAAAAATATGGAAATAAGTCACGATACTCCTGTGTATTTCAGTGGACACACAGAGAAATACGATGATTTGTATTCCGGTTTTGCCTTGTACCTTAAGAATATCAGGTTTGCTGAACCCTCAGGAAATTTTTCTTTCAGTAACATCTTCAATGATATTGCTCTTCACAAGTATATTAATCTCTTTAGTATAATAAATTGCGAATAACCGGGGGTAAATACGGAAGCAGGATCATCAATCCACCGGCAGGACTTAAAGCGCGGCCAACCACTGATTTTGCAAGGGTTGGTTTGTTTAATATACTTAACAACCGCATTATTTATGAAGAATTAAATGTTCTGGATCTTTTCTCAGGCACAGGGAGCATAAGTTTTGAATTTGCTTCACGGGAAGTCGCATCTGTTCATCTTATAGAAAAAGACTCAAGAAATATATCAGGCATAAGGAGAATGATACGGGAATTGGGATTTGAAAATATTAAAGCCATTCATATTGATGTGAAGTCATATCTGAAGATTTGTAAGATAAAATATGACATTGTTTTTGCAGATCCTCCTTATGATCTGCCCTGGCTGGAAAATTTACCGGATCTTGTTATTGATTCTGGAATAATTAAAAAAGATGGATTTTTTATTCTTGAGCATCCCAGGAAAATTAAATTCAGCAGTCATAGGTTATTTTTTGAACACCGTAACTACGGAAGTGTCAATTTTAGTTTTTTCAGACAGGGATAAGGGGGAAATTTGTTAGTGCAAAACTAATTTTATATATTTATGTATAATTTTATATGGTAATCAGGTATTTGATTGGTCGTAGAAACCATATGAATAAGGATTTTTTTCATATTTTAATGCACTGCTTAGGAAGGGTTAAGATTATTTTTCTATTGACTGGGTATTTTTAATTTCAAATGATGAAAAGAAAATTATTGCCACTTATTATTTTATCTGTTTTTCTAACTCTTCCGGCCGGTAGTCAGACTGTAGGAGTAAGAGGAGGATTAACTCTGGCCAAGGGTTCATATAAATATTCAATGGTGAAACAGCAGACTCATTTCATGCCAGGATTTTGTACTGGTTTGGCTGTTGAATTTCCTTTATCGGAACCTCTTTATCTGAATTCAGGATTTTTATTTATAAAAAAGGGTACCAAAAGACATATATCTGATGTAGACGAGAAGATACCTGTGAGGTATCTGGAAATACCTGTTAACATTGTATACAAATTTGATTTCATTACCTGGCAATTATTCGGAAATGCTGGTTTATACACCGGTATTGGCTTATCGGCAAAATCCAAAAGAGGAGATGACGTTGAAAAAATTGAATTTGGCACCGATCTCGGACAGTTCAGGAGGATGGATTACGGCATCAATCTGGGTGCCGGTATAGAGATTGATAATAATGTTCAGTTCATTGTCAATTACGGATATGGATTCAGAGACATATCCAGAAGATATGATGAACGGATAAAGAACAGGGTATTGAGTTTCACCGTTGTTTATCCCCTTGAAGAACTTGTATATTTTATTCAGTCGTTATATTAGAAATACCAGTAATAATCTTTACCTGACATAATTCCACAAAGAATCTTCCCTCCTTTCCAGGGGGCATATTCTTTTTTATATGAGAAATACATTTTATAGATAAGCTATTATTATTCAGCAAATTCAAGTAATCCGAAATGGCAAGGCTGGTGAACATCCTGTCTGAGATCAAAAACAGGGAATAGCAGGGATGTTGAGCGGAAGCGATCTGAAACCAGGTTCCTGTCCTGTCTGACTGCCTGGAATGCCCATCTGACACCTGGTTTTGCAGGAGCGAAGCGATAGAATTCATTAAAGCAGGTAAAAGGGATCTGCATTTCCATCTGCCATCCTTTATCCTTATCGGTATCGTCATTAATTGTCCCGTCATAAGTAACTCCGACTGAATATTCCGGATTATATCCTGAGATAAAAATAGTATTGTCATTGTAATATTTCCACAGGACAATAAAGTCGAAAGCTGCCTTGTATAAATTAAGTTCAAATCCGTAATGGAAATAAATACTATCTGCAACGGGGACACAAAAAAATTCGACACAATCGTCAATATGAGGTATTCCGTCTCTTTTCGTTTCCCTGGCAGTAAGTGAAGTATCCTCACACTGATAGAATAAATAAAGGTTTTTATCATCCCACAGCATACGAAATTTTGTTTTTTGTTTTTCGAGGTTGCCTCTTAATCTGAAAAAATAGTCGAAAGAACATATTTCAGCATTGTCCCAGCAACTTTCATTCATCCTGCCGTCTATTATGACTGGTTCTGTTGTTTTCGAGACCATATACACAGGAGTTTGTCCCATAACGATACGTTCTTCTGTCTGAGCTGAGACAAACAGATCTGACATCATGAAGAAACATAAAAACGCGGCAATAATTTTAATATTGATTTTCATAGAAGACTGGTATTACATTTATTCTATAATTATTCAAATATAAACAAAATCCCTTTGGTTACGTATAAAAGAGAAAATTTGACAAAAAGTGACGGGGAAGTGGTGAATGGCGGGAAATTGTATATTAAATGGCTGATCTGTATTAACGGATCTGTTGGCATGAGTAAAGGATCGGGATACGACAGTCGGGGAAGCAGGAAAGTCAATGTATAAAATAGTGTTTCATTATCTGTTAATGGTTTTGAAATAATGAATTATTAAAAACCGGAGACACATGAAAAGATGGTTTCTGAATATTCTTCTAAGCTTTCTTTCAGCAGGTATATACGGGCAGAATTGCACTATTCTGTCAAAGGCCAATAATATTACTCCTGACAGATTGTGTTCTCCGGTTACTGCGACATGGGAAGTTACTTACACAGGGGTAAATGATGGAGGCACTCCTGTCAGTATCAGGTACGACTGGGATAATGGGATAACGGAGACGATACCGGCCATAGAGACCAGTCCGGGCCTTTTCACTGCTGTTTCAAGCATCACATACACTTCATCGGGTAATAAATGCAACTATCATCCGCAGGCTACATTAATGGTTAACGGGGTTCTTTGTACTTCAACATCTCAGGAACAGATAGTAACAGTATGGGATAATGATGATAATAATGGTGGCATCATGAGTATCAGTCCTGATATATATCCTATTTGTTATGGTAACAGTGCATATGTACGTTTTCAGGATGTAACAAGGTTTAATTGTGTACCTCCTCAGGAGATAGATAATCCCAATGTTAACACCCGGTGGGTACAATGGATTTATGGGACTGACATTACTATGAAGGGTGCTCCGGTAACTGTTGGAGGTAAGCCGAGAATTTTTGAATATTACGGTGATATAGTCGAATTAACAGGGCCGGTGACAGGTTCTGGTATCTGGTCTGATGTAATCTATGTAGCTGATGACAAAGATGTCGGACAATACTTTGAGGTAACTCTCAGGAACTGGAATTACTGCAATCCCTATGATGACCCAAATATACCGGGCAAGCCTGTAGACAAGCATAATGGCGACCATCCCCCTGTTGAAACCACAGCCATCATTCTTATTGTTGATTATCCTGATGCTACAATAACGCCTGTAGCTCCCATGTGTGCCAATGCTCCGTCTGTTGTTCTTACTGCTGCAACTTCAGGGGGCACGTGGTCGGGCAACGGGGTTTCCGGTAATATTTTTGATCCTTTTATTGCAGGTCCCGGAAATCACCAGATACGGTACGACATTACTAATGCTTATGGTTGCAGTGACAGTGATGTAACAACAATTGTAGTTCATCCTCTGCCTAATGCCACTATACTTACAGAAGGTTTGTATTGCAATACTGATCCTCCGTTTGCTCTTCAGGCCGTTGATCCCGGTGGCATATGGTCGGGCTCCGGAGTTACGGGAGATATTTTTGACCCTGCTGCAGCAGGAGCAGGTAATCATATCATTACCTATACGATTATTGATGCAAATGGCTGCACCGATACTGACGAAACGCTTATTACAGTAGCCACTCCTGATGCTACGATAACTCCTGTTGATACTCTGTGTGCCGATTCACCTCCGGTAACCCTGACAGCTGTTGACATGGGAGGAGTATGGTCGGGTCCGGGTGTTGTGGGTAATACTTTCAATCCGGCTCTTGCCGGTGTGGGATCACATATTATCAGTTATGAGATACAGAATCCGAGTTGCAGTGATCAGGATACTGTTGTTATCACTGTCATGCCTCTTCCTGTTATTTATATTGATCCTGTAGGTACGGTATTTCTGAATGGCCCTCCCATCACTTTGAATGCCACACCTCCGGGCGGTATATGGTCGGGACCCGGAGTAACAGGAAATATTTTTGACCCTAATGGTGCAGGTATAGGCACTCATGTCATACAATATGAGACTATTCCTGACAGATGGGGTTGTATGTCTGTCAGCACTGTTATTATCAGTGTTATAATGCCACCCATGCCAGTGGCTCTTTTTGAACCAGAAGCTACAGGATGCGCCCCTCTCACTGTGCAATTCATAAATAACAGTCTGTACGGAGAAGCATATATCTGGGATTTTGGCGATAAACAGTATTCAAATGAAGAAAACCCTGTTCACACGTATTACGTACCCGGGGATTACATTGTCAGGCTAACTGTAATAAATCTTGCCGGTGAATCAGTTCATAACGGAATAATAACCGTATACCAGAATCCTACAGCTATTTTCGATGTCTATCCCAGAGAGGTTGTGAATAATGAACAAGTAGTAATTTTCTATAATTACAGTCATCATGAATTTCAGTCTTTATGGGATTTTGGTGACGGGCATAGCTCGACAGACAAGAATCCGTACCATAAATATGAGAACCCAGGTAGTTATTCTGTTTCACTTACTGTTACAACGAGTGATGGTTGTATTGATTCAGCGCGACTGGAGACCCCTATAATAGTTGACTGGAAGACCGGAGACATAAAATTTCCGAACGTTTTTAAATGGAATGGGACAGGGTCGACCGGAGGGGAATGGCATGAAGGTGTATATCCAGAAATGGACTATGTTTTCAGGCCGTTTTTTGAGAATGTTATTGAATATAAGCTTCAGATTTTTAACCGCTGGGGTGTCCTGATTTATGAGAGTGATGATCTGCATAAAGGTTGGGACGGATATGACGGGAACGGAAATCTTGCTGTTCAGGGTGTTTACGTTTGGAGAGTAACGGGAAGATATGCCGACGGTGATTATTTCAATAAAGTAGGTGATGTAACTTTTCTACACTGAGGATTTTAACAGACAATTTCATTTCTTACATCTATCAAAAAGCCACCCTGAAATATGGGCTATTTAGCGTTTTTTAAAAAATAAGCTTAACTTTGACACTGGCAGAGCCTGATTCATATATCTGGCTTTTGATGATAATACATTAAATTACAGGGCTTATGAGATCACTAATTAAATTTGTATTACCTGGCATTATTCTGATAACCTTACTGATGTTGTTTTCCTGCGAAAAAGACAATAATGAAGGAACTGTTACTGATTTTGAAGGTAATGTCTACCGTACAGTTCAGATAGGAGATCAGTGGTGGATGGCTGACAACCTTAAAGCTACTAAGTTCAATGACGGGCAGAGCATCCTTAATGTCACTGACGACAGTGAATGGAATAATCTCACCACTTCGGCATACTGCTGGTATAACAACGATGAAGCGGGATATAAAAACACCTACGGAGCATTATACAACTGGCACGCCGTCAGCACAGGCAGGTTATGTCCAGACGGATGGCATGTACCGAGTAATTCTGAATGGGCTACTCTTACGAGCCGTCTTGGTGGAGAGAATGTTGCAGGCGGAAAATTGAAAGAGACAGGTACTGCTCACTGGCAGACACCTAATTCAGGAGCTACCGATCTTTTCAGCTTCACTGCTCTTCCGGGGGGTTACCGTGGCAGTCTTGGAGCTTTTATCGATATCCTGGACAGAGGATACTGGTGGAGTTCAACAGAGTATAATGCCACCCATGCTCACCTGAAAAATTTAACCTACGATTCAGGTAATTTTACCAGTCTGAACGATGCAAAAAAATTCGGTTTCTCTGTACGTTGCATCAAAGACTAACAAAACTATTGTTTTTTAAGCGGTCCACAAACTCCCTTATTGAATTACGGTCAATACCTTTTTCTTTTAATAAGCTAATAAAGGCGCTTCCAATTATAACTCCGTTGGCATAATTACATGCCAGATGAAAAGTGTCAGCATCTGATATGCCGAATCCAATCAGGGCAGGATTAGTCAGTTTCAGATCCCTTATCTTTTTAAAATATAAGATCTGATCTTCTGAAAATATACCTTTTACACCAGTGGTAGAGGATGATGACACCACATATACAAAACCACGACTTATACTGTCAATCATTCTAATCCGTTGAATATCAGTCTGCGGGGATATAAGCAAAATGTTATACAGATCATGTCTGTTAAAAATATTTGCGTATTGACTCAGATATATTTCCGGAGGCAGATCAGGAAGAATAAGTCCGTCGACTCCCACCTCATTACATTTTCTGCAAAAGTCATCAAGTCCGAATCGGATGACCGGATTGATGTAACTCATCATAACAAGAGGGATATTAACAGTTGACCGGATATATTTTAATTGTTCAAAGAGCAAAGCTATATTCATTCCATTCTTCAAAGCACCGGCACTGCTGTCCTGTATAACCGGTCCGTCAGCCAGAGGGTCAGAAAAAGGAATTCCTATTTCAATCATATCGGTTCCTGCATCAACCAGTTCTCTTATGATTTCGGCTGTCGAACCAAGATTAGGATAACCTGCTGTAATATAAATAGATAATATATTATTGCCTTTTGTTTTAAAGAGTTTGTCTATTCTGTTCATACTATTATGTATTGGAAGTTATATTTTCTTATTATTCATCTTTTCCATGTATGTCATGTAAGCTGCCATATCCTTATCTCCCCGTCCGGATATAATCACTACGACTACATCGTTTGGTCTGAAGCTCATTTTATCCAGTAATGCAACAGCATGAGCTGATTCAAGGGCAGGGATTATCCCTTCCATTGTGGTCAGTTTAAAGGCGGCATCCAGGGCCTGATCATCTGTTGCGTGGTGAAAAATGACACGCTTTGTTTTGTTCAGATAAGCGAACATAGGGCCTATACCTGGATAATCCAGGCCGGCAGAAACGGAATAAGGTTCTGTAATCTGTCCGTCTTCATCCTGCATCAGGATTGTTCTGCTTCCATGTATTATTCCGGGTATTCCTCTTGCTATTGTTGCTGCTGTTTCGTCGGTATCGGTACCCTTACCTGCTGCTTCAACAGCTATCAGATTAACATGTTCATTATCCAGGTAATGATAGAAAGAACCTGCAGCATTACTCCCTCCTCCAACGCAGGCAATAATATAGTCGGGATCAGAACTACCGGTATGACTGAGCAATTGATTTTTCATCTCCATGCTGATAACTGACTGTAATCTTGCCACAAGGTCGGGATAAGGATGTGGTCCCACTACTGATCCGATGATATAATGAGTATCAACAGGATTATTGATCCAGTCACGTATGGCTTCATTGGTAGCATCTTTCAAAGTCATGTTACCGTTTGTGACAGGTATCACCTCTGCTCCCAGCATTTTCATTCTTAATACATTCGGGGCCTGTCGTTGAATATCAAGTTTTCCCATATAAACGATACACTTAAGCCCCATCAGCGCGCACACAGTGGCTGTAGCCACTCCATGCTGCCCTGCTCCTGTCTCTGCAATAATTCTTGTCTTCCCCAGCTTTTTGGCTATAAGTATCTGTCCGATTGTATTATTTATCTTATGGGCTCCTGTATGGTTTAAATCTTCCCGCTTTAAAAAAATACGGGTATTGTAAAGCTCCGATAAACGTCTGGCATGGAATAAAGGAGACGGCCGTCCGGCATAATCACGAAGGAGTTCATAAAACTCGTTCTTAAAATCCTGGCTGTCTATTATATCAAGATATCTTTCCCGGAGTTCCTGAATGTTTGGAACCATCATTTCAGGGATATAAGCTCCTCCGTATTCTCCATAAAATCCATTATCATTAACATAGTTATTCATAATACATTATCTTCTTAGTTCTTCAATAAACTCTTTTACTTTATCAATGTCTTTTAATCCCGGACTGATTTCAAACCGGCTGTTTATATCAACTGCAAACAAATATTCATGTCTCATGTTTTTTATTATACTTATATCTTCCGGCCCTATGCCTCCGCTTAAGAAAAATTGTTTTTCATTCTTATATTCATAAATTTTTCGCCAATCGAATTTTTTACCACTGCCTCCGTGAGCTGTTGTACCGGTATCAAACAAAAAATAATCACATACGTCCGAATAATCCCGGAGTACTGAAAAATCAAATTTATTGTCAATCCCAAAAGCTTTGAATAAGGCCACATTATTGTTCTTAAGACGCTCACATTCACTGACGGGTTCATTTCCATGCAATTGTGCCATATCCAGCTTATATCTCTTCATGGTATCAATTATCTCAGAAGGCAGAGAATTAACAAACACACCTGTTTTAATGATCCCGGGGGGTATATCATTACAGAGAGATTCAGGAGGACTATTTCCGACATAACGCTTTGAATGAGAATAAAAGATAAAACCCATAAAATCTGGCATAACAGCTGCAATCTGTTGTATATTCCCGGGGTCTGTCATTCCGCATACTTTAATTTTTAACATTGTTTCAAGTATTTAATTTATTTACAAAGTCTGAAAATGATGCGACAGGATTTTTATCCTTCATAAAGACTTCACCCATTAAGAATCCGTCAAATCCGCTTTTTCTCAGAAGTTTTATTGTATCGGTTGAATGAATACCACTTTCGGATATTTTCAAAAATCCTTCCGGTATCAAAGGAACCAGGTTCAGGGATACTATTGTATCAACATTGAATGTTTTAAGGTCACGATTATTTATTCCGATTATATCAATATCTTTTGAGATATGATTGAATTCTTCCTGTGAATGTATTTCAAGGATAGTCTCTAAGCCGAGGGAATGTGCCAGAGCAGCAAGTTTCTGACTCTGTGATTTTTCCATTGCTGCCGCAAGGATTAATACGACATCTGCTCCAATAGCTTTTGATTCCACGACCTGATATTCTTCAAGGATGAAGTCTTTTCTCAGAACAGGTATATCATTAATGCTACGGACAAGCATCAGATCGTCATTAGTTCCACCAAAAAAATCTGTATCCGTAAGGACGGATAATCCTGAAGCTCCGTGGTTGGCATATCCCTTTGTGACCACTTCGGGATCAGCATTTTCATTGATCCATCCTCTGGAAGGCGACTTTCTTTTAAATTCGGCTATAATACCAGTTTTGGATGGATTTTTCAGGTATTGTCTGAGAGAAAAAGTGTTCATGGAAAAAGCCTCCATTTTCTCCAGCTTACCAACAGGGATACACTTTTTCAATACCGAAAGTTCCTTTTTCTTATTGGCAATAATTGTATTGAGGAAAGTCATGGTTGCATTTTAATAAGTGATCTGAAAGATTTGAGGGCTTTTCCTCCAAAAAGAGATTCTTCAGCCATTGATTTACATTCATCGAATGATTTTTCAGGGTGAAAACATTTAATAGCCATCATAGCATTTGCATTGACAACATTATTCTGTGCTTTTGACCCTTTTCCTTCCAACACTGAATTGAATATTCCAGCTGCTTCTGCTATTGTTTGCCCTCCTCTCAGGTCAGAGGGCGAAAGCCGTTCATAATGAACAGACTCAGGGTTGATAAGTTGTTCTGCACCGTTAAGGATATATTTAAAGCTACCTGTAAGAGACAGCTCATCATATCCATCCAGACTATGTATTATAGTA
>Ga0123335_1002740_pt1 | contig 25647 bp, 24 predicted proteins | sample BiotimSIPDNA_2_FD_89707 | JGI IMG/M metagenome (GOLD analysis project Ga0123335, IMG submission 89707) | Anaerobic biogas reactor microbial communites from Washington, USA - Biogas_R2 time_0 SIP DNA | ecosystem: Engineered > Bioreactor > Anaerobic > Unclassified | place: Washington, USA...
GAAAATGACTCGGCTGGAGAAAGAAGGTAAGGAGCGTTATCGGATTGAGGCTCAGAAGATTATTGCCTTAGCTATTCAGAAGTATGCTATTTCACAGATTGCCGATCTGACAACTAGTAGCGTCTCGATTGGCAACGAAGATGCCAAGGGAAGAATTATTGGTAAAAGCGGTCGTAATATTAGAGCCTTTGAGCGAGCGGCCGGAGTAGAGTTAGTGGTTGATGAAGCTCCAGGTATTGTCGCTATCTCTAGCCATAATCCGATTCGTCGTCGGATTGCTAGCTGGCCTTAGAAAAGCTAGTGGAAGACGGACGTATTCAACCAGCTCGAATCGAACGAGTGGTGAATAAAATAAAAGAAGAAGTCAAAGAACAGATTCAGCGAGCTGGTGAAGCGGCTGTTTATGAGACAAAGATTATTGACCTTCCTCCAAAGTTGATTGAAATTCTTGGTCGACTTCACTTTCGAACTAGTTATGGGCAAAATGTCTTACTTCATTCAATTGAAGTAGCTTTAATCGCTGAAACATTAGCCAGTGAAATTGGAGCTAATGCGCAAATTGCCAAGAAAGCGGGATTGCTACACGATATCGGAAAAGCGATTGATCATCAAGTTGAAGGGTCGCATGTTGAAATTGGTATTAAGATTCTCGAGAAATTTGGTATTGAACAGGAGGTAATTGACGCCATGAAGTCTCATCATGAAGATTATCCCTACGAGACGGTTGAATCAGTGTTAGTCCAGGCAGCCGATGCTATTTCGGGGGCCCGACCGGGAGCTCGTCGAGAAAACATGGAAGACTTTTTGAAAAGATTAGAAGACTTAGAGTCAATTGCTAAATCAATTAAGGGGGTGCAAGATTGTTATGCTATTGAAGCTGGGCGAGAGGTCAGAGTGTTGGTTAAGGCGGAAGAAGTTGATGATTTCCAAGCCAAGAAGATTGCTCGAGATATCGTTGATCGAATCCAAGCTGGATTAACTTACCCGGGCGAGATCAAAGTAAATGTGATTCGAGAGTCTCGAGCAGTGGAATATGCACGTTAAATATGCTATATTTAGCGCGTAAACCAAAGGTCGAAATTAACCTATCTTTATTTTCATGAACAAAGGAGAGTTAATCGACAAGCTGGCCGCTAAGACCGGTTTGGCTAAAAGCAAGGCCGGTGAGGTCATCGATGCTTTGTTTGACGTAATAACCACCTCCCTAAAGAAGGGGGATGAGGTTAACCTGACTGGTTTTGGGAAGTTCGAGGTCCAAAAGCGTAAAGCGCGCGAGGGCCGCAATCCTCAGACTGGCCAGTCTATCAAGATTCCGGCTCGCAAGGTGCCTCGCTTTAAAGCGGGCAAGAGCCTGAAGGACGCTGTTAAGTGAATTATTCTTTAGGAGTTGAAGCCCCGCCTTTCTGACGGGGCTTCAATCCTTTTTAATATGCCAGATTGTATTTTTTGTGCTATTGCCCAAGATCAAATACCTGCAGCTAAGATCTGGGAAGATAAAGAATTCCTTGCTTTTTTGGATAATCGTCCAAATACTCGAGGGATGACTTTGATCATTCCTAAAGATCATTATCCTTCTTATATTTTTGATCTAGAAGATCAATTTTACCAACGTTACTTTATCGCTGCCAAAAAGGTGGTTCGATTACTCGAAAAAGCCCTTAATGTTCCTCGAGTGATTATGGTTATGGAAGGACTGGGGGTGGATCATACTCATCTAAAACTCTATCCAGTTTATGGACTGGATAAAAAGTTCGAAGTCAATGAATCGGAGAAGGAAGTCTTCTTTGAGAAATTTCCTGGTTACACAACTACTCAACCGGGGCCACCAGCTGATCCAGAAGAGTTACAAAATCTAGCTAAGAAAATCCGCCAATATAACTAAAGCCGCTTGATTAAAGCGGCTTTTTAGTTGAGCGAGGGACGGGATTTGCACCCGCGACCTTTTGCTTGGAAGGCAAATGTTCTGCTAGCTGAACTACCCTCGCTAATTAGTCGAGTCGGGGCACTGGGATTCGAACCCAGGATCTCAGCGTCCCAAACGCTGCGCCTTAAACCGGACTAGGCCATGCCCCGCCTAATTAACTTTAGATGATTGGCGACAAATTATCAAGAGCAATTGCTTTGACAAACATAGTCTTCCTGGTCATAATTGTTTCAGGTCCCCGTAGCTCAACTGGACAGAGCACTAGCCTTCTAAGCTGGGGGTTGCAGGTTCGAGTCCTGCCGGGGACGCATTTTATTGATTAATTGACATAAAAGTAAATTTCTTCTAATATTTATTTATTTGGTGGGCGTGGTGTAGCGGCAGCACAAGGGCTTGTGGAGCCCTTAGGGGGAGTTCGAATCTCCTCGTCCACCCACTTTAAACAAGTTTATTAACTTGTTTTTATTTTTCTCTTGACCAATCGACTCTCTCTTAAATTGACAGGTCTGCTTTTTGATATATTATGCTTAAACAATATCTATACTAAGGGGGCATTTTATTACTACAACATAATATTTCTTGCAAAACCGTTAAATTAATCTAAGATTAAGACAGAATGGATAAAAAGATACTTATCTTTGGATTACTATCTCTTGTTTTGACTTTAGTCCCGCTTGGGGCGAATGCTCAGGATAATTTTTACCAACTAGAAGACGGAAGCTATATTCACTATAGCGGTCTGGTGCCTTGCGGTAAGCAGGTTTGGTTAAGCGATAGTCTAGAGAATCAAAACTATTCGGCGGTTCATATGCCTTGCCAGTTCTGTCATCTTTTTGTAATGCTCTCAGCCATAATCAGTTTTTTATTGACATCCTTAGTTCCGATTCTTGCCGTTATTCTATTGGTGGCTGGTGGTATTATGTATTATCTGTCACTTGGTAATCCAGAAAAATTATCGAAAGCCAATAAGATGCTTCAAGGGACGATTATTGGCTTAGTTATAATTTATGGGGCTTGGATGATCGTTGGATTATTGTTGACTGTTATTGGAGTTGCAGATTGGACGGGGTTAGAAGATGGATGGTATACCATTGATTGTCCGATTCGAGCTGATTTTGCAACTCTCGATGATGTTATTGTGCTTGAGGTCGCGAAAGAAGGTCCCGGTAAAGTAATCAGCACCAGTCCAGAGGGCTTAATTGATTGCGGAGAACGATGCTCGGTTTATGCAAAGGCGGGGCAAATAATTACTCTTCAGGCTATAGGCGACGAAGGGGCTCCTTTTGTAAAGTGGGGTGGAGACTGTAGTGGGACAGGGAATTGCACGTTAAAAATGGATCAAAGCAGGATAGCGATTGCCGTTTTTCAACCGGAAAATTATTCTTTACGGGTAAAACTTACAGGTTGCCCGAGTCAAGTGACAACAAATCCTGAGGGCATTAATTGTGGTTTTGACATATCAAAAAGTAATAATCCATTTGATTATCCTCTTGATGAATGTCAATCTGAATTTCCACAAGGTAAAAGAGTGTGTTTTACGGTTAAGTCATTGCCTGGAGCTTGCGGAATAATTAACTGGGGCCAGATAAAACTTGAAGGAGGGATGAGATGTATAGAGATGGATGCTGATAAAAGTGTTGTTATAGATGTTGGATTTAGAAATTAGTCCCGCCCCTGTAGTTTAATGGATAAAACCAAGGACTCCTAAGCCTTAAATGTAGGTTCGATTCCTGCCGGGGGCACTAAATTGACATAAACTTACTTCTCTTCTTTCCTAGATATTATCGGTAGCCAGATAGACTGTTTTCTGTTAAAATAGCAATAAGTTAGGGCCCATAGTCTAACGGTAAAACACTTCCATGGCATGGAAGAGTTGTGGGTTCGATTCCCACTGGGTCCACATCGAGGAGGGTTGGCAGAACGGCGATTGCGCTGGTTTCGAAAACCAGTGGGCGCAAGCCCTTACAGGTTCGAATCCTGTACCCTCCGCCAGCTAGAAAATGTCTTTGTTGGTGATTCTAAGCTGTGATTAAAAAACTGCGACATTTCATAAATATTGGGTCGTTAATTTAGGAATAATCATCTTGATCGAGGGAGAGTTTGTTTAACTATATTATCTAGGGTTGACAAAAATAATTAATTATGTTATACATAAGAATCTTGTTTAAAGGAGGTGTTCCTTGTGGAAAGATTCTTGATTACAAATGGTCCAGATAACGAGGGCCTATCGGTTTCTCTTTTTCACGGCGATCAAAACGATCGAAGACCAGTTTGCTTCGTTGTAGGATTCGTTGTAGGAGATGAAGGAGGGAAAGAGGTATTCATAAATATGCTGAGAAGAGAGAGCGGAGACCCATTTAACTGGCTTTTCTCGGGTTATCTACGATTAGATGACGGAAAGAGCCTGGTTAAGGTTAACGGGTACTTCAATACCCGAACAAAAAAAGGCTGGATTGAGTTCGATTCCTAAATATGCCCGCTAGTTTAGCGGGCTTTTTCTTGAAAATTGGCCTAAATTAGCTATAATTTAACTAGCATCATGCAGAGATAATAATTGAATAAGCGTCTTTTTGCATCTTGCGCCTCGTTAATTACGAGGTTTCTTCATTGTTATGAGCTCTGAAAATAAAAAAATACCAGTAGTTGTTATTCTGGGTCATGTTGATGCCGGCAAGTCGTCAATCCTCGACTATGTTTGTCGGACCAATACCGTGGCCAAGGAGTGTGGTGGCATTACTCAGCATGTTGGAGTTTATGAAGCTGAAATAAAGGAACAGATGATTACCCTAATTGATACTCCCGGCCACGCGGCCTTTTCTGCTGTTCGATCGCGGGGAGCCAAAATTGCCGACTTGGCCATTTTAGTTGTGGCAGCCGATCAAGGAGTCCAACCTCAAACTAAAGAAGCAATTTCTTATCTGAAAGAGACGGATCTACCACTGATGGTGGTCTTTAACAAAATTGACTTAACTACCGAAAACTTAAATAGCATTAAAGGACAGCTGAATAAGGAAGGGATTACGGTTGAATCTATGGGCGGTAACGTGCCCGCTCTCGAAGTCTCTGCTAAAAGCGGTCAGGGGATGGAAGATTTGATGGAGATGATTTTATTAATGACTGAAATGGAAAATCACCCGGCTGACTTAAATGGACCAGCTAAGGGAGTGGTGATTGAGTCGCATCAAGATCCATTTAGGGGTCCAGTTGCCACTTTGATTATTAATCAGGGGCAACTTAAGGCCGGAGAATTAATCGCTACTTCTTCTGCCTGCGGTAAAGTTAAAAGTTTAGCTGATTATCGTGGAAAAAGCATTGATCAAGCTGGATCAGGCAAGGCGGTGGTAGTAATTGGTTTCAGCTCGGTTCCGAAGGCGGGAGAAGAATTTCAGGTTTATCAAAACCTTTCCGAAGCTGAAGAGCAGATGAAAAATCAAGAGGTTTGTCGAACGAGCTCAATTTCTGAAGACGCTTACAATGTTATTATAAAAGCTGATGTCAATTCTTCTTTAGAAGCGATTGAATCAATCCTCAAGGAAATTCCTCAAGAAAAAATTAAAATCAACATTATTGAAGCTCGAACCGGTTCAGTCACACAAAATGACGCTAATTTAGCCCAAACAACTCAAGCAGAGATTATTGGTTTTAACGTTGGCTTAGCTTCGGGAGTTAGAAATTTATTAGAGAAATATCAAATTAATTTTAAAAATTTTGATATTATTTATAAACTTTCCGAGTACGTTGCTGAAACGCTAGAAAAGCGTCGCCAACCGGAAGAAGTTCGACGGGTGGTAGGGCAGATGGAGGTAGTGGCTATCTTTAAGACAGAAAAGAGCCGCCAAATTGTGGGGGGCAATGTTATTAGCGGCCAGATTGAAAAAGGGGCTAAATTAGATGTTTTCCGAGGCAAAGAAAAGATTGGCCAGGGTAAAATAGTTAGTCTGGAATGCCGCAAGAAAGAGGTTGAGTTAGTACCTAGGGGTCAGCAGGCAGGAATTCTCTATGAGGGTCGAGGCCGAATTGAAGAAGGAGACTTAATCGAAGCTTATTTTATCGATCTCGTTTGATATGGCTTGGCGATCAGAAAGACTAGCTCGGGAAATATCGAAACAGTCTGCTCTTATTCTGAATCAGCAAGAATGGCCAGCCGAACGGCTAACAGTGGCTTCAGTCGAGGTTTCTTCGAAAATGGATTACGCACGAGTTTATGTTGATATTTGGCCTGAAACAGCTCAGTTAGAGACAATCAAGGAACTCAATCGGCGCAAGGGATTGATTAAAAAAGAGTTAGCGGGTAAATTAAAGACGAGATTAATGCCAGAGATTGGCTTTTATCTTGATCACGGTTCGGAAGCCGCAGTTAGAATTGCTGATCTTCTAGAACAAGCTGGTCTGGATTAGCCTAGGCCTGGTAGCCAAGTAGCAAGGCAAGGGTCTGCAAAACCCTTATACGCGGGTGCAATTCCCGCCCAGGCCTCCCGTTAGCCGGGGTGCTGGAACAGGTAGACAGTGAGGACTTAAAATCCTCTGGCCGCAAGGCCGTGCGGGTTCGAGTCCCGCCCTCGGCACATCTTAAAACAAAAAACCTCTCAGCGGCGAGAGGTTTTTTTATTCAACGATTTCAACGACTGTTTTTTTAACTCCAAATTGGAGAGCTTCCGGTCGGGAAGGAAACCAGATATCAAAATGGTAATCTCCTTTTCGGTGATGCATTCGATCTTCAATAATAAAAATCTTATCTCCGAATAACTCTGGAAAACGAATTTTAGTTCCAAAGGGCAACATATTATTAGCCACTACACCGTCTCGTACTCGGGTATTAGATGCGGTGGTATAAGGACAACCCCAGGTTTCCCAGATTGAAGAAGAATAAGCAGTGACAATAACATTTAGCTTTTCTTTAGTATCAAGCTTCAGAGGCGAGTCTATTCCAGCCAAACTATCTCCAGCGGTTAATACCAAACCATCCCAAACCATAGCTGGCTCAAGATCAAGAGTAATATCTGTGGTACCGACATTGCTCGGAGCAATCAGAGTTCCAATCAAGACAAGTAAAATCAGTCCAATATGATTATTTATTTTCAACTGTCCTATCATTAGTCGGCGGTCTTTTAATCGACCATCCGTGAGCGGGAGACGGGAATCGAACCCGCAACCTTTTCCATGGCAAGGAAATGTTCTGCCGTTGAACTACTCCCGCTGGTGCCGAGGTCCGGAGTCGAACCGGAATTTCAGCTTTTTCAGAGCTGCGCCGTGACCACCTTGGCTACCTCGGCTTAGAAAGAGGCGGTGGGCGCTAAGGGATTCGAACCCCTGACACTCGGAATGTAACTCCGATGCTCTGCCGCTGAGCTAAGCGCCCAACCTCTTAATTTTAACCAAGATCACCTATTTTTCAAGAGGCTATTAATATTAGTGGGCGAGGAGGGACTTGAACCCTCACGGGATAAATCCCCTACGGCCCTCAACCGTAGTTGTCTGCCAATTCCAACACTCGCCCTTATTTCTTTTCTGGTTCAGTGGATTTCTCTGCTGGTTCAGTAGACTCCTCAGTCGATCCAGCAGATTCTTTACTCTGCTCGGTTTTAGTCTCTGTTGATTCTTGTGGCTTTTCGGCTTTTTCTGGTGCAGGAGTTCCAGCTTCTGTATATTCAATCTGGTCCAAATCAAATTGTTTTCTTTTAAGGCGAGCCTTCTTTCCGGTAGTGTGTCTTAAATAATAGAGCTTGGCTCGACGGACTTGAGATCGTTGAACGATCTCCAGTTTTTCAATCACGGGTGAGTGAAGGGGGTAAGTCTTCTCAACAGCTACATCTCCTGATTCTCGTCGAACAGTAATGCTGGCTGTAGCTCCAAATCCATGTCGTCGAGCAATCACAATTCCTTCGAATATCTGGGGCTTGCCACCTTCTTTAACCGGATCTTTCTGATAAACTCGAACCAAATCTCCCGGGCGCACTTTGGGCCGAGACTGCATCTGTTTTTTATTGAATAATTCAAGTAGTGACATGTTATGTTTTATCTAAGCATTCCAGAACTGCCTCTAATTCTTTCGGTAGGGGAGCCTGAAAGGTTTTAATTTTCTGATCGAACCAAGTTAAGCTAATTGACTGACTGTGCAGGAACATACGCGACAAGCATTTAGGGCCAGACTGATTTTTAAACTGATAAAGCCGATCGCCGACGATCGGATGACCTTTCCACGATAACTGAGCTCGAATCTGATGCATTCTACCAGTTTTTAGTCTAATTTCAAGCAAAGAATAGTCAGTCCAGGTCTTTAAAGTTCGATATTCTGTTTGAGCCAATCGTCCGATTGGATTCAATCCAAGAGGGATTGCCTTTTGTCGACGAAAGTCTTGAGGTGATCTAACTAAATAACTTTCAATTTTTCCTTGAGATGGTTTGATCTGGTCATAAATCAAACCAAGGTATAATTTTTCAACAGTTCTTTTTTGAAATTGTGTCTGAAGAAATCTTAAAGCTTCTTTATTCCGAGCAACTAAAATAATGCCGGAAGTATCTTTGTCTAATCGATGGACCAATCCATAGCGGGGAGCTTGACCAACCGTGGCTAATTCAGGTATCACTTGTATTAATCGAGACATTAAAGAATCGCCTGGCTTAGGTAGGTAAACGCTTAATCCAGCCGGCTTATTAACAGCCATAGCATATTCGTCTTGGTAAATTATTTGCATACCGTCTATAAAACAAAACCTCTCTGAGAGAGGTTAAAAAGTGGGCGGTACAGGATTCGAACCTGTGGCCTTCACAATGTCACTGTGACGCGCTAACCAACTGCGCCAACCGCCCTCAAGTTTTAGGTAGGCCAGGAGGGATTCGAACCCCCGACCGGTCGGATATAAGCCGACTGCTCTGACCACTGAGCTACTGGCCCTCCTCGGCACTCATTCTAGCAAAGATGCTCAAGCCTTGGAAGTCTTGATGTCAGCTTTAACTATCTTTTCAAATTCTTCTCGATCAAGAGTTTCCTTTTTCATCAATTCTTTAGCAATTTTATTTAAAGTTGTCTGATGCTTTTTAAGTAATTTTAGAGCTTGACTTTCTGCTTCATTGATCAGTCGGCTAACCTCTTGATCTATTTTAGTTGCCCAGGTCTCGGAGAATGTTTTCTGAGTTAAACTACTTGGCCAAAGATCATTTGTCTCTTGAAAGCTGACGGGACCAAGTTTAGACATACCGTATTCAGCGACCATTTTACGGGCGAGGGAAGTAGCTCGCTGTAAATCATTGGAAGCTCCGGTTGAAACTTGTCCAAATTTTATTTTTTCTGCGACATATCCACCGAGCATAGAAACCAAGGTTCCTTGCAATTGTTCTTGATTGACTAACTTTTTCTCTTTAGCTGGAGTGGAAAAAGTATATCCAGCACTCATTCCTCGGCCGACAATCGAAACCTTGCGAATAATTTCTGATCCAGGCATTAAGGAAGAAAGAAGTGCATGTCCTCCTTCGTGGTAGGCCGCAATTTCTTTTTCCTGCTTGTCAAGCAAGTGGCTTTTACGCTCTGGACCAAGCATTACTTTAATGATCGACTCTAAGAATTCTTCTTGATAAATAGCTTTTTTATTACGACGAGCGGCCAGAATAGCGGCTTCATTGGCTAAGTTTTCGAGATCAGCACCAGAGAATCCAGGGGTTCGCTCTGCGACTTCATTCAAATCAACATCTTTAGCTAATGGTTTATTGCGGCAGTGGATCTTTAGAATTTGGATTCGGTTTTTTAAATCAGGCAGGTCGGTAACGACTCGTCGGTCAAATCGGCCGGGGCGGAGTAAAGCCGGGTCTAAGACATCAGGTCGATTAGTTGAAGCTAGGACGATTACTTTTTCTTCTCGGCGGAATCCATCCATTTCTACTAAAATTTGGTTTAAGGTTTGCTCTCGCTCATCATTGCCGCCACCCCAACCCAATCCTCGAGTTCGGCCGATTGCGTCTAACTCGTCAATAAAAACAATACTAGGTTGACTACGTTTTGCTTTTTCAAATAGATCTTTGACTCGGCGCGATCCAACTCCAACAAACATTTCAACGAATTCAGACCCAGAGATTGAATAAAAGGGAACATTAGCCTCGGAGGCAATGGCTCGGGCGAGGAGAGTTTTTCCAGATCCGGGAGCCCCAACTAAAAGGACCCCTCGCGGAATCTTGGCTCCCATATTTAGAAACTTTTCCGGTTTTTTCAGAAAATCAACGATTTCTTCCAATTCATTCTTAACTTCTTCTAGCCCGCCAACATCTTCAAAACTAACTTTTTCTTTCTTCTTCTGAGCCACAAATTTTTGATCAGGAGATTTAAGGAAAGACATTGTTTGATTGACACTGCCTTTAGCTTGTCGAAAGACCAGCCAAAAGAAGCCCATGATTAAAATAGCTGGTAAAATAAGAATCAAGAGAGGCATTAGAACTGAACCAAACTCAACGGGCGGGTCCTGGAAGGCTAAATCCAGTTCTTGAAGCTCTTCCGAGGTTATGCCATAGCTAGTCAAAAATTGAATTAAATCAGTGTCTGGACCTTTGCGGGAATGGGCTTGGCTTCCATCTTGATAAGTGATTTCGACCAAATTCTCAATTAAAACAATTTGACTGACCTGCCCAGCTTTGATTTGCTGAGCCAGTTCGTTGAGCCCAATCTCCTCCATCGTCTCTTCTTCGGCTGGCGTGAATAACGAAAAAACAGCTGAAACGGCCAACAAGACGACCAGGATCAAACCAATTTTTTTAACTAGCTGATTCATCTTTAGATTTTGCTTTTTTAGTGGTTTTTTGACTGGCGGTAACTTTCTTAGAAGCTTCTTTTTTCTCATCTGCTCGAGGGTGGGCAGTCTCTTTCGCCTTAGCTATTTCCTTTTTTGGCGCTTGAGCCATCTTTAGCGACAGGGAGACTCGACCGTCTCGACCGATGTCGACAATGCGGGCTTTAACCTTTTGTCCAACCTTAACGATATCGGAAGGATGCTTCACTAAACCCCAGTCTAATTCAGAGATATGGATTAGTCCCTCTAAATTGTTAACACCAAAGCGAATAAAAGCACCAAAGTCAGCTAAGCCAGTTATTTCACCTTCAACCAAGTCTCCTTTTTGATACTTCTTTAAAGTTTCCTTTGTTTTTTCCATCTCTTCTAGCTTTTCGGAGAGAATCAATTTTTCTTCCTTTTGATCGATGTCTAAAACTTTAACTTTTAAAGTTTGACCAACCAGATCTTCAAGCTTGCTTAAAATTTTATTCTTATCCGCATCTTCAACTCGAGGAAAGTGTTCAAATGATAGCTGTGAAGCCGGTAAAAAAGCTTGAATATCTTCGATTTTAACAATTAAGCCACCCTTGTTCGCTCCGGCGACTCGGACTTCAATAGTTTCGCCACTCTCCTTTTTCTCGGCTAAATCTTCCCAGATTTTCTGCCGGAAACCTCTGCGAATAGACATTTCAGGATAGCCTTCTTCGTTTTCAGCGATAATAATCTCTCCAGCAATTCGATCGCCAATTTCGAGACCTTTTAAGGCGTTCTTAACGTCATAAAACTCTCGTCCATAGACAACGGCTGTTCCTCGAGGGCTGAGATCAATATAGAGGGCCGATCGGCCAAAACCAATAATTCGGCCTTCGACAATTTCACCTTCGCTGAGAGGCGAAATTAAATTAATTGTATCTTTAAGGGTTTTACTCATAATGTCTTTTAATATATAATGAAATCGGGCTGATTGCAAGTTTTAGTTAGTTATTTATTCAGAAATATTAATCAGCTTAAATTCAGTCAGACTGAATTTTTTAATGAATAGATTTTGGAGATTTTTAAATAATCGGAAGAGAGTGATTGGCGGCCTTTTGGTCGTCTTATTTCTTATTCTAGGGACGACACTAATTAATCTCTTGCAAAATAAAGGGATTGAAGCTTCAGGTTCATCTTCGTTAACTATCGAGGAGGGGCAAGGAGCCTTAAAGTTTGACGGGATTGATGATTATGTTGACGTTTATCCTGATTTTGTCATGGGAGAATACGGAGAATGGTCATTTAGCATGTGGGTATATTCTAATAACTATGTTACTCGTCAGACTTTATTATCTCGAAGATATCCTTGTAATAATAATTATCATTTTAATATCTATGTTCAAAATAGGAGAATCTATCTGGGCTACCGAAGCAACCTTGAATCGGCTAGCGCTTTAACATATTCAGATGCTGTTCTTGAAGATGGTCAGTGGTATCACATGGTTTGGATTAGAAAGTGGGGCGAAGCCAGTACAAAACTATATCTCAATGGTCAATTAATGAGCATTGTAGGCGATAGTAGCCTAAAGGGGACTACATCTGGCAGTAGTTTGCCGATTATTATGGGATCACAATGGAGTGCCGATGTCTGCTATGTTGAGCCCCTGTTACCTGAAGAGCTTCGTTATTTTTTTAATGGATCCATCAGCGGAGTTCATCTTTATAATCGACTTTTGTCAGAAGATGAAGTCATGTCTCTTTATCGAGGAGAGCAGTTGATTACCGGGCCATTTGTTGGCTGGGATATGGAAGACAGATTGGGAGAGATCGTTGATGATGTCTCAACACATGGCTACGATGGCACGATCCATGGGGCGGAATGGAGTAGTCGATGGCGAGGGCAAATGAGTGGATTAGTTGCCCAAAGTTCTGGTTTGACAATTAATAGCGGACAAGTTCAGGGGGAAATTACTTCTCCGATTTACGATCTGTCTTCAGCAGGTGTTTCGGGTGGGTCTCAGATTATTTGGGAGGCAGAAACACCTTTAGGGAAAGCGCTGGAATTTGACGGATCTAATGATTATGTAGATGCGGGAAACAGTACCACTCTTGCTTATGGTGACAATATTACATTTGCCATGTGGATTTACGGTAAAGGTCGATTTTCTGAAGGAGCGACTTTATTAAACAGAAAATCACAATCAAATCCTGGTTTTTATTGGCTAATGATCTATCAAAATAAAGGGTTTTTGCAATATTGGAACGGCTCAAGTAATGTAAATCTTATGACAACAAACAGTTTACCTGTCTCTCAAGATGAATGGTTCCATTATGCAATAACATTATCAAATGAAACAGTTTCGTTTTACGTAAATGGCTCATTTATAGAATCAAAAAATGCTACTGGTATACGCAAAGATGAGATAATCTCAAATTTATACATGGGGTCGTATCAAAAGTGGTCAACAAATTGGCAGTTTCGTGGAATGATGGACGATGTCCGTATATATAATTACGCCCTAGACGAAGGAGAAATTCAAGAAATCATGTCTGGGGAAGCGACGGGTGCAGAAAGTGGGTTAATGGGTTACTGGAAATTTAATGAATCTTCCGGGAGTACAGCCTTTGACTCATCAGGTAATGGAAATAATGGGACTATCTTTGAAGCAACGAGGGTTAATAGTATTCAATCTAGTGTTCAAGTAGAAACTAATTTATCTCTTAATGGCGGAAGTACTTGGCAGGGTTGGCAAAGTGTAACTAACGGAGAGACTATTCCAGGAGCTGTTTCAGGAGCAAACTTAAGTAACGCTCGCCTACAAACACGTCAAGTACTGACTACGGAGAAAGAGGGTGTCAACCCGGTATTAGGTAGCCTGACTATGCAAATCTGGGGCTTTGGAGATCCTAATGTTAATGGTTGGGCTTGGTCAGAAAATATTGGTTGGATATCTTTCAGTAACGTTGCGGCGGGGACCGAAGTGCCCTACGGCTTACATATCAATCCAGAAACAATGAAGCTGAGTGGCTACATCTGGTCAGAAAATATTGGCTGGATTACCTTCCATCGGAGTGTGGCCGGGGATCCGCCATCTGGAAATCCCTGTTCCGAAGATCCAGATTGCATGGCTGTTCTTGATCCTGAAACTTTCGAGATAAGCGGTTGGGCGCGAGCATTAAATTATGGAGACGGTTGGACCGGTTGGATCAGCCTTGCTGGCACGGCATCTGACAGCTCTCCCTATGGCGTTTCTATTGATCCCGATAGTGGGATATTTGATGGTTGGGCCTGGGGAAGCGGCCTCATTGGGTGGATTAGCTTTAATAGTGATAATGAAGTACCGGGGGCTCCAGAGTACTATGTTTATACGACAATGGATATCGGCCCCAAGGTCGATAATCTGAGTCATACCTGGAATTACTGTTTGGATACACTCCATCCGATTTTAGATTGGGGTGTCAGTAAGGATTCTTATGGATATTTCATCGAAATCTATCAGGACGCTGAGTTGAGCCAGTTAGTCTATCAATATGAATCAGGGGTAACTGGAGCCACCTCACACATTCCAAGTTACGATGCGGGCACTTGTCACCCCGGGGATGATGGGTACCAGAATACTGGCATCTGTAATCTTGAATATGGAAGTAACCAATACTGGTGGAGAATTAAAGCTCGGAGTGCCGGAGATTTATATGGAGCTTGGTCAGAACCGGCTGCTTTTATTGTTGAAAATAATCATCATTGGCCGGAGCCGGATTACATCTACGACCCTGATCCGGTACGAGCCAAACAAGTCTCTCAGTTTATTGACCAAAGTCAGCCTTATGGTGAGTCTGAAATCGAATCATGGTATTGGACGGTTGATGGGATAGAGGGCATAGATTATAACTTTGTTTCAGCCCAGAGGATTCCAATTGTTGAAGGATTGGCGATGCATCTGGATGCTAGCATGATTTCCGGCCTGGAGGATGGCGAAAAGATATCTCAATGGGATGATATGTCGGGAAGAGGAAATCATGCTACTAATAGTGATCCAGCTACCCAGCCTATATTTAAAGAGGATCCAGTCAGTAAAAAACCAATGGTAGGTTTTGCTCAAAATATAGACCGGAGTGACCCTCGGCACCTAGACTCTGTGCTTTCTTCTAATCATGATCCAAACGAGGGACCATCTGTTTTTGCAGTTGTTCTAATTCCCGATAATATTCCAGACGGGACTAGGGTTGGTAATGTATGGGGGTCTTATCCAACGGCACCAAACTACAATCTTGAATTACATGCTTTAGGAAAAACCCGCTGGTACTGGAATCAGGGAGAAAAAGATGTCTACGGGTCAACTGATATTAGGATGGGTGAGCTAGCGGTTATTTCCTATCATCGTGATGCAGTTAATGGAAAGTTGCAGACTTATATTAACGGAGTTCTCGATCTAGATCATGATGGTGCTGGGACTAATACAATTTATGGTCAAAATTGGCGATTGGGGAGGGATTACCGTAGTGGAAACGGCATCGCTCTTATCGGTAATATTGCAGAATTTATAGTTTATGAAAGATCTCTTCCCTCGGACGAAAGAGAAGCTGTCGAACAATATTTGATGGATAAATGGTTAACCGAAGGAGATCTTGAAGAGACTGGTCCAGAGAGTCGGAATCCTTACATTATGTTCCGGCTGGAAGGCGAGTATGACGTTACTCTTGAGGTAACCGATTCTTCGGGTTATGGTCCTTGTGCCATTACTAAGAGGATTAACGTTGAGGAAGCAGCTGATCTGGAATGGCGTGAAGTTTCACCAACTGATGAGTAATTTATTTTGGTTTTTGTTTTTCCCTTTGGAAAATGCTAAAATAGGCCAGATTTAACATGTATATTACTCGTTTGGGATCAAAGCAATTTTTAATTAAAGACAAGATTAAGCAACCTCGGGTAAACATTATTTTGGGTCAACCTGACCAGAAAAAGAAAACTCCACCTGAGGCTGATATAATTTTGGTTGGATTGGGAGAATCAGTTTCAGGAATTGATCAGGCTAAGAGTTGCTTGATCAATTTGCCAGGAGAGTATGACATCAAAGACGTTTTCATCCGGGGTATTCAAGATAATAGTCATATTGTCTATTTGCTAGATTTGGATGGCCAGAAGATAGTTTATTTAAGTGGTTTAGCGAAAGCAGAATTAGACGATCGCCGAATTGAACAGTTGGGAGATGTTCATTTATTGATAATCTCTGTAGATGGAGACGGTTTGGGCCCCCAAGCAGCCGTTAAGTTGGTCAATCGAATTGAGCCTAGGATGGTGATCCCAATGGATTATAAAGCTGATGAATTAAACCAGTTTCTAAAGACTCTGGGAGCGGAGAAACAGGCTGAAGAGAGTTCACTTCAGCTTCAGTTAGATAGCTTGCCGGAGGAGGGATTAATAATCAAAGTTCTTGGACTTTCATGAGAGAATGGCTCAATCAACTCAAGAAACTGCCTCTTCAAAAAAAGAAGTATATCCTATGGGGAGTAACAATTGCCTTTGCAATTATTTTAATTATTTTTTGGCTTTTTTCACTAAAAGGCCGATTCGAAAAAGTAGCCTGGCCTGATGACCTGAGTCAAGTTCAATGGCCCGAAGATAATGATACCTGGTCTGAGATTAATGACCGCTGGTCAGAATGGAACATTGAAGACTTATTTCCGGAAGAGCTAGAAGATGCCTGGCGTTCGGAATTAGAAATGGAAGCAGGTCAATCAACAAACAGTAATATAGATTATGAGCAAAACAGAGAAGACAACTAAAACTGCTCGGGAAGTTCTGCCACGAGAGGTCACTGATGAGATGCGCGAGTCCTATCTGGACTACGCCATGTCGGTTATTATTTCTCGAGCGCTGCCTGATGTTCGTGATGGACTGAAGCCGGTTCATCGCCGTATTCTATATTCTCTATATGAAATGGGGTTGAAAGCCTCCGGTTCAACTAAAAAATCATCGGCTATTGTCGGTTATTGTTTGGGGCGCTACCATCCTCATAGCGATACGGCTGTTTATTATGCCATGGTTGGGCTGGCTCAGGATTTTGTCCGACGCTATCCTCTGGTTATTGGCCAGGGTAACTTTGGTTCAATTGACGATGATCCGCCGGCAGCTTCACGTTACACCGAGGCTAAGTTATCGGTTTTAGGAGAAGACATGTTAACGGATATTGAAAAGCAGACTGTTGATTTCGCCGACAATTATGATGGAACTTTTCAGGAGCCAACGGTTCTACCGGCTCCAGTACCTCAGCTTCTGTTGAACGGAACAGTTGGTATTGCAGTGGGTATGGCTACTAATATATTGCCTCATAACCTGAATGAAGTTTGTGAAGCCTTGATCTATTTAATTGATCATCCTCAGGCAACGACCGAAGACTTATTTCAGTTTGTCAAAGGACCTGATTTGCCAACCGGAGGGATTATCTACGGACAAGGAGAATTAGTCTCCACCTATTCGCAAGGGAAAGGAGCCGTTTTAAATCGGGCTCGGGCGGAAATTATTGAAAAAGGTAAAGGAGCTCAAATTGTTGTAACAGAAATTCCTTATCGAGTTAATAAATCGGCTCTGGTTAGTAAAATTGCTCAATTAGCCGCCGAAGATAAATTAAAAGGAGTAAAGAATGTGCGTGATGAATCAGATCGACAAGGTTTGAGGATTGTGATTGAGGTTTCGGCTCAAGGTTTTCCTCAGCGTATTTTGAATCAACTTTATCGCTATACTGATTTAGAAAAAAAGCAACACATTAATATGGTTGCTTTGGTTGATGGGATTCAGCCCCGAGTTCTGTCACTAGCCGATATATTAAATTATTATTTAACTCATCGACGCGAGGTAGTTGTTCGCCGAACTAAGTTTGATCTCGAGAAAGGATTAAAGAGACAACATATTTTAGAAGGTTTAATGATTGCCTTGGCGCACATTGACGAGGTCATTGCGGTTATTAAAAAATCTAATGATCGAGCTGATGCGGCCAAGAACTTAATGAAAACATTTAAGTTGAGCGAAGCACAGGCGGAGGCAATTCTGGAGATTAAATTACATCGTTTGGCTAAGCTGGAGCAGGTTGAAATTAATCAAGAGCTAGACAATATTGCTAAACAGATTAGTGAATGGCAGAGTTTACTGGCTAGCCCGAAAAAGATTGAAAAATTAATTCAAAAAGAGCTACAGGAAGTTCAAAAAAAGCACGGCGGACCGAGAAAGACGGAGATTATACCGGGGGAGGTGAAGCAAATTTCTAAAAAAGATCTGATTCCCGAACAGAAGAACTTCGTTATTATCACCCAAAAGGGTTACATTAAGCGTAATCAGCCCGAAGTTTATAAAATTCAGAAGCGAGGTGGACGAGGGATTGTGGGGATGAAGACGGTTGAAGGAGATATTGTGGAACATTTTCTCTCAGTCTCAACTCATGATCAGTTATTATTCTTTACTGACACTGGTAAGGTTTACGATCTGCCAGCTTACGAGATTGAGGAAGGCAGTCGAGTCAGTCGAGGGCGGGGGCTAGCCAACTATTTACCGATTAGTGCGGACGAGAGAGTCCTTTCAGTCCTCAGTCAGCAAACGGGTGATCGTCAGCGTTATTTATTAATGGCGACTAAGAGAGGAATGATTAAAAAGACTGACAAGAAAGAATATCTCAAGATCCGGAAGAATGGTCTTCAAGCCATTAGCTTGAAAAAAGGTGATTGGCTGAAGGCGGTTGCCGAAACGAGTGGTCAAGATTGGGTGATGTTGGTAACCAAAAAAGGCAAGTCAATCATGTTTCCTGAAAAGAACATTCGAGCGACTGGTCGAGTTACCGCTGGCGTCAAAGGTATCTCAATCGGCAAAGATGATGAAGTTATCAGTTTGGCTGTTATTCCAGATCAGAGTAATTTAAAGCAATTAACTCTGTTAACTTTAAGCGAAAAAGGCTATGGTAAGAGAACTAAGCTCTCTAATTATCGCCAACAAACTCGAGGTGGAAAGGGAATTATTACGGCTAAGCTAGCCTCCAAAACCGGTAATTTGATCTTTGCCAAATTGATTGATGACCAGAATCAGGATTTGATCGTTATTTCTACTCGGGGTAGTGTTATCCGCACTCCAGTTAACAGTATCTCTATTTTAGGTCGCTCTACCTCCGGAGTCAGGGTGATGAAACTGGCCCCGAATGATAAAATAGCTTCAGCAGTTTGTTTGAGCGAGGAAAGTCAATCTTAATTTATGCCTCAGACTATTGACATTCATCAAATTTTAGATCGGTTAAAATTGTCACCGAATATGTCCGGTGCTGATTTTGGTACCGGGCCAGGCCACTGGGCGATTGAATTGGCTCGACGGCTGATGAAGGGAGTGGTTTATGCTATTGATATTCAGGAAAGTTATCTTTCGGCTCTAAAAGGTCGAGCGGAACAGAACTATTTGAACAATGTTCGTCTTTTGCAACGGGACCTAACGGAACCGAAAGGATCTGGATTACCAGAAGCTTCGTTACAGGTGATTATTCTAGCTAATACACTTTTTCAAGTTGAAGATAAAAAGGCAGTGCTTGCTGAAGCCTATCGGGTACTTCGTCCTCGGGGGCAAGTATTAGTGGTCGACTGGCGACCAGAAACACCATTAATGAAGAGACAACCAGCAGCTTTGATGGAAGAGATTGAGGCCTTGGCTGATCAGATTGGCTTTCAAGTGGCTGAAAAACTGGAAACAGATGACTATCACTTTGGATTAATTTTAAAGAAAAATTAAGCAATGAATTCTAATATTAAACGATTGGCTGGATTTCTGATTCTGGGAGGATTACTCTGTTTAACCATGCCTTTCGGAATCGAAGCCGATGAAGAAAGTTGGGTTGAGTTTAAGCCTCCACTCCGTCACGGAAGCTTGGTCGAATTGATTGAGCATTTGCTGCGCTGGCTTTATTGGGTCGGCATAGTGGGACTAGGATTTGTTATTTTAGTTGGAGCCTTCCAAATGGTTTTCTCCGGTGGCGATCCTCGTAAATTTGAAAAAGGGAAGAAGACTATTATTTATGGAGCGGTTGGTCTAGTAATTATCTTGTTCAGTCGGATGATTGTTGCTATAATAAGTTCGGTCTTGGGACCTTAATAATAATTAATTTTCAAATATGAAAAAAGTTTTTGCTATTTTAAGCGCACTAGCTTTAATTCTTACTTTAGCAGTGCCTTTAGTCGGTGGGGCTCAGGTTTCGCCCGGATCAAGTCCGGAGGGCTGTACTCTCAGAATGGATATGAGATTTAATGGCGAAGACGGGAGTCCTATTGATTTAGAGCGAGGAACAACCGTTGGTCCAAATGCTGAGGACGGTTACAATAGCGACGACTGGGCTATTGTCTGTATGTTACATACAGTGCATTATGTTACCAACTGGATTTTTTACATTATTATAATTGCGGTTGGTATTATGATTTTGTATGCTGGTTTCATGTATTTAACTGCTGGTGGCGACGCCGACAAGCCGAAGACAGCCAACAAAATAATAGTTTATGCGATTATTGGTTTGGTACTAGCTTTATTGGCGCGAGCTATTCCGGCTGCGGTTCGATACATTGTTGGTATGTAACAACTCTTCTTAGGAGTTCTAAGAAAAAACAGGCGCCTCCGGTTAACGGGGGCGTCTTTATTTATTAAAACAAATGGTTCTGATATAATGAATTTATAAGTATTTTTGTTCTTTAGGAATCTTATAAGCTATTTTTCGGGCGGGTGTAGCCGAACTGGTATAGGCGCAGGACTTAGGATCCTGTGGACTCTGTCCGTGAGGGTTCGAGTCCCTCCACCCGCACCTGCTCTAATAATCCTCAGCTTCAATTGATTAACCCGAAGTCAATTGCTATAATGATTTTAGTTAAGCTCTTTGATTAAATAATAATTAATTATGAAAAAATTATTTGCTATTTTCAGCGCCTTGGTTTTGGTGTTCAGCTTAGCGGCTGCTCCAGTAATGGCGCAGACCTTAGACCCTGAGATGATGGCCGAAGGTTGTGTGATTAGGGCGAGTTTCAATATTGGAGAAGAAACTTTCAAAGCCGGCGACGTTATATCCGGGGACCCGGAGGATGCTGATAACTATCATGAAGGTTGGAGCGTCATTTGTATGTTAGCCACTGTTTATTACGTCACCAACTGGGTTTTTTATGTCATCCTGATTGCGGTGATGATCATGATTCTCTATGCGGCCTTCCTCTTCTTAACCTCGAGCGGTAGTCCGGAAAAAGCCGGTAAAGCGACGAAGGTTATTACCTACGCCATCATTGGAATGGTGATTGGTTTATTGGCTCGAGCTATTCCAGCTGCAGTTCGATATTTTGTCGGAATGGGCTAAAGCTCGGTTATGAATCGCCGAAAGATAGTTTTTCTTTTACTTTTTCTGATTGGAAATATGGTTTTTATTGCTCCCGTGGGTGCAGCTGGAGACGGCTGCACCCTGAGGGCAAGTTTTTCTATTGGTGATCAGCGTTTTTCGGCGGGGGAGGTGATAGATGCCGATCAGGAAGACGGGAGTTTAATTTGTTTGATTGGAGCACTTTATCATGCCCTTAATTGGTTTCTTTATATTTTAATAATCGGAGTTGGATTGATGATTCTTTATGGCTCTTTTCTGATTGTTGTTTCCGCTGGGAATCCCGACCGGATTGCCCAAGGTAAAAGGATAATTGTTTTTGCTGTTATTGGTCTAGTTGTTGGTTTACTCGTTCGAGTTATTCCTTCGATCGTTATCTATTTTTCTGGAGTTAATTAGTCTTATGAAGAAAAGACGCATCCTATTATTTTTTTTGACTGTCGGACTTCTAAGTTCAGCCTTTTTAGCTCAAGGTCAGATTACGATTCTGCCTGAAGAACCGGAGGGCTGTGTCATCAGGAGTAATTTTTCCGTGGGAGATCTTCAGTTCAAAACTGGTGATTTCATTCCTGCTAGCGGACCGGATCGCTATCAAGACTGGAGTTTTATCTGCGCCCTGGATAAAGTTTATTATGTGACTAACTGGTTTTTCTACATTATTGTCTTGGTGGTGGTGTTGATGATTCTCTATGCTGGTTTTATTTATGTTACCTCGGCTGGTAACCCTCAGAAAGGTAAATGGGCGAGCAAAATAATTACTTATGCTATTATCGGTTTAGTGGTTGCACTCTTTTCTAAAGCCGTGCCTTCGCTAATTATTTTTCTGACTGGAACGGGCGAAACCGATCTAGTTGTCAGTGGCGATTATGTCTTGGATATTAATATTGATGGTTCGTGCCAGGTGACCGCCACTCCGGGAGGAACCTTAGCGGGACCAGGTCAATTTTCTTTGGGTTACGACAAGGGAACAAATGTTTCTTTAAGCGTTAGCGACAATGATTGCTCTCCGTTTTTGCATTGGTCAGGTTCGTGTTCGGGAAATAATAGTCAGTGCTCCATTAACAATATTATGGCTAATCATAATATTTCAGTTAATTGCCCAACTCTTGAATTTATCCTAACCGGATCTTTTAGCGGGGGAGGATCGGGGACTATCCAAGTAGATAACAAGACTTATCAAGCTGACTTTGCAGAAACTTTGATGTGTGGTCAAGAAGTTTCATTGTCAGCTCATCCTCAATCCGGGAGTAAATTTATTCAATGGATTGGGGATTGTTCGGGCAATGATGACTCTTGTCAATTAACAATGGATGCCAATAAATCAGTGACGGCTAACTTTGAAAGTGAAGATACAAATTTTTATGATTTTCAGCTAGGATGCCAAGGGCCAGGTTCGGTAGAGATTAAAAAAGACGGAGAAACATTGGACAACATGAATTGTGCGGCAATTGATGGGGATAGTTTTTCGGATGAATTTATCGAGAGCAGTTCTCTAGTCTTAAAGGCCGAATGGAGTCAGGCTGGTCTTGTTTTTAGCGGTTGGCCAGATGGTTTATGCGACCAAGTAACGGATGGGTCCAATCAATCAATTTGTTCTTTACAAATAGACGAAGATAAATCAGGTCAAGTTGATTTCAGGTATCCATTGAAGGTTGATATCCAAGGGCTGGGGCAAGTTGAGATTGGTGGTCATCCATATGCGGTTGATTTTGAAAAACATTATCTTCCCGGCCAGGATGTAACTCTATTAGCCCAGCAGCTTAGTGAATTTGATGATGTACAAGATCTGTTTTTAAATTGGGAGGGCTGCGATACATTGAGCGGGCTCAATCAAGAGGTCTGCCAAATCAATATTAATGAGTCTAAGACAGTTAAAGGAATCTTTCTACACGGACTTGGCGTATCGTTCTTAGGAGATGGTAGCGGCCAGATTATAGTTGAGGCTGGTGACTCTCAATTCGATCGTCATTCCGATGAGGGAACCTTGATTGAGTTTTTAGAATATGGGACAAATATTGTTATTCAGGCCATACCCGATACCGGAAGTTCATTTAATGGCTGGCGTGGAGATAATTGTGAAGGAGATCAGGGAGATTGTAATTTTGTCATAGAAGAGCGATTACATATCTTAGAAGCAGAATTTAAAAAAGATTTTGATTATCTCGAGGACGAAGATGCGATTATTACGCAAACTTTTAGAGGCCCTTACAATAGTGCCGTTAACTATTGTGCTAATCTAAATCCGCCAACTGAAACAACCGAAGGAAGTTGGTCGCTGATGCGATCAACTGACTATCAAGCAAGACTTGAAAACGTCCTTTGTAATAAGTGTAGTTGGGACCCTAAGTGTTGTTCAGGAGAAAATGGTACGATATATTTCTCTCATCCTAATGCAATAAATCCAAATCAGTACTTTGTGATAAATCTTGATCCTAATTATTTCGGGTCTTATTCTTTATGGATTGATCCCGATAAAGATGCTTATAATTATCGCTGTATTTGGTATAAGTAAATACCAAAAAGCCCTCATCTTTACAAGGAGGGCTTTTTTCTTTTAAACCAGACTGCTTCTCTTATTTCAACTTAATATTTTTCTTTATTTTGGGAGTACGGGGAATTCTAACTGTCAGAACACCGTCTTGGACTACGGCCTTGATTCGACTTGGATCAACATTACTATCTAAAGACACCTGACGAGAAAACGGTCCCCAATAACATTCTTGCAAAAGGTATCTTCCGCCTTCACTTATTGGTCGAGGTCGATAACCACGAATAGAAAGCATGTCGTTCTTGAAGGTTATTTTCAGTTCTTTTGGATCAAGACCGGCAATAGCCGACTGGATGATATAAAAATCATCCTTTTCAATAACGTCAACAACTAACTTTCCCTCTGATTCTAGCCATTTTTTGTCTGATGGATTTATTTTATCTTTAACCATCTTGATCGATTTTTTTTAGATGGGCAAAAGCAATTAGATCCAGGATGCCAATGCCGAGAGGAATGATCAATAACAAAGTATAAACTAAATATTTATAGTTGTCTATTTGAGCAGCTAAACCGATAATGCTCAAATTGTAAGCAGCATGGATTAAAGCGGCGACTAGCAGACCCATCCAAGCCAGTCCTCTTTTTTTCCGGAAGATCTGAAGGCTGACAAAATAGCCCATTAACCCGGCTGAGAGAGCGTGAACAAAAGTAGCTGTTAGAAAACGGAGTCCGCTGACGCCAGCGATCATGCTCAATCCAGATATCGATGGGCTAATTAAGACCAGTAGATTTTCCATTGCGGCAAAACCCAGTCCAGCTGTAATCATGTAAATCATAGCGTCGACCGGTTCGTCAAAATCGACTGAGCCAAAGGCACCCCAGCGAGCAGCTCCATATTTAGCGGCCTCTTCAACAGCAGCAGCCATCAAGGTCATCGCCACTAATCCGAACCAAAAACGATTAAGAATGATTTGTGCTCCAATAGCGGGCACGACCATTAATATGCCTATTAAAAAAACCCGCAGGACCATATGTCTTGGTTCAGGCTTGGGGTCTCTTTTTAGAAAAAACCATAACCAGATCAAAGACGGTAAAAGAGCAAAGACTAATAGGGCGATAAAAGGCATATTATTTAGGCCACTCTTCAATAATTAATGAATCCTTCTTGTCTTCGAGAGGTAGTTTTTGGTAAATTTCCTCGGTGACAAAAGGCATGAATGGATGTAGAAGCTTTAGGGTGGTTAGCAGGACAAAAAATAAGACAACCAAAGTAGCCTCTCTGGTCCGGGGGTCATTAAGGCGATCTTTTGATTCTTCTAGGTACTGATCACAAAAATCATGCCAGAAGAAATGATAAATCGATTCGGTGGCTTTGGAGAAGTGATATTCATCAAGTGCTTTATTAACTGTATGAATTAACTGCTGGACTTTTTTAACAATAGCTTCAGACTGATCAACCTGACTTAAATCAATCTTGTCTTCTTCCGCTCGTCCGATAACAAATCGGGAAGCGTTCCAAAGTTTGGTTAAGAATTTTTGCCCCATCACAATATCTTCTTCACTGAATCGAATATCTTGACGATTGGATCCGATTTGCCAGAGCAGTCCAAAACGGGTTGCGTCAGCTCCGTATTGGTCAATTAAAACTAGGGGATCAACACCGGTCCCTAGAGATTTACTCATTCGTCGGCCTTCTTTATTAAGTACTGTGGGGTGAAAATAAACTTTAGAAAAAGGTATTTGGCCGGTGAATTCTATTCCGGAGAAGATCATTCGAGCAACCCAAAGGTTCATGATTTCAGTTGCTGTTGAAATGACGTTGGTGGGATAAAATTTACTCAGATCATCAGTTTCTTCTGGCCAACCCAAAGTTGCAAAAGGCCAAAGAGCTGAGCTGAACCAAGTGTCCAAAACGTCTGTTTCTCCTTCGAGTGGCACGGAGTGTCCCCACCAAATCTGTCGCGACAGACACCAGTCTTTTATATTATCTAACCAATTTAAATAGACTTTTTTCCAGCGGGCAGGATAAAATTTAATTTGGCCGGAACGGACAGGTTCAGCGGCCATTTTAGCCAACTCATCCATTTTCAGAAACCATTGTTCCGAAGGTATAACTTCAACTTTAGTCTGACA
>Ga0123335_1002741_pt1 | contig 25646 bp, 23 predicted proteins | sample BiotimSIPDNA_2_FD_89707 | JGI IMG/M metagenome (GOLD analysis project Ga0123335, IMG submission 89707) | Anaerobic biogas reactor microbial communites from Washington, USA - Biogas_R2 time_0 SIP DNA | ecosystem: Engineered > Bioreactor > Anaerobic > Unclassified | place: Washington, USA...
ATCCGCATGGGGAAGGACCCGTCCGCGGTCAGGAGGCACATCACGGAACGCAGGAGAGACGCTTACCGGAAGATAAGCGGCACGCTCTACTCCCAAAGGGTGAAATGCGACAGATTCTCGATTCTTACCGACAGCTCCGTGCTCTACCCCCTTGCCGTCTGGCTCTACGGGTACCTAGGGATGGTGCCGACGTGCCTGTGCCCCGACCCGGGGGAGGATGCCGGGATGGTTTCCTCCGCGCTGTCTTTCCTCGATAGGATGGGTATGAGGTCGGTTTGGAACTCCGACCCATCGGCGGCGGAGGCCGACTTCCTCTTCACGGACGGTCACACCGCGGGGGTCCAGACGCTCATGGGTGGATGCACCAAGGGTGTGGATATAGCCCTTCCGAGCCTTTCGAGGGTCAACTTCATACCCCGCCCCGTCTACGGAGTCGCGGGCTCCATGTACCTCCTGGATGAGATATTCAACGCAGCGTGACAGGATACCGTCAATATACCTGGCCTCCCGACATCAAGTAACGACTGGCGGGAGGCCCTCGCCGATCCGATGCCCCTGCTCGAGATGGAGGGCATAGCAATCATCTCCTCCCCGGAGAGCCGGATGCGGGGCCGAGGGCATCGGGGAGTCCGCGGCGGCGAGTATCACCATCCGCACGAGGAAGGGCCCGTCCGCGGCCAGGAGGCACATCGCGGAGGAGATACGCCTACCGGAAGAAAAGCGGCACGCTCTGCCCACTTGCCATATGAATCTGCAGATACCTGGAGATGCTCCCGACGTGCCTGTGCCCCGACCGGGGGGGGGAACGCCATCCCGGCGTCCTCCGCACTGTCCTCCCTCGGCGAAAGGTAACACCGCAGGAGTCGGGGCGCTGATGGGCGGATGCGCCGAGGATGTGCATATCCCCCTTTAAAGGGTCGACTTCATACCTCGTCCTGTCTACGGGGTCGCAGACCCCATATGGATCCCGGACGAGACATTCAACGCCGCATGATTCATCCGCGGTTGCTCCCCAGGTCCTCCATTGTGCCCTCGGTCTCCAAATACAGATCCCTCAGCTTCTCCCGCATCTCCTCAGGGGCGTCCCAGAGCCCCCTCTCTATCGTTTCCAGCATATCCTCCGCCATCTCCCTCAGGGCGTAGGGGTTGCTCTCCTCCAGCCATCTGCGGTTTTCCTCGTCGAAGAGGAACCTCTCAGCCACCGAGTTGTACATCCAATCCTCTATGTTCCCGGAGGTTGCATCCCAGCCCAGCATATACTCTGTAAGCTTGGACAGCTCCATGGCGCCGCGGAAGCCATGAGGCTTGAGACCTTCCACCCACTTGGGGTTCAGGACCCTGCTCCTCATCACGTATGCCGTCTCCTCCTCCAGAGTGCGCAGCTTCAGGCGGTCGGTGTCCGAGCTGTCCCCCATCACGCAGTAGGGCATCCGCCCGCCGTAGGCCCTGACCACGGCGTTCAGCCCGCCCAGTATCTCATAGTCGTCGTCGATGTCGAGGAGATCGAACTCGCGGTCGTTGTGGTTCTTGACGGTGACGTCCATAGATGCCATCCTGTTCTTGAACACCTCCGGCATCTTCTCCCCCTTCCACTTCCTGCCGTAGGCGTAGCACCCCCATGTGGTGTAGATCTCCGCCAGGTCCTCCAGGGAATCCCATTGGGAGGACTCTATCAGTATCCCTGTGCCGCATCCATGCTCTCCGGGGGGATCCCCGAATATACGTATCATGGAGCGAATCTCGGCATCCGCCGGGGAGAGGCCTTCCTTTATGTACTTGTTTATGTCCTCCCTCAGATGCTTCCTGAGATAGTTCGATTCCTCGGATTCGTCCAGGGCCGCGATCGTCTCCACGCCCTCGTCTATGAGCTGCACCAGATTGGGGAAGGAGTCTCTGAACATCCCGCTTATCCTGAGCGTGACGTCTATCCTTGGCCTTCCGAGCTCCTCCAGCGGGATGACCTCCAGGCCGACCACCCTTCCGCCGTAGGAGCCCCACTTCGGCCTCAGCCCCATGAGGTAGAGTATGTAGGCTATGTCGTCCCCTCCGGTCTTCATGGTGTCGGTGGCCCAGATTATGATCCCTACGTTCTCTGGGTAGCATCCGCGTTCCTCCACGTGCCTGCGTATCATCTCCTCGGCCATGTTCGTCCCGATGCGCCAGCATGCGTCCCCGGGGACCGTGTCGGGATCCATGGAATAGTAGTTCCTGCCCGTGGGCAGGAGATGCGCGTTACCCCTGGTGGGGGAGCCCGACGGACCGGGAGTGACGTAACCGCCCCGGGTCCCCCTGAGGAGGAGGCCCATCTCCTCTGATATGCCCAGGATGTCCGGGCAGAGCCTGTCGCATATGAACGATACCGTCTCCTCGGCGGCGGACCAGCCTTCGCCCAGCAGCTCCTCCGCCAGCCTCAGGCAGCCCTCCTTCCCGAAGTCCAGTGCGTACATGCCGTCGATCAGCGAGCATGTGAGGGCGTCCAGATCGTCCACTGTGGCGCCGTTGAGGCATCCGTCGGAAGGGTTCGTGCCCGAAGGGTTGTCCAGAAGACGGTCCAGATCGAAACCCCTGGCTGACGATACCGATGCCCTCAGCGAAGGGACCGGTCCGTTCCTCAGACGGGTCATGGAGTACACCATCTCCTTCATCCTGTCCCCTTCCGGCGGACGTCCGAGCACGTGCAGGCCGTCCTTTATCACGGCGTCCTTGAGGTCGGCTATGTAGTCGTATATCAGCTCGGCCCTCTCCCTGACCTCCTCCTCCGATGCGTCCTCCGGGAGCCCGATCTCCCTGAAAAGATCCAGCTGGCGGACCAGCTCGTACATCCTTCCGGAAAGGTACTCCGACTTCTCCGGCTGCGCCGTCGTCTCGGAGCCCAGGTAGCTCTGGAGACAGGCATCGAGATCCGCGAGCTCGTCGTATCCCTCCGCGCGCGTCATGGCGGCGACCATGTACCCTATCAGTACGGAGTTCGTCCTCCTCTTGGCCTCCATGCCCTCCCCCGGATCGTCTATTATGTAAGGGTAGACGTTCGGCATGGTGTCCAGCACGACATCGGGATAGCAGTCCTTCGAGAGGGCGTTCCCCTTTCCGGGCAGCCATTCCAGCGTCCCGTGGGTGCCCATGTGCACTATCAGGTCGGCCCCGAACCCGTCCCTGATCCACCTGTAATACGCCAGGTACTGATGGGGCATGACCACGTCCGTGCTATGGTACAGCTGCTCCGCGTGGGCGTGGTGGCCCCTGTTCGGCTGTATGCCTATGAACAGATTTCCGTTCCTGACCCCGGGTATTATGAACCTGCCGTCCAGAGTGGTTATCTCTCCCGGGGGGTCCCCCCAGTTCCTGCACATGGCCTCCCTGGGGACCTTGGGCACGGAGAAGAACCACTCCATGTAGCGCTCCAGGCCCACCATGTCCGCGGCGCGTCCGGGTATCTCCTCCGGCGGCACCCATTCCAGGTCGTTCGTCACACCGGCCATGAGCTCGTCGACTATCTCCTGGGCCGTCTCAGGGATATGGTCTATGACATATCCTCTGTCCTTCATGGCCATCATCATGGATCTGATGCTCTCGAATGTGTCCAGGCCGCCCGCTCCCCCCAGCCTGTCGTTGGAAGGGGGGTACATATTCAGCATCACCACGGCCCTGACCTCCGATGGGGGCAGGGATCTGAGCCTGGCCCAGCTCACCGCCAGGGATGCGATCCTGTCGACGCGGTCGGGCACGAAGGCGTTCCTGTAGCTCCCCTGCCCGTCCTTCTCCATGAAGGACAGGGGCACGGTTATTATCTGGCCGTCGAACTCGGGCCATATGACCGAGGTGGAGAGCTCCACGGGCCCCATCCCCACGGTGTCCTCCTCCCATACGGAACGCGGCCTCGACAGGGCGGTGGCCTGCAGAACGGCTATGTCGAGGTCCTCGAAGAAATTGTACATGGCCCTGGAGCCCTCCCCCTCCCCGGGGTTGGCCAGGGATATCTGGGAGAATCCCATGTTGACTATCACCGAGCCTATCCTCGGCCTGCCGTCCCTGACGAAATACCTCTTAACCGTCTCAATTATCCCGTCGGACCCCGTTATGGCGCTGGGGGAGGTTATCGCGAAGACGGGTATCACGTTCGCGCCCTTCGATTCAAGGGCGCCTATCAGCGCATCGATGTGGTCCGTGTTGCCCTCCACCCAGTACTTCTGATGGAAGATCACGCCCACGGAGGGCCTGGACGGGTCCAGGGATTCCAGGTAGCCCTCCTCGTCGGAACCCGGTCCGAGGGACGGATGGTATATGCCCTGGGCCCGGGGGGCCTCCGGCTCCGGAACGGCCACCCCGTCCATCCCGCAAAGCCTGCTGCAGGCCCACAACAGGATCCCCCGGCTGTTGGACTCGCCTCCGAGCTTCACATACCTGCAAAGGAGGTCATAGTCCTCATCGGGGTATCCGAAGCAGTCCCTGAAATCCTTCATGACCTCGGGCGCATTGCATTCCAGGAAGAACGGCACCCCTGCCTTCTCCACGGCTGTTCTGAACCTGTCGAACTTCTTGAAGTACGAGGGGTCGCTGTGTATCTTCATCATGGCGATGTCGCAGCGCCTGACCGCGTTCAGGACGTCCATGAAGGACTCCTCGTCCTCGTCAAGGCCCTCCGAGTTCGCGGTCACCACACCTATATGGGCATCAACGCCGCCCAGGGAGATGCATGCCCTCTCCAGGACGTCGGCGTCCATACATCCCGCGGATATGCTGACCGCCGTCAATTTTCTATCGCAATCGCTCCTTCCGTTGTCACAGTGTACAGTCAACATCCGATCAGCACCAGCCAATATATTGGAATATACATCCAACTATGTAACCGTTATCTTCGGATCTTTCCGCGGAACGGAGGTGACGGGGACCTGCAACGGATTCAGACATTCCTGCATCTGAGTATGTAGTATGAGAGAACGAAGAACACCAGGGCGAAACCTCCCAGGGCCGCAGCGGATCCCCAGGGGAATGCCCAGTCCAGGGCCGTGGCGCGTATTATCGATGACGAGTGTGTGAGAGGCAGTGCGTTGACCGCGTACTGGAACCAGTCGGGCATCCTTGATATGTCGAAGACCGTCCCGCAGAGGAACGTCATGGGGATTATCACCGTGCTCGTGAAGAGGTTCATCTTGGACATGGAGTCCGCCAGCAGGCCGGCGAGCACCCCCAGGAGGGAGAACGTCAGGCATGAGAGCAGCAACGCCGCGGCCAGAGCGGGGCCGGGATGGAAATCTGGGGCCACGATCGAACCCAGGACTATCAGTATAATGCTGCATATGGCTCCCCGGGCCATCCCCAGCAGGGACTTGCCGAGAACCAGTGAAGCCGTGGACACCGGGCAGAGCCTGAGCTCATCGAAACTGGAGTAGAACTTCCTCTGGACGAGGATCTTGTTGCCCACGGAGGAGAAGCTCGACGACAGGGTCGAGAGCGCGATGATGCCGGGTATGAGGTACGCGATGTACGGGACTCCGGCGACGGACTGCCCCTCACCCATGCCGTAACCGAATGCCACCAGGTACAGCAGAGGCGTTACGAGGCTGGAGAGGACCACAGTGGGCAGGTTCCTGCGCAGGTAGCACATGTCCGACCAGGCGACGTTCCATGACTCCAGGGCTATGTTGTGCTTCATTCCGCCGGGCCTCCCGGACCGGTCCCCGCCATGCGGCCGGTCATCTCGAGGAACACATCCTCCAGACGGGTCTTCCTTATGCTGACGGAATCCTCCTCGGCCCCCAGGGTGTCCGCGAACGCCTTCGCCTCGGTCCTGGTGTCGAAGAACCTGTAATCCCTGCCTGCCGCGGATGCATGGATGACCGCGATGTTGCCGAGACCGGCGCACAGGTTGCGAGGGGTGTCGTCGGCCACGATCCTGCCCCTGCTTATGAGGGCCACACGATCGCAGAGCGCCTCCGCCTCCTCCATGTAGTGGGTGGTGAGTATTATCGTGGTGCCCTCCCTGTTAAGGTCCTGAATTATGTCCCAGAGAAGATGTCTGGACTGGGTGTCCAGCCCCGTCGTCGGTTCATCCAGGAACAGGACGGAGGGTGCGTGGATGAGGGAGCAGGCTATCGCCGTCCTCTTCTTCCACCCTCCCGACAGATCCGAGACCAGCTTGCCGAGGTACGGTTCCAGGCCGAGCAGCGAGATGATGCCGTCCATCCTGGGGGCCCTCTCGGGGCGCGGGACCTTGTGGAGCTTCGCATGGTGCATCAGGTTCTCCCGGACGGATATGTCCTTGTCGAGGCTGATGTGCTGTTGCACCACGCCTATCCGCCCCCTTATCCCGTATACCTGCGAAGAGGCGTCCATCCCCTCCACCTTTATTCTGCCGGAGTCCGGATGCAGCAGCGTCGTCAGCATCCTTATGGTGGTGGTCTTCCCAGCGCCGTTGGGTCCCAGCAGACCGAAGAGCTCGCCTCTGGCAACCTTCAGGTCGATGCCGTCCACCGCCTTCACGTCGCCGAAGCTCATGGACAGCCCCTCTGCCTCTATGGCGTACTCCGGGTAGCCGCTGTCCGTGCGCTGGTCCGGCAGCCGCCGCTCCGCCCGTCCCTTCCCGGAACCGCACACCCCCGTGCTCAGCATGATGTCACCGCGGCACCCTCTCCGATTTCAGAGGTCGCATGGCACGGTCCCGATGTAGTCGTAGGGCTGGATGTACCTGCCGCGCTCGTTCTCCACGATGTCCGCCCTCACGCCGTAGACCTCGGCGATCATCCTCGGGGTTATGACCTCGGAAACCGGCCCGAAATCGTACACGTGGCTGTCTTTCAGGACCAGCACCTTGTCGGAGAACCTCAGGGCGAGGTTCAGGTCATGGAGCGCGACGATCAGGCAGGATCCCCTCTCCTTCACCATCGATCTCATTATGTTCATGGACTCCAGCTGGAACTTCAGGTCCAGAGAGCTCGTGGGCTCGTCGAACAGGTAGAACTCGGGATCCTGGGCCAGAGACCGGGCTATGAAGACCCTCTGCATCTGGCCCCCTGACAGGTTGGAGACGTAACGGTCGTGCAGGCCGTCCACGCTCATCACCTTCATCGCGTCTATGGCCTTCCTTATGTCGTCCTCGGAGTAGGACCACTCGGAATACGGGCGGCGGCCCATGAGCACGGTCTCGAAGACCGTGGTGTACCCGAAGGACGCGCATGTCTGGGGGACGTAGCTGACGATCCTGGCCAGCTCCTTCCTGTCCATCCCCCCGACGGCCCTGCCATCGATCTCCAGGCTCCCCTGTCTCGGGGACATCACGTTGCATATGGTCCTGATGAGCGTGGATTTGCCGCTGCCGTTGGGGCCCAGGACGGTTATGAACTCGCCCGACTCGGCGGAGAGGGATACGTCCTCCAGGACCGTCCTGTCGCCGTATCCTTGGCCCAGACCCTTTATCTCGAACCTCATGCCCTGTCCCCCAGCTTCTTCCCGCAGACCAGCCAGATAAAGAATATGCCGCCTATTATGTACATGATTATCCCTACCGGGAGCTCCTCCGGGCGCATGACCACCCGCGAGAAGGTGTCGGAGATCAGCAGTATGGCCGCGCCCATCAGCGCGGAAGCCGGGAGCAGATAGCGTGAGTCGTTGCCTATCAGCATCCTGCAGATGTGGGGGGCCATAAGCCCGATGAAGCCTATGATGCCCGTGAACGCGATGCAGACTGTGGTTATCAGAGTGCTGAAAACCAGACCGCGGTTCCTGAGTTTGCGGACATCGATGCCCAGGTTGCGGGCCACATCGTCGCCGGAGGAGAGCACGTTGATGTCGGAGGAGAGCTTCTCCAGGTATATCCCGCACACCAGGACCACCGGCAGAACGATAACTATCGTGCTCCATGTCACGTTGGACAGCCCGCCCATCATCCAGAGTGCGATCTCCCTCAGCTGGTCGTCGTCCGAGGCGTATTTGGCGAACATTATCCCCGCCTGGAAGATGTAGCTGATTATGACTCCCGACAGTATGACCGTGGACCGGGAGACGTTGGAATCCCGGGTCAGGAACAGGACTATGGCTATGCTGCAGAGGCCGAACACGAAGGACATCATGACTGTGGAGAACGAGCTGAACGAGAAGGTCATCCCCAGGATCGAGAACGAGGTGTAGTACGCCGTTCCGAAGAGCGCCGTTCCGAAGACGATGGACATGGCCGCGCCGAATGAGGATGCGGTGGAGACCCCGAGGGTGAACGGGCTCACCAGCGGGTTGCGGAGCAGCCCCTGCATGACCATGCCCGCGATACCCAGGCTTACGCCGGTCAGCACCGTGAGGACTATGCGGGGGGCCCGCATCTCGGTTATTATCGTTGCGTAATGGGGGTTGGACGGTTCCGCTATCAGCCCGGGCATAAGCCCGCGGAAGAGCACCGAGACTGTGTCCGCCAGAGGTACGTCCACGGCCCCGACGCAGAGCGCCAGGACCGATACGACGGCCACCCCCAGCGACATCGATAGCAGGAACACCAGCCTCTTGCGGGACCAGCCCGCGTACACCTTGACGAGCTCCTCGGCCCCTGGCCGGCTGACCTCTCCTCCCACATTGTTCTCCACTGACACCACCTCAGATGATTGCGCAGGGGACGGATGCCCCCCGCTGATCACGGGGCATCGTAGGTCACCAGGACCGTGCCGGAAGTGTCGCTGCTGCCGTACCAGGCGCAAAGCACGGTGCCGTCCGCTATCACGGGGGTGCCCATCAATCTGTTTATATGGTCTATGACGGCATCCTCGGAGAAGCCCTCCACCTCCCCGCCGAAGAGGATCTTGTACAGGATCAGGTACGCCACGCAACCGTAGGCTCCCGAGCATATGTCCGAATGCAGGTAGTACATCCTGTCGTTGATGTAGGCGGAGGTGCTCTCGCATTCCATGTACTCCACGGAGGAGTCGGTTATCATCGTGTAAACCGCATCGAGGCCTTTGTCGCTCCTCAGCAGGATGTAATCCACATCGGACGGGTCCACGACTTCCCTGAAGCCGTCGGTGGTGTAGGAGTTGCCGACGCCGCTGGTGTCGAAGCCTTTGCCCTTGAGCACGTTGGTTATCCCGAACCTCTCGATGAGCCCGCCGAATGCCGAGACCTCGTTGTAGGCCCATCCGCTAGCGACCAGGCACGCCATGAAATCTCCGGTGACCTCCTCCGTGGAGGATTCCGCGGCGGACAGGGCGGCGGACACGACGTCTTGATAATACGTGTTGTAGGCGTCGAAGGCCGCATGGACCTCCTCGGTGTCCCCGAAGAGAACCATTAGCTTCCGCAGGTCGTCGAACATCGAGTCGCCGTTGCAGTCCAGCCTTATTACCAGAACGCCGGCCCTCTCGAGCGCGGTCTGTTGATCCGCGGACATGGTCATGCTCTTCACGGGGCATATGACCGCATCCGCATCCGTCATCAGCACGGTCTCGGTGGAAAGATTGCTGGCCGAGGATTTCCACACGGTGGCTTGCCCACCGAGGACGCTCTGCACCATGGCCACCGAGGAGTCTGTGGTGGAGGAGGCCCCCACCACGCTGCCGTTGAGCCCCAGCAGCCTCATGGCCGTGGGGGAGTTGTTCCCCACGGTGAACACCTTGGACAGGGGTTCCTCCGAGGTTATAGTCCTTCCGCTCCCGTCGACTATCTGTATGGCATCGCTGCCGTTGTCCGAGTTGGAAAGCGCCCATATGCCCGTTCCCAGGCCGGCGACCACTATTACGGCGACCGCCGCCAATGCAATAATCTTGCCGTTCATCATAATATCACCGCGATCGGCCTCGGGGCGACGGGCCCCGGGCGCGGGTTGGATGTATACGCATACTTCGCTTCGTATTTAACGGATTTGGAACATACATCCAATTGCATACGGCGGAACGTATACGGGGCTGCGGTTACGGGACGGCGGTCCTGCACCGGAACCCCGTGGCCCGACGGTTTTATTACCCTTCCCGACCCTGGCTCGGGCATGGAAGACCTTGTTTCCGCCGCGGTTCAGATGAACTCCAGAATGGGAGACATCGAAGGCAACACAGCCAAGATCCTGGGGTTCTCCGCCCAGGCCGCCTCCCTCGGATGCGACATCGTCTGCTTCCCGGAACTCTCCGTGACGGGGTACGGCGTGCCGGGCAGCGCGGAGAACGCCTGCTCCGCGGAGGATATAGGCGCGATCCTGGACGCCTCCGCGGACCTGGGGATCGCCATATGCGCGGGCATGGCCGAGAGGGAGGGGGACTCCGTGTACATCACCCACTTCGCGGCCGAGGCGGGAAGGCTGGCCGGGACATACCGGAAGACGCATCTGGGGGAGCGGGAGGCCACGGTCTTCGAACCCGGGGATTCGGTGGAGGTCATCCGCACATCGAAGGCCAGGATAGGATTCCAGCTGTGCTGGGAGTCCCATTTCCCGGAGATATCCTGTATGCTCGGCCTTGGGGGCGCGGACATAATCTACATGCCTCACGCCTCCGGACTGCCGCCGGAGAGGAGACGCTCCGTCTGGAGCACCGTCCTGCCCGCCAGGGCCAACGACAACACGGTGTACGTTTCCGCCTGCAACCTGGCGGGGGACGGCGGGGGAGGCACGGTGTTCGGAGGGGGGCTGATGTCCTTCGATCCCCGGGGATGCCTGCTGGGAGAGGACCATTCCGGAAGGGAGTCCCTGCTGGTCACGGCCTTCCCTTCGGAGCCCGTCGAGAGGATACGCGGATCGGACGGGGGCTCCATGAGGAACCTTTACTACCTCAGGCAACGCAGGCCCGAGCTCTACGGGATCATCGCGGATCCCTCCCGGAGACCTTGAAGGCTGACGGCATCAGATAAATACGTCCCGACTACGATGAGGGGGCGGGGACACGTATGGACATCATGCAGGCCATGGAGGAGAGGCATTCGGTGAGGAGCTACAGGGACGACCCCATACCGGAGGACATCCTGGAAGAGCTCCGCTCGGCCATTGCCGAGCGTAACGAGGCGGGAGGATTGAACATACAGCTGGTCCTGGGGGAGCCGGAGGCTTTCAGCGGGATTCTGGCACGGGGATTCAAGGGGGTCAGGAACTATCTTGCCCTCGTCGGCGGGAAGGCGGAGGACCTCGACGAGCGCGTGGGGTACCACGGGCAGCATCTGGCCCTGATGGCCCAGCAGCTGGGTCTGAACACTTGCTGGGCGGCCGGGGCCACCTGCAGGAGGAGCAGATGCGGCGCCGAGGTCGGGGAGGGCGAGAAGATAGTCTGCTTCATGGCCCTCGGATACGGCGTCGACGGCGGACGCCCCCATAGGAACAAACCGCTGGAGTCCCTGTGCCGTACGGACACGGAGATGCCGGAATGGTTCCTGAACGGGATGCGCGCCGCGATGCTCGCCCCCACGGCGAGGAACCAGCAGAAGTTCATGATCGCCCTGGAGGACGGGAAGGTGAGAGCAGAGTCCACAGGGGGATTCTATTCGCATGTGGACCTGGGCATAGTCAGATGCCACTTCGAGCTGGGGGCCGGCGTGGGAAGTTTCGAGTGGGCATGATCTTCTGCGGCGGAGAAACGGTGTTAACCCATACTATATACATCTTTTCCCTCAGGGCTGCTGGCTCGGGCCCCGGGACGGCCGCGGGGAGGGATATGCGGGCCCCGTCATGTTTCACTTCGTTAAACAGGGGTATCAGCCGACGGGAACGCCCGTCCGTGATTGCCAACAGTTAAAAAGGGTCCTTTCCCATCGCCGTTAAGTCATGAGAGAAGAAGCGGATGAAGGAGGATACGGGCTGCTGGACCTGTCGGACAGGATCGTCTCCGGCTGCGAGAACGACCTCTGCCTCGACATGAGGTTCCTGATACAGTCGATAATGCGCCTGAGGAGACGCTCCGTGGCGTCCCCCTCCTTCGAGAGAATATCCACAGACGGCACCTCGATATACGCCGATCCCGAATGGGTCATCAGTACCTACAGGGAGGAGCCCAACGAGGTTACCCGGGCGGTGGCGCACAGCGTCATGCACTGCATATTAGGCCACCACGAGACGCCCCGGGAAGACCCGCTGTGGAATCTCGCGTGCGACATAGTCGTGGAGTACATACTCGACTGCCTGGACACGCCCAGCATCAACGTTGAGGGCAGGGAGGACCGTCTGTACTTCTGCGAGAGGTACATCAAGAAGATACGCGTCCTGAGCCCCGAACGCCTGCTGACCGAGCTGAAGGAGATGTCGGAATGGAAGATCTTCGAACAGCGCAGGCTGTTCGTGCGCGACGATCACTCCCTCTGGGCGGGCGAGGCGGGGGCGGAGACCGACTGGAAGGAGATGTCGGAACAGGTGATGACGGACATAGAGGGGTTCACCATGACCCTGGGGGAGAGGGCGGGATCCCTGATGGCCGCCCTGAGGATAAGATGCAGGAGGCGTTACGACTACAAGGCGTTCCTCAGGAAGTTCATGACCCGCAGAGAGGTCACGAAGGAGAGCCTCGAGGAATTCGACTACATATACTACTCCTACGGCATGTCCGTCTACGGCAACATGCCGCTGATAGACTCGCTGGAATACAGCGACGACCACGTCATCGACGAGTTCGTCATAGTGGTGGACACCTCGGGGTCCACCATGAAGGGCGCGATCGTCTCCTTCCTGGAGGGCACCTATGACATATTGGAGCAGACCTATTCCAACGGCACGCGGCCGAAGGTCCACGTGATCCAATGCGACGACCGTGTGCGCAAAGACACGGTGATAACCGCCAGAACGGACATGGATTCGTTCCTCTCCGGATTCGAGATGCTGGGAGGCGGGGGTACGGACTTCCGTCCGGCCTTCGACTACGTGGATTCGCTGATGGAGAACGGCGCCCTGAGGAAACTGAAAGGCCTCGTGTACTTCACAGACGGGATGGGGACGTATCCGCGCGGGAAGCCCGACTACGACTCCGCCTTCGTGTTCTACGATAAGGAGTACAACGACTATGACGTTCCGGCATGGGCCATGAAGATCGTGGTAGAAGAACAGGATATGATACAGTGAACATACAGCAGGCCAAGGACGGAATAAAGGAAGCGGTGAGGAGCTATCTGGACAAGGATGCGGCCGGGAACTACCTGGTCGGCCGTGCCAGGCAGAGGGCGATAATGCTCATGGGGGCTCCCGGCATAGGGAAGACCGCCATAATGTCGCAGATAGCGGCGGAGATGGACATAGGCTACATAGGCTACACCATAACCCACCACACGAGGCAGTCGGCGATCGGGCTGCCCTACATAGAGAGGAGGAGCTACGGCGGCAGGGAGTACTCCATAACCGAGTACACCCTGAGCGAGATCATCGCCTCGGTGTACGAGGCGATAGAGAACCAGGGGAAGCAGGAGGGCATACTGTTCATAGACGAGATAAACTGCGTATCGGAGACGCTGTCCCCCGCCATGCTGGATCTTCTGCAGAACAAGAAGTTCGGACCCCACCGGATACCGGAGGGATGGATACTGGTCGCCGCCGGGAACCCTCCCGAGTACAACTCGTCCGTGAGGGACTTCGACATAGTGACCCTGGACAGGGTGAGGGTCGTAAACGTCTCCGCGGACGCCGACGTCTGGCTCAAATACGCCCACAACAACGGCATACACGACGCGATCACCTATTACATACAGATGAAGCCCCAGAGCCTGCTGTCCGTGGAGAGGACCGTGGACGGGCCGATGTTCGCCACCCCCCGCGGATGGGAGGACCTCTCGGTGGTCCTGAAGCAGCACGAGAAGCTGGGATTCCCGGCGGAAGCGGAACTGATATCCCAGTACATACACGATCCCGACATAGCGGCCGAGTTCGGACGTTACATGTACTTCCATGCGAAATACAAGCAGGACTACGACGTGACCGGGATAATGGAGGGGCAGTACGAAGACAAGATAGAGAACATGAAGGCCGCCTCCATAGACGAGAAGCTCGCCGTCACCTCCGTGTTCGTGGGGGAGATCAACAAGGATGCGGAGGATAACGCCGCCCTCTCCTACCTCGAGTCCCGCCTGGTCTCTATGGGGGAGCCGGTCGGCAGAGAGTCCGTGCGCAGATCCGTGGATGTCATGAGGAAGGGTATGAGAAGGAGACTGGACGGGAACATAACCTCCTACGAGAGGAACAGCATAACGTTCTCGCTATCCAGGATGGAGCCTCTGGGGGAGGAGCCTTCCGCCGAAGAGCTGAAAGGGCTCCTTCAGGAGGTTCGCGGCGAGCTCGGGGCATCCGCCGAGAGAATCGTCCGCCGGTTCGACAACACATTCGGGTTCATGAGGTCGTGCTTCGGGGACAGCCAGGAGACGGTCTCGTTCCTGGCCAGCCTGGTGGACTGCTACCAGTTCATCATGTTCGCGGTCAGCAACGACTTCGAGTCCTTCTTCCAGCGCAACGAAGAGCTTCTCGTCAAGAAGCGCGATGCCGGGCTCGCAGGAGGCGCCGGAGCATGATACTGAAGATAGAGCACAGGGAGCTGGAGGACGGCACCCTGGAGATAACGAAATACGTATGCACCGAGGGGGAGAAGGCGATACCCTCCGAGATAGACGGCAGGACGGTCACCTCCCTCGGAAGCATGTTCATGATGGGCACCATGATATCAGGGTCGAGCACCTTGAAAGTGCCCCCGACCGTGACGAGGATCCAGGAGGATGCCTTCTACGGGGCATCCGGGATCAAGAGCATCGTCCTGGACATGGACTTCGAGACGTTCAACTCCTTCCGGCTGATAATCGACTACGACTGCAGGGTCACGGTGAAAGAGACGGAGGGGCCGAGGAACCTGGACTTCTTCAAGGGCTATCCGATGTTCTTCCCCGATTTCGACGAAGAGGTCCACAAACGCGCACTGAGACTCAGCGAGGACATGGCCATCTCCCGTCTCAGCACCCCTCTGGGCCTGACGGCGGAGAACAGGGAGGCATACACCAGGTACCTCAAAGAGCGCATGAATGTCCTGGCGGAACGCTCCGTCTCTTCCAACGACAGGGAGAAGATGACAATACTCAGCGGACTGAATCTGATCTCCGAGGAGGAATACACGGAGCTCATCAAGAAATCGGTCCTCTCGGGCAAGACTGCGATGACCTCCACCCTGCTTTCTCTCAAATGGAAACTGTCCAAGAGCAGAAGAGGGCGGGGGAACCCGAGCCCATGACCGCAGGGGTCCGGAAGGTCTTGGGAAACCGGTAAATACGCAAACATGATACCGGCATATGCCGGAAACATATCCGCCGGGGATCGCATGTCCCCGGCGGGCAGGGCACCGGCAGCAGGTGCGAGATATGCCGCGTCCGAAGAAATGGAGGAATGTGTGCCGCCTCCCCGACAACAGGGAATACGGGCCGCTTGACAGGGACCCGGAGGGCTCCGGGGCCGTAAGCATGACGGTGGAGGAATACGAGACCGTGCGCCTCATTGATTTCGAAGGGATGACCCAGGAGGGCTGCGCAGAGCTCATGGGGGTCTCACGCACCACCGTGCAGGAAATATACAGCGATGCCCGGAGGAAACTGGCGACCTCCCTTGTCGGAGGGATGCATCTGACCATCGAGGGGGGACGTTACCGCGTATGCGGCATGTACAGCGAAAAACACTGCGGACGCGGTCGCTGCAGACGCCGGCCGTTGGCAGCGGATGCCGATACGGAGGATTCTGCGAAGGAGGTCGTAAATGAAGACGATAATTCCTGTTGATGAAGAAAATGAAGATACGACGATCAGCGGATCGTTCGGAAGGGCACCGTATTACATGATGTACGACACGGTAGACGGAACCGTCGGATTCATCCGCAACACGGCGACTGACAATCCCTCGGGGGCGGGCGTGGAAGCGGCCCAGATAGTAGTGGATTCGGGAGCGGATGTGCTCATCACGCCCAGGTGCGGGAACCATGCCCACGGGGTTCTGAGGGCCGCAGGTATAGCGGTTCTCAAGGCTATGCCGGGTGCCGCTTCGGATAACGTGAAGGCGTACCTGGAGGGGGGGCTCCCCACACTGGACGACCCCCATGAAGGGCGCCACGGAGCGCATTGAGATGAGGGTGGCGGTGCTGAGCGGCAAAGGCGGTGCGGGCAAGACGATGCTGTCGGTGAACCTGGCTGTCGCGGCGGGGCACTCGGTGTACCTGGACTGTGACGTCGAGGAGCCCAACGGGCATCTCTTCTTCAGGCTTGAAGACGCCGAAGAGGAGGCTGTGACGGTCCCCGTCCCCTGGGTGGATCCTGCCGTCTGCAACGGATGCAGAGAATGCGTCAGATTCTGCCGGTTCCACGCATTGGCATACTCCGGAGACGGCCTGATGGTCTTCAAGGAGATGTGCCACTCCTGCGGAGGGTGCTCCATGATATGCCCCGAGGACGCCATAACGGAGCGTCCCCGGGGAATAGGCGTCATCGAGAGCGGCCGTTCCGGAGATGTGACGGTCCGTGTCGGCAGGATGAACGTGGGGGAGGCAGCGGGGCTGCCGATAATACGGAGGCTGCTGGATGGGACCGTTGCAGAGGGGACGGGGGATGTCTTCATAGACTGTCCTCCGGGCAGCGCCTGCACCGTCATGGAGAGCATACGGGACGCTGACTTCTGCGTCCTGGTATCCGAACCCACGATATTCGGGGCACGCAATCTGGAGATGGCGGCTGAGCTTGTCCGCACATTCGGCAAACCCTGCGGCGCGGTTCTGAACAAAAGGCTGGAGGGGGAGAAGGACCCTTCAGAGGAGTACTGCCTGCAGAGCGGGATACCCATACTTGGGCGCATACCCTACGATCCAGAGCTCGGAAGGCTTTGCTCGAAGGGACTAATAGCCTCCAGAGAGGACAATAGATTCCTGTGCATTTTCACGGAACTGTACGAAAGCATAGCGGAGAGGTCGCGTGCATGAAGCAGCTGCTGATACTCAGCGGGAAAGGCGGCACGGGAAAGACCACGGTCGCCGGCGCCATGGTGCGTCTCGCCGAGGCGAGAGCGTGCGCGGACTGCGATGTCGACGCACCGAACCTGCATCTTGTCCTCGATCGCAGGGACAAGCCCGAAACGGCGGATTACCATGGTCTGCCAAAGGCCTCGGTGGATGATTCGACCTGCACCCGCTGCGGGCTGTGCAGGGACATATGCCGTTTCGGCGCGGTGGAGCAGGACGGGGGTTTCCGCATAGATGCCCGCGCCTGCGAGGGATGCGGCCTCTGTGAGGTCATGTGTCCTGCCGGTGCGATAAGCATGCACCCCGAGGTTGCCGGGGAACTCAGGCTGTTCTCGGATGAGGAGCAGGGCGTGTTCTCCACTGCCAGACTGAAGATGGGCAGCGGGACCACCGGGCTCTTAGTCACCGAAGTGAAGAAAAGGATGACAAAGTCCGCCAAGGACATCCCGTTGGCGATACTGGACGGATCCCCGGGCATAGGGTGCCCCGTCATCGCGTCCATAGCAGGCGTGGATATGGTTTTGGTGGTTGCGGAACCGTCCGTCTCCGGAATCAGCGACATGGAGAGGATCCTGGATACCGTCGGGTGGCATGGACCTGTGAGGGCCGTCTGCGTAAACAAATCTGACACCGACCCGGAGATGACCGGACTGATAAAGCTGCGCTGCGAGGAGGGGTGTGTGCCCTACGTAGGCGAGATACCTTTCGATCCAGAGGTGGTGAGGATCATCAACGACGGGCTCACGTTGGCGGATGCGGAGTGCCCGGCGGGCGATGCCGTCAGATCGGTCTTCGCCGAGGTGATGAGGATGCTCGGAGAGGAGGACATATGAGGATAAGCATACTTGTCGAGAACACTTCGAAACCCGGTCTCCCGGAAGGCGAGCACGGGTTGAGCCTGTACATAGAGAGGGAAGGATCGTGCATACTCTTTGACACGGGCCAGGGTAGCAAGTTCGAAGTCAACGCCGGGAAGATGGGCATCGACCTGTCCGAAGCGGATTCTGCGGTGATATCCCACGGGCATTACGATCATGGCGGAGGAATAGGCGATTTCCTGCAGTCCAACGGCCATGCACCCGTCTACGTTCAACGCAGGGCATTCGAACCCCACTTCTGGATGAAACCCGACGGCAGCCGCGCCGACATAGGTCTGGATCCGAAGCTGGCGGCCGATGAACGCATCGTGCCCACCGACGGGGATGCGGAGATCGCGAAGAATGCGTTACTCTTCTGCGAAGTGGGCGATGGGCATCCGGCACCCGTCAACAACAGGAGCCTCTTCGCCGAGACGGACGGAGTGATCCATCCCGACGGGTTCGAACACGAGCAGAACCTGATGGTCACAGAAAACGGTGTGTCCGTTCTCATAGCAGGGTGCGCTCACCGCGGGATCGCCAACATAGTGGACCGTTCGAGGGATATCCTCGGAAGGTATCCCGATGCCGTCATCGGGGGATTCCATCTCCAGGGGAGGTCCCCTAAGGGCGAAGGAGAACCTGAGATCAGGGAGCTGGCACGTACGCTTCTGGAAACGGGTTCGCTGTACCACACCGGACACTGCACCGGTGAGGCGGCATACAGGATCCTGAGGGAGGAGATGGGCAGTCGTGTGCAAGCGCTGCATACTGGCGCAGTGCTCGAATTCTGAATGGGCATATGGAAGAGAACGTCCGGAGAGGATTGATGAACAGGTATCAGAATGTTGAAAGAATGGAGGAGATAGAATGAAAATAGCCATAGCATGCGAAGGAGAGAACGTGTCCGAACACTTCGGCCATTGCGGCACGTACAGGATATACAACGTCGAAGACGGCAGGGTCACCGATTACAGGATCATCAGGAACCCGGGGCACCGCCCCGGATTCCTGCCGGTGTTCCTGAAAGAGGAAGGCGCCGACGTCGTGATATCCGGCGGAATGGGAGAGTCGGCCATAATATTGTTCGAAAACCAAGGAATGGATGTCGTGGTGGGGGCCTCCGGAGATGCTGGAAAGGCCGCCCTGGCTTATCTCGAGGGGGTGCTCCGGACCACCGGTGCCGTCTGCCGGGAACATCTCCACCACGATGAGTGCGGCCACTGAGTGCCGATACGCCCGCCCGGGGATCATTCGATCCAGGGGCGGGCGACATGTTTTTTAAAGCACAGGTCGGTTCCTGTACGGTGATAGATTGCCTAGCTTTCCAGACCCATACGCAGGTAACGTGAGCAAGAAGATGACCAACCGGGAACTGGCCCAGGCCCTTAGGCTGGACATAGCGAGCGAGCTGGAGGCTATATTCCTCTACGACGCGCACGCGGCTTCCACCGACGACCCGGTGGCCAAGGCTGTTCTCGAGGAGATACGCGATGAGGAGAAGGCCCACTTCGGTGAGCTGGTGACCCTGATGAGGTATCTCGATCCCGAGGAAGCCGAACACTTCGAGGACGGCGCCGAGGAGGTCAGAGAGATCATCGAGGAACTGGAGGAAGAGGGCCTTATAGAGAAGTGACCCCGGGCCCCTCCTTCGCCGGAGGGGCTTTGGGACATGTCTTTCAACGCTTTTCTCCCATCGCATCCTCAAGGTGGGCCAGGAAGAGGTCCCTGAACGCGGGGTGTTCTCCGAGGCCCTTGACGACGCAATGCACCCGGTAGCCCCGGCCTTCCAAGACGGATCTCAGAGAATCCTCGCCCTCCCCCGCCATGTCGTTATTGGCATGGTCCCCCGCGACCAGCATGAACGGGAAAAGGACCGCGTCCGCATATCCTTTGCCTTCCATCATCGAAAGCGTGTCCTTGAACGAGGGGAATCCCTCGACCGTGGTGATGTAGACGTCGGTCATGCCCGAGAGCCACAGCTTGATCTGCAGCTGGCTGTAGGTGGCGTTGGCATAATGTTCGGTCCCGTGCCCCATTAGCACGATGGCGGCCCGCTCGCCGGCAGCATCCGCGGCCTCGGGAACTATAGCGGACCGTATCGCCTCGGTTACGAGGTCGTAGTCCTCTTCAGAGGTGAGAAGAGGGCTGCCCACGGACAGCGAGTCGAAAGAGTCCGCGTACTCCGCCGCCGTGTGTGCGACGTCATCATACTCCAAGCCGTTCATTATGTTGGTTGGCTGCAAGACGGCCGTCCGAATCCCGTCGGATACCAGCCTCTCCATGGCCTCCGTGATGTAATCGACCTTGATTCCGTCACGTTGTTCCAGCTTCCTTATTATCATCCTGCTGGTGAATGCGCGCCTCACATCCCAACCGGGGTACCTTTCGGCGAACAGGGACTCTATGGCCCCTATGGTCCTTTCACGGTTCTCGTTGTAGCTGGTCCCGAAGCTCACTGTGACTATGGCTTTGCTCTTCGGCGTCATTCGGCTCGTATTGGATATATAATCCAGATACATAACCGTGTCGGACCCCGCAGTCTAGAACATAGGTCGGGGACGTCTGAAGGCGCCTTACGTAGAGGCCTCGGTAGGCAGCGGTTTAATTTATGGAAGGCGTTTCCCCACCCATTCGGGGCGGTCCCGCCTGCCGTGACGAAGATGCACGGGGAGGCGGACATCGGCGCGCCCGCAGAAGGTCCGGTGATTGCGTTGGAACGGAATGGCCCATACGGTTTCGGACCCCACGGAGGCTGGGGGTCCCCCTCCGCGGTACGCCGCATGCCTCATGGGGGAGGGGTGGTCCCCTGAGCATCATATCCTGCAAGACGGCGGTTGTCCTCATCACCGTGGCGGCCTTGGCCGTGGCGGGCGTCTTCGCGACGGCGGAGCTGACCACGCCGCAATTCACCGTGACCCTGGAGGACTCCGAGGGGGGCACCGTGCTCGGAGAGGGCACTTACAGGCACGGATCCACCGTGACCCTCGAGGCCTCTTCGGAGCTGGGTTACGTCTTCTCCTGCTGGACGGATGGCGGGGATATGCTCTCCTGCGAGAACCCCTATACGTTCATTGCCGAAGAAGACCGGGTCATCGAACCGGTTTTCACCGCAGCATCGTTCTCCCTGAGCCTCTCCTCGAACATGGATGGCGGGATGGTTTCGGGGGACGGAGTCTACCCCGCAGGCGCTTCAGCCGCCCTGTCTGTGGACGTGAATGACGGCTATGTCTTCAACGGCTGGTACTGCGACGGCGACCTGATCTCCCCCTGTCCCGTCATCAGCTACACCGTGACCGGGGATTCCGAGATCCGCCTGGAGTACGGGATACTGCATGACGCCTCCTTCACGGTCACAGGGATCTCGGCGGGCGCCCCGTGCACCCTGCTGGCCGAGCCTGTGTACGACATCGGGATCTCGAAGAGGACCTGGACCGTGAAGGACCTTGTCACGGAACGTACCGTGTACTCCTCGACCTCCGATGGCAGCCTCAGATACCAGATGGCCTCGGGAAGCGCCCTTAAAATCTCCCACAGGGTTGAATACACGGACGGCCAGAGGTCCACGGCCTCGGAGGAGGTCATCGTGGATGGAATCACCGTGAAGACGTTCGAATGGAGATATCAGCAGGGTATCGGCTCCGGGGATTACAACGACAGGAGCGGGAAGATCGACCTGCACCTCTCGTTCTCGTGGTATTACGGATACGTCACGGACGATGTGCCGAGATCGGGAGCAGGAGCGAAGAATTCTGTAGACAGGTACGTCACGGACACAGATCCCTGCATCGCGGACCTTGCCCGTCAACTGTGCAGACTCACCGGGGACATGAGCGACCTCGAGAGGATCAACTGTACGCTGAAGTTCGTTCAGAGCATAGAGTACAGATACGACAAGGACAGCGAGGGCGCAGCGAGGGGGGACAGCGAATACTGGAAATACCCCGCGGAGACGCTCTGGGAGATGCACGGGGACTGCGAGGACCATGCCATGCTGTTCTCGGCATTGCTCAGGGCCATGGATTACGACGACGTGCTGTTGAAAGTGCATTGCTACAAGGACGGCAGGTTCGCGGGAGCCCATATGGCGACGGGTGTGAATGTCGAGGGTGCGACGGGAACCTTCTACTCAGTGGACGGAAAGGACTACTATTACTGCGAAACCACGGCGGATGCGGGAAAAAACCTCATTTCGAGTGCCAACGTGGGATACATTCCCGAAGAATACAGGATAATGGGCACGTACTGAATGCGAATCCGCGAGGGCGACGGAACACCATCGTAACGGAAATCGGAGCCGGGCAGGTGAAACCTTCCCCACCCCGTGCTACGTTTCAACGAGATGTTTCGAATAATCTTTCAGACTTTCCTACCATCATCGGTCGCAAACTCATCCGCCCGGAGATCGATAGGAACATCACGACACAGAGTCTGATGGTTCGGCCCGAGATGAATCAGCTCATGTAAACCGGCGGTAGTCTCCACCATGCCGAACATGCTGAGGAAGGTTCAGCGTGCTGGAATCGATGTCGTCGTCGCGCCTACCGCGTCCCGGACGCCGTCGATCGTCTGCATGGTCTTCACAGGACCGCCACCGTGAAACCGGAGTGTTCTGGACTGCCTACCGCCTGCAGGACGGTCTTCTCGCAGAACTCGTTTCAGTCGTAGAAACAGCCGTTTCCCGAAAAAAAGCAGATCCGTCATAACTGCCGGATGGTGATGGTGGACAAGGCGAGATTCGAACTCGCGGCTTCTGCCTTGCGAAGGCAGCGATCTACCGGGCTGATCTACTTGCCCACACTTCCGGTGAAACGACTGAACGTGAGATAGCATATAAATCTTTGTCGCCAGCGCCCGACCCGAGCATCCGTAACGGCTCTGCGTTCTGTGAAATCGGGCCTCGAGACGGCCCGCGATCCGACGCCGAACGGCCCCATGCGGCCCCGGATATGCAAGAGTATGATAAGCCCAGACCCATACCCCTACTGTGAAGGGCTGTGTGGGACCTCCGCGCCGCCACCAGGAGTTCGGATACCATGGAAGACGGGAGACAGTTCGGCCGCCCCAGCGGCGAAGAGGGAAGGAAGATACTTCAGGACATGAACGAGCACCACCGGCCGCTGATGGCATGGGCTCTTTCCAAACTCCCCGTGATATCTCCCGCAGAGATACTGGATATCGGATGCGGAGGCGGGATGTTCCTGAAGATGCTTTCCGAGGCCTATCCCGATGCGGGGATGACCGGCGCGGACATATCCCCCGAGGCTCTGGCCCTGACGAGGGAGACGAACCAGGAGGCCGTATCCTCCGGGAGGCTCGTGACTGTCCTGGCATCCGTCTCCGACCTTCCCTTCCACGGCGGGGTCTTCGACCTCGTCACGGCGATGGAGACGTACTTCTTCTGGCCGGATCTGGCCAAGGGCCTGGCGGAGGCCGCCCGGACCCTTCGCGACGGAGGATGCATGCTCATAGCCTCCGAACAGTACCCCCATCCCGATTTCAAGAAGAGGAACGACAGGAATGCGGAGCTCACCGGCTTCCGGCTGGTCGAGAACGGGGAGATGAAGCGCCTGATGGAGAAACGCGGCATCGAGGTGGAGATCCACACCGAGGAAGACAGGAACTGGGTTGCCTTCATCGGGAGGAAGTCCATCATACCCCTGATCTGAAGGCCCCGGCACGATGATTAATAAACCCCTGCGGATACGGTGTCCGATATGACCGAGTACAACAAGATCGTCCGCGATAACGTGCCCCATCTGATCGAATTGGACGGAGGAGGATGCAGGACGCGCACAGCCGGGGCGGAGGAAAGGTACGAACTGCTCAAGAGGAAGCTCTTAGAGGAAACGGGAGAGTTCTCGGAGAGCGACGAGGCAGAGGAGCTCGCCGACATAATGGAGGTCGTTTTCGCACTCGCGGGAATACTGGGATACACGGAGGACGACCTTGTTTCCATGCGGAAAAGGAAACGCAAAGAGGCGGGAGGTTTCCAGCACGGCATCGTTCTGGAGGAGACCTACAGACCCGATATGGACGAATGAGGATATTAACCTCACCTTCCGGCTTCCGGATGGTCCCGAAGCAAAAACCCATCATGATTTATCTACATGGGACGTAACCATCACTCGGACTGATAAGTTGACGACGACATCTTTTGACGTATACCTCAACGTGGATCGGAGGATGAACCTGATCAACGACCCCTTGCAGATGGATATACTCCGCATGCTCAAGAGGGGGCCGTTACACATGAAGGACCTGGTCTCGGAATGCGAACACCCGCAATCCACCGTTTCCGTGGCGACCAACGATTTAAGGGTCAGGGGGCTGGTCGAATTCAGGGCCGACGAGAGGGACAGCAGATGCAGGATCCTCTCCCTTACCGGAGCGCACCTGGCCACCACGCTCGACTCCGAGGGAAACTGGGATGATGGACTCAAGGATATCGTTTCAGACATCGCGGAAGGACGCGGAGACACATTTGAGAACTTATTCTCGGTCTTTCTCATAGGACTCAGGAGAGCTGGGCTCTGCATGGACCCTTGGATAGAGGAGATCGGCAGGGCGGTGGGCTCCCAGATATGCCAGGACAGATCGCCCTGCAGGTTCGAGGAGGTCCTCGACAGCATAAAGGAGATCTTCTATGAGAACTGGATGGTCCGGATCGACGTAGAGACGATGATGCCGTTGGTCATCGTCGCCAGGGACTTGGGGGTGCATTGGGACACGGGATTCTCCCAGCGCGCGTTCTGCCGCGGTGTTCTGTCATCCTGCATCAGCACGGCCCTCGATGGCAATTACAACGTGACCTGCGAGGATTGCATCGAAGGAGAGCCGGGATTCCGTTTCGTCATAGAGAAGGTGTCGGATTGCGAGCGCTCGGGATTCATGATTTTGGCATAAAAATAATAATTAAGCTAATAAATCATTTAGCTTAATTAATATTACTACTATGTTTTGCAGGAAGGAAAATCCCTCCGCGGCTCATACAACAGGAATCGTGACATGTGCAGAGGCCCTGTTTTTGACATCATCAGTAAGTTTCCGTCGAAGAAGCGTCCCTTGCCGTCCACGACGGTTCCCCGAATATCAACTTGATTTTTCCCTTTTACCCGAAAACGACCCCCAGAGAGGGGCTTTTTCGACGATGCATCGGGCCCGGCATACCGACTGTCCCGAAGACCTGTACAAGCGCATCCTTTTGCATGAAATAACGATGTTCACAGATGTTTTAAGATATAGTGATAATAATAAATCTGGTATATGTGTGACATTAAAATAATACGGACAATAAAAAATCAAAAAAATACACCGTTATAAATAAATCACATAAAGCAAACAACTTAACAAATAATGATTATCGAAATGCGAAAACAGACAACGGATAAAAATATAAGGAGTAGCTTTACATGATATAATAACAAAGAACAATCAAAAAGCATAATTCCTGAGACCGGATGACCGAGGATGAAGGGGATGCACCGGACTCGGTATCGTCCGTTCATCGTACGCACTGTGCCGCGGAATCCCCATCCACCTTGGAATGGATCCCATGTAGACGTAGCCGCATAGGATTCTCATCGGATCTGCAAAAAAAAAACCGTTTTCCGAAAAGAACCGAGATTACGATAGGATAGCTTGTATTAATATACACGATAAAGTAAACAGCTATAATCGTAATGGTGTTTAAGACTGAGGCAATCAGCCCCAGATCTGAGCCGCAACCACGGTGAAGGCAACACCCAGCATGAGGAACACTATGAGGAATGCTCCGATCTTCAACCAGCTGTCTTTTTTCATGAGACCACTATGTTGGGTGCAACGCATCCCCCATTATTATGGTTTCCTAGCATGCCGTTGGCCGCCCGCGACGGTATGACCC
>Ga0123335_1002742_pt1 | contig 25645 bp, 21 predicted proteins | sample BiotimSIPDNA_2_FD_89707 | JGI IMG/M metagenome (GOLD analysis project Ga0123335, IMG submission 89707) | Anaerobic biogas reactor microbial communites from Washington, USA - Biogas_R2 time_0 SIP DNA | ecosystem: Engineered > Bioreactor > Anaerobic > Unclassified | place: Washington, USA...
AGATCTTCTGTATTCACTTAAAAGGAAATTCAGTTCCTGCTCCCGATCTATAAACCTTGACATGATATCACCTCAATATTTATTATAATCCAAAGTATAATAATTTCAAGTATAATAATTCACAATCAATAAAAGGATATAATCAAGCGAACAGATAAACAAATAATGGACTATATATGTAAAGCAGCTTCCCATTCCTTTTCTTTGAATCCGACAAGTACAATATTATCAGTAACAAGAATAGGTCTTTTTACAAGCATTCCATCAGTTGCTAATAGTTTCAACTGTTCATCTTCGCTCATAGTTAAAAGCTTATCCTTAATGCCTAAGGACCTATATAGCATACCTGATGTATTCCAGAATTTCTTTACACTAATACCACTGACCCATTTCTTTAATTCAGAATAGGAAGGATTCATGGTCTTAATATCACGAACAGAATATTCCAACCCGTTATCATCCAGCCACTGTTGTGCTTTCTTACATGTAGAACATTTTGAATAACATATGAATAACATAGTAACCTCCAATTAACTACATTATATCAAAGACAAGGATATATAAAGAACAAGGAATATATCAAAGATAGACTGATAAAGGAATAAAGACTTAAAAAAGAGCCTGCTTCAGGCTCTTTAAATAAGTATAGTCAAATTCAATAACAATTAATTAATAGTTATGCTCTCAATACATGTATCTATGTTATTAGCAAGAGAACTGTTATTGTCATTAGTTCCATATGTAAAGTTTGAAATGTATGTAGTTGAATCAGTAATAACCATTACAAAAGCAATAGTAACATTGTTTCCATCTGTTGTAGTAGTTGTTATCTTTGATATAAGAGCATCTTTTCCATTTATCTTCGTATCATTTGAAAAGCTGATTAATGAAGTATCTGAATAATTAGTTTGATATAAAGCTAATACATTTTCCTCAGTAAATTCATTAAACAAGCCTTCGTATGTTTCCATAACTGTAAATACTACATTATCACCTGTTTCGAGATTAGCATAGTATGGTACACCATTGATTGTCTGAAGTGTAATATCACTTGGAAGCTTGATATTAATACCTTGCTCTGTTGTTACATCAACTAACTCAGCATCTTTATTTCCGGCATCGCATGCAGAAATAGTAAATGCCATTACTACTACCATTAGAATTATAAGTACTTTTTTCATTCTTTCTTTTCTCCCCGTTTATTTTTTAAGCCAAACCATTGCATTATACCAGAGTATTCATTGAATAATACATGAAGTATGAATAAGTTTGATAAGCATGCTTCTGCTACAGATGTTGTTTATGAATCAAAGTTAATTGTTAATACAAAAATAACATATCTCTCTAGTCAACCTTAAATATATAAAAGACAATAGTCAATATTTGTGATATGTAACTATTTATCATAAAAGAAATGAGTAGGTCTGATTTATCCTAAATTTTAGAATTTTAAATATATTGAAAATATGGTATTATGTAAAAAGAATTAATATTTATTTTAAAATGAAAATGTTGTAGTTTTCTTGTACATGATAAGCACAAATAGGGGAGAATGTGCTATATGGAATTTATTAATTGTCCAAAGTGTAATAAAAAAATATTGGGAAATGCAAATTTCTGTCCATATTGTGGGTTACCTATAGTGCAAAAAAAGGGTGACAAAGAAAATGATTTGAAAAATCAAAAAATGCAAAATCCAAAAAATACTATTAGTCTTAAAAACCTATCTAATGTATTTATCTTTTTTGATAAAGAGTATTATAACTTGTTCAAAAAGAATCATTTGATAACATCAAAAGAAGAATTTTGCTTTGTAGATAAATATAGTAAGTATTATGAAAAATTATCAATTAAAGAAAATTATCAATTTGTGCTTAAAAATACAATTAAGTATAAGATAGATATATATGATTTAAATAATTTCTTACAGAAATTTAGTACGATTCAAAATGACATACGAAAACATAATGAATCTTCCATAGAATCAGTATTAGAAGAAAACAGAGAGTATTTTGATAATATACTTAAAGATATAGATCCTAATATAAAGTTGGATGAAGAACAAAGAAAAGCAGTTGTATATGATGATAATAATTGTTTAGTAATAGCAGGAGCTGGTGCAGGTAAAACCACAACAATGGCTGCTAAGGTAAAATGGTTAGTAGAAAAAAAAGGAATTTCTCCAGAAGAAATAATAGTTATATCATTTACAAACAAAGCAATTAGTGAATTACGTGAAAGAATTAATGGTATTCTCAAGATACCTGTTAAAATATCTACTTTTCATTCGTTTGCTTTTGATATTGTAAAAAAACACAAAACAGAACCACCTGAAATAAATTTTAATGCATACAAAATTATATTTGACATGCTTGAAAAAGCTATTTTTGACGATAAAGCTCTTATGCGTAGACTAGTATATTTCATGGGGTTCTATTTCGATATTACTGAAGAAGCATTAGAGTTCAAATCGTTAAATGAATATCATCTATATAAATCAATGCAAACATATGAAACTTTGAAAAGTGGTTTAAACGAGTATATTAAAGTAGTTTCTAATCAAAGGAGTAAAAAGAAGAAAACATTAACTGGTGAATATCTTCGATCAATACAGGAAGTTCAAATAGCAAATTTCTTGTTTGTTAATGGTATTGAATATAAATATGAGGAACGATATCCACATGAAATTTATGGAGCAAAGAAAATATATACTCCTGATTTTACAATATCACAAGGCGAGCATGTTGCATATATTGAACATTATGCATTAACTGAAAACTATACTAACAATAGATTTGAAAATTCGGATATACAAAAATATATTAAAAGCATTAAAGATAAAAGAAACTTGCATAATAGGAATAAAACAGAACTAATTGAAACTTGGTCATTTTATAACGATGGAAAGCATTTGCTTTCACATCTAAAAGATGCATTAATTGAAAAAGGGTTTGTTCTAAAAGAAAGGAATGAGGAAGAAATTTACAAAAAGATTGTGGATACAGGAAAGGATAAGTATATCTATAAACTTATCATTTTCATGATCAAATTTATTGAGTTATATAAAACAGCAGGATATACTGAATACGGATTTAATACTTTAAAAGAACATACTGACAATCCAAGAACGCACCTTTTTCTTGATATTGCAGCAAGTGTCTACTCATATTACCAAGAAGAACTCGAGAGACAGAATCAAATTGATTTTGCAGATATGATTAATGATGCAAATTTCTATTTGCAGGAGATGCAAGAGCAAAACATTAAATTAAATTATAAATATATAATAATTGATGAATTCCAAGATATTGTTAAACAAAGATTTACATTTACTAAGAAGTTATCTGAAGTTTCAGGTGCAAAAATAATAGCTGTAGGCGATGATTGGCAATCAATCTATGCTTTTTCAGGATCAGATATGACTCTTTTCACTCGGTTCATTGAATTAATGGGGCATGGAGTAGAGTTGCAAATAACACATACATACCGAAACTCACAAGAATTAATAAATATTGCCGGAAGCTTCATTCAAAAAAATACAGCACAAATACAGAAGAAATTACTGTCACCAAAAAAGCTTACAAATCCAATAAGAATAAAATCATATGATGACACCAATAATCTTTACAATAATACAGCTAAATGTATTACTGAAGCGATAGGTAATATAATTGATGAACACGGGTTAAACTCATCTATATTATTAATAGGTAGATATAATTTTGATATTTATAAAGTCTGTAGAAGTAATTTATTTACTCAAATAAGTGATACAAAAGTTAAGTCAGTAAAATATCCAAAAGCGAATATCACATTTTTAACAGCACACAGTTCAAAAGGATTAGGTTATGACAATGTTATTTTATTTAATTTAATTGAAGGAAAATTTGGATTTCCTTGCCAGATAGAGGACGATCCCATTATGCGGCTTGTTAAGAAAAATGATGATAACATGGAGTTTGCAGAGGAGAGAAGACTATTTTATGTTGCTTTGACAAGAACGAAGAACAGAGTATATTTAATCGCTCCTAATAGTAAACCATCAAGTTTCCTGATAGAATTAATAAAAGATTATGGATTGGAATATCCTAAGAATCTAAGTCTAGCAAAAAGAGAGAGATTTAGCCTTAAATGCCCAATTTGTGGTTATCCCTTAAAATATGAATACAATAATAGTTATGGCATACCACTGTATATTTGTACAAATGAGCCTGAAGTATGCGATTTTATGACTAACAACAAAAATCATCGTCATGATATATATAAATGCCCTAAATGTTCAGATGGATATATGATAGTTAAAATAAACAAAGCTACAGATCAAGTATTTTATGGCTGCACAAATTATAATAATCCTGATAATAAATGCACTAATACAAAACTAATAAACTAAAAGCAATATATCGTTCATTGTGGTATAATTTTAAATATATTACAACAAATGAATTAAAGGATATTTATGAAGCATATTGAGGTTGTTGCAGCAGTGATAATATATAAGGAAAAAGTATTGTGTATGCAACGAGGAAAAAATAAACATGACTATATATCATATAAATATGAATTTCCTGGTGGAAAAATTGAAGATGGTGAAAGTAAAGCAGAAGCTTTAATGAGAGAACTTAATGAAGAGATGAATATCAGTATTAATATATCTGAAGACAATCACTTTTTAACAGTCAATCATGCTTACCCAGATTTTACAATCACTATGCACAGCTACTTATGTAATGTAGACTCAGATAAATTCGTTAGGAAAGAACATATTAATCATGTTTGGTTACCAAAAGAAAGTATAAATACTCTTGATTGGGCACAAGCGGATAAGCCAATTGTTGAAAAATTACAGGGAGAAGGCAAGCTTGAATAGTTTGGAACTTAGGAATGATATTGAAAAAGGATTATTTAAGAGTCACATAGATATTAGTACTCAATCAAAGTATGAATATCAATCACGTCTTCTTACAAATGATAAAAATCAAAAAACAAAAGTACTTACAAGTATTGTTAATGAACTAAGAGCATGCAAAGAATTCTATTTCTCTGTAGCTTTTGTTACTAATAGTGGTGTTGCAACATTGATAAATACTCTCCAAGAACTTGAGAATAAAGGAATTAAAGGGAAAATTCTTGCTTCACAATATCAAAACTTTACAGAACCAAGAGCGCTTGAGAGATTACTTGAATTTAAGAATATTCAGCTTAAAATAATTACTGAAGGTAATTTCCATGCAAAAGGATATATTTTTAGACATTCATTAAGAGATATACATGATGTTTATACCTTGATTATTGGTAGTAGTAATTTAACACAGGAAGCTTTATCTACAAATAAAGAATGGAATTTAAAAGTATCATCTTTATCAGATGGTGCATTACTGAAGAATACTATTGAAGAATTTAATAACTTATTTGATAATGCAGAACCTGTTACAAAAGAATGGATATCAGAATACAATAAGATATATAATGAAAAAAGATATTATAATGAAGATGAAGCTGATAAGATAGGGTTAAGTGTTTTTAATAAAACAATAAATCTATTAAAAGTCTCACCAAATAATATGCAAGTTGAAGCATTAACTGCTTTAGAGAATCTCAGAAAAGAAGGAAAGAATAAAGCGTTAATTATCTCAGCAACAGGAACTGGAAAAACATATTTAGCAGCTTTTGATGCGAAAAAGTTTGAATCAAAAAAATTACTTTTCGTAGTTCACAGAGAGAATATAGCTAGAGCAGCAAAAGAGTCATTCGAAAAAGTATTTAAGAATGAAAGGACAATGGGATTTTTTACTGGTAGTTCAAGAGATAGAGATGTAAATTTCATATTTTCAACTATTCAATCAATATCAAAATCAGAAAATTTAGCAACATTCAAAAAAGATGAATTTGATTATATTATTATTGATGAAGTTCACCGTTCAGGAGCAGAATCATATAAAAGATTAATTGAATATTTTGAACCAAAGTTTATGTTAGGCATGTCTGCTACACCGGAAAGAACAGATGGATATGATATTTTTAAAGCATTTGACTATAACATTGCGTATGAAATAAGGCTTCAAGGTGCTTTAGAAGAAAGAATGCTTGCACCATTCCACTATTATGGAGTTACTGATATTTATGTTAATGGTAAACTTCTCGATGATGAAGCTGATTTTAACAACCTTGTTAGTAACGAGCGTGTAGAAAGAATCATTGAACACTCACATTTCTATGGATGTGATAGAGGAAGGGTAAAAGGACTAATTTTTTGCAGTAGACAGGAAGAAGCAAAAGAACTATCTTTTAAGCTTAATATAAGAGGATATAAGACAAGAGCACTTACTGGATCAAGTTCAGAAGAAGAAAGAGAAGAGAGCATTCTTTTGCTCGAATCAGATGATGAAAAATATCTTGATTATGTTATAACTGTTGATATTTTTAATGAAGGTGTAGATATTCCAAAGATAAATCAGATTGTTATGTTGAGACCAACTATATCTGCAATAATATTTGTGCAACAACTTGGTAGAGGATTGAGAAAAGCTGCAAACAAAGAATTTTTAACCGTAATAGATTTTATAGGAAATTACAAAAATAACTATTTAATACCGATTGCATTATATGGAGATAATTCATTTAACAAAGATAATATAAGACACTTGATTTCAAACGGTAGTGATATGATACCTGGTGTTTCGACAGTTAATTTTGACGAAATATCAAGAAAAAAGATATATGAGGCAATTGATAATGCGAAGGTAAATACACAAGCGCAGTTATTAAAAGATTATGAGTTGCTCAAGTATAAGATAGGTCATATACCCAAGATGGTAGATTTCACAAAGTATGGAATGAGAGATCCATACATTTATGTGGATAAGCATGGTTCTCTTTACAGTTTTATAAGCAAGTATGATAGTACATATAAAAAAACAATGAGTAAGTTGGAAGAGAGACAACATATTTTTTTAGCAAAGGAAGTGTGCAATAGTAAAAGGATCGAAGAATTAACTATTCTGGAAAAACTACTAAGTCGTAATGACTCCAATATTGATGAAATTATTCACTATATGAAAAGCAATTATAAAATTGAGTCAAACAATGAAAGTATAATTTCAGCAATAAGTTATATTAACGGCAAATTCCATAAAACAAATAACAACAAAAAATGGGTAAGTGATGAATTAATAAAAATAAAAGATTCTGAATTGCATAGAACTGATTACTTTAATAAGCTCATAAATAATGATTTGTTTTATAGCTTTACTGAGGATGCAGTTAATTATTCAATTGATACATATTTCAACTCATTTAAAGAAAGTAAATATTACCAGGGATTTATACTATACAATAAGTACTCAAGAAAAGATGTCTGTAGGATATTGAATTGGAATAGTGATGATTCATCAACAGTTTATGGGTATAGGATAAAACATAACACATGTCCTATTTTTGTAACTTACTCTAAAAGTAATGACATTTCATCAAGTATAAATTATGAAGATTACTTTATAGACAATAGTACATTCCATTGGATGACTCGTAACAAAGTAAAACTAGATTCATCAGAAGTTATGCAAATTAAGCAGTATAAGCAGACAGGTTTAAGGATATGTTTGTTTATCAAAAAATCTGATGCTGAGAGTTCGGACTTTTATTATATGGGTGATGTCATTCCATATGAATATAACGACATGAAAATTGAAAACGATAAAGGAAAATTGCTACCAATAGTAAATATTAATTTCAAAATGGTAAATCAAGTAGAAGAGCATATATACAAATACCTTACAACCTGATATCAAATACTGTAAATTTTCATTAATAATAAAATTTACTCCTTATACGCCTCTGCCACTGCCTTTATGGAGTCTTCTATGGATAGGAATACGTCTATTAGGTGGGGGTCGAACTGTGTGCCTTTGCACCGTATAAGTTCTGCTTTGGCTTCTTCATGTGATATAGCAGGGGAATATACTCTTGTTGATGTCATTGCGTCATATGCATCTGCTATTGACATTATTCTTGCTTCAAGAGGTATGTTGTTATTGCTCAGGTTTTCAGGATATCCTTTTCCGTTCCATCTTTCATGGTGATGGTAAATCATATTATGAGCTGTTTTAATAAAGTCTCTGTTTTCAATTCCTGTCATTATCTTTTCAAACATCTGCTTGCCATAAAGAGTGTGCTTTTTCATTATTTCGAATTCTTCTGTTGTTAACGGTCCTTTTTTCTTAAGGATCTCATCACTTATGGCAATTTTGCCTATGTCATGTAAAGGAGCGCTTTCTGTCATTATATCTATTATCTGTGAAGGTATCTGTTCTTCTGGATTTTTTTCGTTATATGCTTCTGCTAAAAGGTTTACATATTTAGATGCTCTGTAGAGATGAAGCCCTGTTTCAAAATCCCTCATGGATGTCAATGATGACAGGCTTGTTATTATTATATTCCTTATCCTTTTAAGGTCATTTTCGTTCTGTTTTAATGAATCAACAAGCTCATTGTACTGTTTTTCAAACTGTTTGAATTCACCTTTGGCTTTTAATGATATCTTCTTTGGTATATCAGTCTTCTGCGATTCTCTTAATGAAGTTATTAGTTCCTTAATAGGTTTATCTATGTATCGCTTAATGAACAGGTAATTGCTTGCTTCTATAATCAGTAAGATTATGAAGCTCCAGAGTATGTTCGATAAGAGATTGGATACAAGGTTCTCTTCAACCACTTTTGTTGGAGCATATGCTATAAATGTCGTATCCCATAATTCCTTGTTATATCTTATCCTGTAGAACTGATTGTTTCTGTCTATTGTCACTGTCTCTGTCTGTTCCAGTTGTCTGTAGTTTGTTTCCTGTTTATTCAGGGTATACAGGTTCTCATCCTTGGGAGTGACTATTATCATGTCTTTATCATCTACTACTTCTATATGTCCGCCGAATAAAAGCTGCTGGTCTTTTAATACTTCAGATAATGTTGCTAATGTGACATCTATTCCAATTACACCGTAAGGTATGTTATTGCTGTCATTCAAGGTTATTACGAAAGCTATATTAATATCATCATTAGTTACAGAAGGGTAAGCGACCGTCATCTGTACTGTACCAGGATTTTCCATTGCAGCTGTGTACCATGGCCTTGTCCTGGGGTCATATCTTGTAGGGGAGGTTCTTGGAGTAGCTCTTACAAAAGAACCGTTCTCTCTTCCCATATATACCGAATTCGCAATTGGATGATTGTCAAGATAACTCTTAAATATCTGTATTATTCTTAATTCTTCAGCTGAGTAGTTGTATTCAAAGGAATTTTCATCAGCAAAAAGAAAGGATGTGAAATGCTCATCATCCTCTGTCCTTACAGTTTCATTTTCCGATAAAGTTAATAAATCATTCTGTATTTCCTGAAAGTAATTAGTGAAGATAAGCTCTGTAGTTCGAAAGCTTTCAGTATACTGATTCTCAAGCAGTGATATGGTTTCAGACCTGGCTGAAGTAAATGTAACCCCCAGAAGGGCCAATACACCTATCAGATATGCTATTAGAAAAATTAATCTGAATCTTCTTATCATGAGCACCTGAAATTTAGGGATTTACTATATAGCAAATATATCACATGATTTATTAGATATCAATTATTTTTTACTTTTAATGCAAAATTATGCTATTTTAAGACAAAATCATTAGCAATAATATATTCATCCTTGTTCAGATATATAGCATATACTCTGCCTTTATACTCTTGAGTATGCATATCGGATATTTTTTCTGTACCGTCAACTGTAAGTATCTCATTTTTATCGAGATTCATTTTTTCATAAACAATAGTATCATTGCTCTCTATTTTGGAGCCTTCTGCAAATCTCAGTATCTTTCCCTTCTCTGTGGTTAGGACGCATATCTTGTTGGTTGCAGCCATAGCAAGCTTTGTAACAATATGAGCATATCCGTCATTAGAACTAACTCTTTCTCCTATATATATATCCTCTATATGTTTTTGTATTCCGTCAGCCATTGTAATTAATGTGTCCTCTGCTAATAGGATCTTATCCATTACTTATTCCCCTTCTTTCTTTTAGGTCTGCTTAATATCTGCATTATTTTCTGGACATTGGCATCACCGAATTGTTCCTGTATTTCAAATATAGTTTCATCGCTTAATTTAGGACCTTTCATTAGCTGTATATTCTGTTCCAGCTGTTCTTTTGTATCAACACCTAAGACTAAACTTGTTATACCTTCTTGATCTCTTATGTAGGAAACAGCCAGCTGTCCTATTGATATGCCGTATTTAGCAGATATGTCATTGAGTCTTTTTACATAAGGCTTGATATATATGAGCATGTCCTTATCTGTTACTCTTTCAGGGTCGATATAGAAAAGGCCCTGGAAGAATATGCTTCTTGCAAATACCGTTATATTTTTACTGCCAAGCTTTTTAAGCATATCAGTCTTGATCAATCTTTGGTCAAATATGTTTATCGGCAACTGTACAGACTGATATATGTCATCTTCTAGCATTATATTAATGTCTTCAGGGTTATACACTGATACTCCCGCTAAGTTTATATAGTTCTCCTTAATGAGTTTTTCCAGTGTGTTTCTTACAGTTTTGCCATGTATAGTCATGTCTGCTGCGCGATGCAGCATCAGACAGTCCAGTTTCTTTACATTTAATTTTTGTAATGAGCTTTCCACATACCCTATAATCTCTTTTTGTATATCAGCTTCATTTGATTCAGGAGGGCTTGCTGTAAAGAACTTGGTGGTTATGAAAGGGGAATTATTCGATTGTTTCAGGTAACTGCCAATTACTGTTTCTGAGTCTCCGTATGCAGAGGCGGTATCAAGTGAAGTTATGCCGTTATTAAGAGCAAAGCTCAGTATTTCATGAGCAACTCTCATTTCAGGCTTGCCCGTTGTGTTATTAATACCATAGTCCATTCCTAACTGAACGGTTCCCAAGGTCATTTTAGAAATTTTTTTCATATTGCTTTCTTATCCTTTACCTTATTTGATATATTCATGAAATACTCTCCAAGCCCGATAACATCCGCACCGACGCTTATGAAGTTGTATCCCTCACTGACAAGAGCATCAATGTTATTAATGCTTCCCACAGTACCTGCTATCTTTCCGTTTTCCCTTGCTTTCTTTGCAATAAGCTTTCTTGTTTTTTCTATCTTGGGATTATCCCATACGCATGGAGCCCCAATGCCTTGCGAAAAATCAGCGGGGCCGAAAAAAATCATGTCAGCTCCGGGAAGCTTGCATATCTGCTCCAACTCGTCTAAAGGCTCAGGGTCTTCTATCTGTAAAGCTATGAATCTGTTTTTGTTGACAAACTCCATATACTCTTTTGTATTTTTCATCCCATACAGCCCGTCAGCATTCCCGCTGTCTAACGGCCTTCTGCCAATAGGATGGAACTTAGTATAGTATTGAATAGTTTTGGCATCATCAAGACTCATCACATGAGGGACCATTATACCAGTGCTGTCAGATTCCAAAGGATGTATAAGGTCAGAGTAACTTGCTCTTTTAACCCTCGTGATTATATCTGTATTATAAGCTTTTGATGCTAAGATAAGTTTTTCTATATCAGAAATGGAATTGGGCACATGTTCAAGATCAACCCATATACAGTCAAAACCTGCTAAAGCTGCAATAGCTGCAACTCTGGAATCATATGTATTAAGTTTTGTACAAGTTGCCACATATCCGCCTTTTATCCGTTCAAGTACTCTGCTTGGTTTGAAATTCATGGTTATTCTCCATTGATATGTTTTTACATCTTTTTAGATTATATATCATGTACTAAAAAAAATTAATAAAAAAAATATATATTTCAATATTGCATTGTAATTTTAATTAAAAACAAATAATATATATAGCAAGCACTGTTATATAGTCGGTTTTACATTGGGGGGAAGTCCTAATGCCAGATTCGTGGCCTTTAAAGGACAAAGATTTAAAGATTGGTATTTTAGGTATGACAGAGGGAAATGGTCATCCCTACTCCTGGAGCGCGATTTTTAACGGATATAGCAAAGAGCATATGGATAAGAGCCCGTATCCTGGGATAGCGGAGTATCTTAATAAGCAGCCCTCTGGAAATTTTGGCATAAAAGATGCTCATATTACACATATCTGCTGTGATAATTATGACGATGCCTTATCGGTAGCTAAATGTTCCAATATTAAGAATGTAGTTAAAAAACCAGAGGATATGATAGGTAAGGTTGATGCGGTAATATGCGCAACCGATATACCTTCAGAGCATGTAACAAGATGCAGGCCTTTTATAGAAGCAGGCATACCTGTTTTCATAGACAAGCCTTTAGCTGATAACGAGGAAGATTTAAAGACCTTTATAAGCTGGAAAAATTCCGGTTCACATTTCATATCCTCCTCATCCATGAGATACAAGAAAAGTTTAGAGCCTTACCATAAAAACCATCATGAACTGGGCGAGCTTATGTATATATGCCAGCCCATGTGTAAAAAATGGGAAACATATGGCATTCATGCATTAGAGTCGGTTTATCCGTTTTTGGGCCCGGGATTTCTTACAGTTCAGAATACTGGTACATATCAAAGCAATATGGTGCATATTACACACAAATCAGGATGCGATGTGCACATACCAGTAAAAAAAGAAATGTATGGCGCATTTTCCGTAACTTTGCTAGTCGGAAGATATGGAAATATCGCTTTATCTGATAACGACCATTACTATTCCTTCAAAAAACAGCTGGAAATGTTTGTCCGATATTTAAGAACAGGTATTGAGCCTTTTGATTTTAAGGAAACTATTGAGCTTACCAAAATGGTTATAGCTGGTATACAAAGTCTGAAATTGGGGGGAGGGGTCATCATTCTTGATGACATAAATAAGAGATGACCGTGGATAAAATGTTCAGCGTGAAGGGGAAAAAAATACTTATATGCGGGAATGACTCAGTATATTTGCATTCTATAGCAAAAGGGTTGGACCAGGCTATGGCTTTAGTTTATGTATGCGGACCTCACTATATATCCGGACTTAACGGATTCGAGTTCTTCGAGCTTCAGTGCGGTAATGAAGAGGAAATGCTGTCTTCGCTTAATCTGATTAAAAACCGTATAGGCGACATAGATTGCTTTATATGGGCTGACATGCAAAAGCCTCAGCCAGGGTGGGATCACGAATTCAATGTAATAGATAAAGAACTGAAAAAGCATATGTTAGGACTGGTGCTGAGCGTTAAGCATATAGGCTCAATGATGACAGACAAGAAAAAAGGGTCAATAGTTATTCTTGCAGATTATGCTTCACTTGTAGGATTTGATGTTAATAATTATGAGGATAATGAAGAGCTGTTTGATAAAGATTTTTCTTTGGAGTATGGATATATTCAGGGTGGATACATTGCATATGCAAAACAGGCAGCAGGATATCTGGGGCAGTTCAATGTAAGGTGCAATGTTCTAGCATGCGCTCCCTTGAAAGGCACTTATCCTTCAGAATTTGAAGAAAGATTCATGCAGCACTCACACATTAAAAGAATGGCCGTAAAAGAAGATGTATTATCAGCGGTAATATATCTTTGTTCTGATGCTTCAGAATATGTAACAGGGATTGTCATGCCTGTTGATGGAGGATATACTGCGAAATGAGTATATTACAGAAATTTTCCCTGGAAAACAAAGTAGTTTTAATAACAGGAGGAAGGCAGTTATACGGAAAATCCAGTTCAATTGCATTAGCTCAGGCCAAAGCGACATTGTACATAGCGACACATTCTATAGAAAAAGCTCTGCCGTTTATTGACGAATTAAATCAAATGGGCGGTACTGCATATGCAATAGAGTTTGACCAGGAAAATCCTCAATCCATTAAGCGCATGTTTGAAAATGTCATATCTAAAGAAGGACGTATTGATGTCTTCATAAATGCAAGCAGGGTGAAACCTGGAAGTTTCGGATGGGAGCAGAAAATATCGGATTTGGAATATTCCATAAGATGCAACGGAGCGGCTTTTCTGTATATGAACCGTCTTGTTGGCGAGCAGATGATAAAGCAGAAAAGCGGCTCCATGATACTGTTTAGTTCGATGATGGGGCTGGTCGGAGTAGAAAGCCACAATTATGACGGAGCAGAGGAAATGAAAAAAGGCGCATATTCGCACGACTACGCTGTCGTAAAATCCGGAGTGAACGGATGGACCAGACATGCAGCAAGCTACTATGGAAGATATGGCATCAGGGTTAATGCGATATGCCCAGGAGGCCTGGAAACACCTGATATGAATCCGTCATTTGTAAAGAACTATTCTTTGCATACACAGTTAAATCGGATGGCTGATAATGAGGATATTAAGGGAATTGTGGTGTTCTTAGCATCTGATGCTTCAAAATATGTAACAGGAACCATAATACCGGTTGACGGAGGATATGTAGGCATCTGATATGGCAAAACTTATTATGGAACGTAAAATGGGCGATAATTTATACCTCCACAAAGATTTTCATGCAAGTATGGATATTGCTTTGGCATATATTGATAAAAGGTATGGAAAAGAAGGTATAGAAGAATATCTTGCCAGGTTTACCGATTCTTATCATAAAGAGCTTATAGGGAAGATACAAGAAGAAGGCCTTAGCGCATTTAAAGATTATCTGGTTTCAATCTTCGCTATCGAAGAATGTGCAGATTGCCTTAAAATAATGATGAATGAAGATTCGCTGCATGCTGTAATTTCGAAAGGCTTTTATGTATACAGTATAAGTAAATGCGGTCAAATGGTACTTGTAAATGTATATGGCAGAATTCTTAATAAATCCGGTTACAATTTTGAACTGCTGTTTCTTGACGATACGACCGGAGCATGTGAGTTTAAAGTAAAAAGGATAGGCAGGTGAGAATATGATTTCATGTACAGAATTCATACCGGCATATTCTCAGGTTTTCAAATACCTTCATGAAAAAGAAGGTTATGCAGGTGTAGTCAAATTCTGGGAGCATATATCTGATGAATATGTGGAACCAAGACTAGGGCAGCTGATCAAGGAAAAAGGGATAGCGGGATGTTATGAATACTGGTCCAAAAGCCTTAATGAGGAAAATGCGGATTTTTCCATGACGCTTGATGAAGAAAAAGGGGAATTTGAAATAGTAATGAATAAATGCCCTTCAAAGGGAATGCTTTTAAAGCTGGACCCTTCTAATGTTTACAATGATTACTGTGACCACTGCGACCTGTTATACCGAAGGGTCGTGGAAAAATACGGCCTTTCATACTATTTCGAACCTGATAAGGATAATATGGCCTGCTGCAGATTAAAAGTAACGATAAAAACAGGGAAAGCTCATGAGTAAGTACTTAATTGGAATAGATTTAGGAACGACCGTATGCAAATGCTCAATATATGACGATGCTATGAAACTAGTTTCACAGGCAGGAATTGAGTATTCTTTGATTTATATAGATGGACATATTGAGCAGGATGCAAATCTTTGGTGGGAACTGTCTAAGGAAGTAGTTATAAAAGCGCTGGAGAAGATACCAGACAAGAATGATGTAAAAGCAATATCCGTAAGCTCGCAGAGCATGGCATTCGTACCTCTGGATAAATCTGGTAATACCATTTCAAATGCCATAAGCTGGCTGGATGAACGAGGTTATTCCGAGCTGGAACAGATAGAAAGCAGATTCGGTGAGAGGAAAATCTATGAAAGAACCGGAAAGTGGCTGTATGGCGCATATGTTCTGCCTAAACTTTTATGGCTTAAGAAAAATGACCCTGATTTCTTTTTGGCTTCAAAAATAGCATTTCCGATGGACTTTCTGATTTTTAAACTTACTGGTTTACTCATAACAGACAGGACCATAGCATCAGGAACAATGATGTATAACATAGTGAAAAATGAATGGGACCAGGACATACTGGATATGTTCGGGATAGATATTGATAAGCTTCCACAGGTATGTCTTTCCGCAACTAAAGCTGGAGTTATTAAAGAAGAAATCGCAAAAGTGCTTGGAATAGGCGCTGATGTACAGATAATCGTAGGAGGACAGGACCAGAAATGCGCATCATTGGCAGCGGGAATAACTGAATCGGTCTGCACAGTTTCATTAGGCACTGCAGCAGCCGTTGAGATGCTTTATGATAAGCCGGTCATGGACCCGAATATGAAGATACCAGTTTTTTCATATTTAACAGAAAATACATGGGTAAGCGAAACTGCTATCGCTTGCGCAGGAGCAGCTGTGAGATGGTACAAGCAGACTTTCGCTCCTTTTCTAAGTTATGACCAGCTTGATGATATGGCTTACAAAGAATATGCAAAGCATAATGGAATATTCTTTTATCCTTACTTATCCTCTAATGATGAATTGTCAGGAACATTTTACGGACTTGGTTTAGACAGCGATATTGCAAAGACTTACATGGCAGTAAGGGAAGGCATAACATTTGAGATATCTCTTCTTATGGATATGATGAAAGCTGTTCCAGGCGCTAAGTCTCCTCAGAAGATTGTTGTTTTCGGAGGCGGGTCATACAGCCAGCTATGGTGCCAGCTGATTGCGGATATCTGTGATATGCCCGTAAAAGTCATGGATACATCAGAGATGGCAGCAAAAGGTGCATGCATGCTTGCAGGTGCAGGCATGTTCGGAAATCTTTTTAATGTGAATAACAATAATAGCGATAATAACGATAATAACGATAATAGCGATAATTGTGATAATACAATATATGAACCAGACCCTTTGAATGTTAAAATATATATGCAAAAGAAGAAAGAGTACGAAAAGTATAAAAAGAAGATATTCGGTTAGGAGGAGTGATGGCACAATTTAGAGCAGGGGTAAGCCAGACTGACCTGTCACCTGATAAGGGTGTGGATTTAGGAGGTTACCCGTATTTTGAAAGGGAAAATATAGGGATACACGACCCATTGTATGGGACATGTTTGTATCTTGTTAATGATAAAGATGATTCCGTGCTGCTTATGGCAAGTGATTTATGTTATATGACTAAAAAACAGTGTGACAGCTTAAAAGATCAGGTTAATGCTAAAACAGGTATTCCAAAGGATAACATTATCATTACCTTTTCCCATTCACACAGCGCGCCATGGATGAGCGCTATGTTCAAATCCTTACCAGGAAAGCCGGAGTATGAGTCAAAAGTGGATCTGGATTATCTCAATAAGGTTATTAATAAATGGTCAGATAGTGCAAAAGAAGCTTTTGATAATACATTTGATGCTTCTATAGGTTTTACTAAAACCATATGCGGCAAAGAACAAGGCATAGGCGGAAACAGAAGAGATCCCGAAAATGGATTGTCTGATGAGGATGTGCCAGTTATGGTTATAAAAGATAAAAAAGATAAGGTAAGGGCAATATATACCAAGTACGCTCTGCATCCTACTGTTCTGCATGGGGAGAATAAATTAGTTTCTGCTGATTATCCGGGATATATAAGGAAGAGTGTGAATAAAAAATATCCAGATGCTGTATTTATATTCAGCCAGGGGACATCAGGAAACCTAAGTCCGAGATATTTTCGTAAAGCCCAGAGTTTTTCTGAGGCAAGAAGATTTGGCACTGCCATAGCAAAAAGCATACTAAATGTACTAAATGATGTTGTGTATACGGATGCTTTAAGCATACTTCATTCTACAAGGATACTTGATTTAAAGATAAGGGATTTCTCAGATATAATATCTGCTTTAGACAAAGTGGAATATTACTGGAAAGTAAAAGACGAGAAGATAAAAAATAACGGGACATATACAGAAATACAGACAGCAGATATGTGGCTTTTAGGAGCAGAATGCGAATACAACTATTCGCTTATGCATCAGAAGGGAGAACTGGAGTCATATTACAAAGATGATATGCCTTTTACCGCGCATGCGCTGATTCTTAACGGTAACGCATATACCTTTACACAAGGCGAGATGTTCGTGGAGTTCGGATTAAAGATAAAGGAATTGTCGCCATTTGCAAACACTGAGGTTATAACGGTAAGCAACGGCATGACTCCTGGATACTGTGTCACAGAAGAAGCATATAAAGAAGGCGGATATGAAGCATGGAATTCATTACTTGACACCAGTTGTGGAGACATAGTCGTCAATAATATATTGGATATGCTGACTGGTATGCATATGAGATACAAGGAGGAAAGAAAAATTGGATAAGACAAGCGGAAATGAGTTTTCATTTAAATGTGCAGATTTCATACCATTTAAAGATAAGGAAGTTATAGATAGGGTAAGAAAGATACACGGGCAGGGGTTAACAAAGCACAGCAATCCGGACTTTAAGATAAACATAATTCCAGATGCTTTAATTGAGAATATTTTTGTCACAGACATGTTCTATGAGATAAAAAAAGCATCAGAAGAAGGAAGAAAAGTTGTACTCATAATTCCTAATCCTAACCCTTCATATCTAAAGCTTGCATGGATGATAAACCGCTTTAAACTGGATGTGAAACATGTTTATACATTCAATATGGATGAATGGGCTGATGATGAAGGAAATATAGCCCCGGAAACGTGGGATGCAAGTTTTATGAACAGCACAAAAAGATTCTTCTATAGCCAGATAGACCCCAAGCTTCGCATGGATGAAAAACAGATACAAGGGCCGACAAATGAGAATATAAAGGATTACAGCGATATGATTTTACAGGCAGGCGGAGCTGATGTATGCTACAGCGGCCCGGGCTGGACTGGGCATCTTGCATTTATAGAACCTGATGTGCCGGAATTTGCAGGCTCATTGGACGAATTTTTAAAGATGGGTGCAAGAGTAACATCATTGAATCCACTGACAATAGCTCAGAATTCTTTACATGGATGTTTTGGATCATCAGGGGATTTGGCGGCTGTACCTCCAAAAGCCGCAACAATAGGACCTAAAGATGTACTTGCAGCAAAAAGACGCTTTGAGATACACAGCCTTACAACAGCCGGTACTTTCGTTACCTGGCAGAGGATGATATCAAGGCTGGTTCTTCATGGTCCTGTAACACCTAAGGTGCCTTCATCAATATTGCAGCTTGTACCTACTGATGTTTATGTAAGCGAGACTTTGGCAGCGCCAATAGAGCCTGATTGGATATTCCAGTACTAAGGAGTGGATATGATCTGTATTAAAAATTGCAGAATAGTTCTTAAAGACAGTGTATTAGAAAATCATGTCGTTCTAATAGAAGATGATTTGATACACAGCATTATCACTTATTCCCAATATACTGTTTTAAAAGATAAGGATAAAAACAAAGAGAAAAGCAATATATATGAATATGATGCTAAAGGAAGATATCTAGGCCCAGGGCTTATAGATATACACAACCATGGAGCAGACGGGGTATGGTTTCATGAAGACCCTGAAAAAGCATGTATATATCATTTGAAGCATGGAACCACATCCATGCTTGCCACCACTCTTATACGACCTACCCATAAACAAATGACAGAAGATATCCGTACTATTGTTAATGCTGTTAAGATTAAAAACAGCCTTGCTTCAAAGACTATTATTGGGATACATATGGAAGGACCATATATGAATCCCAAATATGGGGCTTTTAAAGAGTACTCAAGGATTCCAGTTAAAAAAGAATATGATGAGTATCTAAAAGAAGCAGAAGGCATGATTAAGATATGGACAATTGCTCCGGAAATGGAAGGAGTAACCGAGTTTGTTAATGATATTTCAGAAAGTAAAACAGATGAATCAATAGTATTTTCAGCCGGGCACTCAGAAGCTACAACTGACATGCTGAAAGCTCTTCTGGATAAAGGACTTAAACTTCAGACTCACGGTTGCTGTGCGACAGGATGTTATCCTTCTAAACCTATATATGAAGGAACAAAAGAAGTTGACTTTGACCATGCATGCTGGCTTATTGATGATATAACTATAGAGCTTATTGCAGATTCAAAAGGAATCCATGTAAGAGAAGACATGTTAAAACTCATATACAAGATAAAGGGCAGAGACAGGTTAGTACTTGTTACTGATTCAACGAATTTCACTAAGGATAATAACAGCACAGATGTGAATATATTAAATGGTACAGATCTTGCAGGTTCAGCTCTAACATTGAACAAAGCATGTTTTAATATGATGAAGCACACGGACATAAGTATAACTGATGCATTCTATATGGCATCATATATACCAGCTAAACTGCTTGGAATTGACAGCAAAAAAGGCTCAATTGAGCCTGGCAAAAAAGCCGATCTTGTTCTTGTCGATGACAAGATGAATGTACACAGCGTCTGGCTTGGCGGTAAACTAATCTGATTATTCTTTTATAAACGTGATTTTCGCATCCTTAGGCAAAGCCAAATGACATTCCACTTCTGCCGCTTTTATAATCCCGGCAATTGCAGGACATCCGCAGTGGCCTGGAAGATGCTCTCTTGCATAGTCGTATAAAGGGCCGTTTCCCGGTTTGTCAAGACATAGCTCATATGCGTCAAATGTATCGCCAATAGTCTTGAACATCTCATTAATGCTCTTGCACCCGGATTTCACTTTAAGGGTAACTTCCATACCGTCTTCAGATACAGCCTCTACTGATGTTATAAGATTACATATTCCCGGATCTATCATTACTTTTGTCATATTATCGTACATCCTTTCCAATGCTTAGTAATCACAAAGATATTTTACATCACAATACTCCTGTTTTAAACAACAGACAGTGATAAAATCACCAGTCAATATGGGCAAAGGGTGTTAATCCTTACATGAATATGATAGAATGCAGGTATAACTACTGGGGGTGCTATTATGGGAAGATATACACAAAAGATATCTCAAAGACTTATTCCTTTACCAAAGGAGATATCATGCAATGACATTAAGAAGGTAGCATTTAATGATGTAAAAATTGATGTTATATTTCCTGAAGATGCATTGCTCCTTTCTGCAAAGAGGAAACTTGTATCCTGTTTCGGTAATTCCCTTTATGGTTCTTTCAGGATAAGGATAGTGGACCCTATGCCTAATACTGTAAATGTGCTTAATCATTTTAAGAATCCCGACCAGGCTTATCATATATGGTCTGATGGGGCAATAAACATTTCAGCACTGACTTCAAAAGGCATAATGAACGGGGTACGTACTTTATTACAAGCCGTTACAAAAGAAGACGGGATGTTTAACATTCCTCTTCTGTTTGTGTACGATTATCCGGATATGCCTTTAAGAGGCCAGTGGGGTGGAGATTCCATGGATGATATCTCTTATACAGCTTCACTTAAACTTAACAGTCTGGATTATTCAGCGACATTTTCCATTGATTCAGATGGTGTTGGAAAAGCTGTACTGGAAAAACCAGCAGTCCTTGAAAACAGCATAAAAGAAGGCGTAGTGCTCTGTTCATATATACCGCATCTTGAGTTTGTGATAGGGTGGTATCTTAATAAGCCGGAGTATAAGGATATTATTAGTAAAATTAAGAATGTGCCTACAGAAGAGGCGGCTGCCAGAAATGACTATAAACCAGGTTTATGTGTTTCTTCAGAAGAAACCAAGAAACTGGTTTTTGACTGGATGTGCTCTTTGGCTGAAATAAAAGGAGTGAAGAGTGTCATGGTCTGGCTGTCGGAGAATGCAGAACCTTGTATGTGCGAGAAGTGCAAGGGTCATGAGCCTTTCCTTCTTGAGACAGAAATGCTAGTAGAGCTATTTGGCAAATTGAAAGAACGTTATCCTGATATAAACAGGGAGATACTTTTAACTCAGGGCAGTTTTTCTGTGAATGAGAAAATACTGGAAATTATACCTAATGATATATCAGTGCTGTATTATCACGGAAGCAAAACATACATATCTGACAAAAATCCCATGATTTATGAAGGGCTTATGCCTTTTATAGAAAAAGGTGGGAAAATGGGAGTATATCCCCAGATAACCCATGGCTGGAGATGCGTATTCCCATGGACTGCTCCTGATTTTATAAAGTACAGATGTGAGGAATTCACAGAAAAGAATATCCATAAGGTTGTAGGTTATGCAGTACCATCCAACATATATCACAGGTTCAATGTAGCGGCAATGGCAGAATGGTTATGGAACACAAAAGGAAGAGACGAGGAATCCTTCATGAGGGCATATGCTACTGTTAATGATATTGACCCTGACGGATTTGTAAAATGGTGCACTTTGAATATGACTCCTGCATGGGTTCTTGCAGAAAACAGGTTTATTGTAAGCCAGATGTTTAATTACCCAGTAATAATGAAGACCAAGTTCGATATAGAGGACTTCAGATTTACAGATTTTACAAGGACTGCGATTAAAGATATCGATAAATATATCCGTATGGCTGACAAAGCCATAAAGGCGGCAAAACAGATAGAATATGAAGAAGGCGAGACCGAAAGCAAATGTATAGCATCCGCTCTTCGCTGTGCGGGAGCTTATCAGAAATTCTTTACCTTGCTTAAAATACAGAACAGGAATCCTGAAGAAGACCAGCAGATGGTACTTATGTATGAGATGATGCATAATAACTCTAAAAATATGTATTCTGCTCTTTTAGACTGGAAATGCCTTATTGACAGAGATAACTCGCATTTTCAGACAAGGATAATTGACACAGCTGCTATATGTATGAGGATAACCGATTTTATGAGGAGTATTCTGGAAAAACTGGAAATAAAGCATAAAGAGCATCATTCTCTTTCATATCATCAGCTTGGCAGATGGGATGAGTCTATGTTTAACAAAGAGGGTATAGCTGAATTAACCTATGATATAACCAGGTATTCTGATAAGGATGGCAGATACCATATATGTTTCGATTATATTGACAGCAAACAGGGTACTACAATAAAGAGCATATCAGTTTTACAGGATCAGGTAGAAATATCAAGTATTCTTTATGATAAAGTCAATCCTTTAAAGCGCATCAACATGTATGAGCCTTGGTATGAGGTATTTATTGATATTAAGAGTGCAAGCAAGAATGAAGACAAAATTTTAAAGGTAATAATTGAAGGACCTGCAAATGGGCAGGATACATGTAAAGGGCTTGTGGGTATTAGGAAGGTATAATTATCTGTTATCTGTATTCAGCTATCGTATTTACAAGCATTTCAAGGTTTTTAAATGGGAATCCGTTATCAGATTCCACATAAAACCATGATCCACCCTCATCCATACGAAATGTTTCATATTCTCTTTTTACAAGGTCTTTTACCTGTGAAGGCGTGCCGAATGTCATTACATTTGCTCTGTCAGTATGTATAGCGACAGCTAGTTTTAACGATCTGCAGTACTTAGCAAATTCCACCATATCATATGCTGGAAGCTGAGGCCATATGGAATGAACGCCTAATTCTTTTAAGTCTTCAAGTATCGGAAGCACATAACCGCAGCTGTGGAAATGAATATTCTTCCCGGCTTTTCTTATAGGGTCAAAGAGCCTGTCCCATCTGGGTTTAAAGAATTTCCTCCAAAGTGCAGGGCTTAACAGCATGCTTTTTTCCGTTCCATAATCATCTCCAAAGTAAAAACCATCCACATCAACAGCCATAAGATACTGTATCTTCTTTTCATAGTATTCCACTATCATATCAGCAAGCTCATTTATTTCTTTCGTATCTTCAGCTATATCGCAGTAAACATTTTCATCGGGGCATAATGCTTTCATCTTTTCAATCATTGTGCCTGCAAACCGAGAAAGATAATAATTCTTCTTATGCAATATAGCATCCTGTTGGTCTTTTATAAACTGTTCACTTCCAATAGATGGCTGTTCAGGCATCTTAAAGTTCTTTAATTCAGACATATCATAAAGAGGATATATATGAGGTATTCCTGCTATACCATATATCCTGTACTCCCAGACCGTACCCCATTCATCTTTTTTGAATTCATGGTAATTGCCTTTTTCATCTAATTGGTCTTTGGTCAGAACCGGTATTTCCTTTTTCTCAAAAGGGCCGAAGTCATCAGGAACAGAGGCATAAAGCCTATTAAGCTTATCCCCATGCTCGAAATATCCAACGGGAGTGTAATTGTATTGTAAAGGAGCTTTATCTACCTTCTTAAAGTGAATGGCTGCTTGTACTCTTTCTTGACTGTTCATAAGGTACCTCTTTTAATACCCTGATTATATCAGGAAACTCTCAATGAATCCTTTTTGATTATGCTATATATCCCTTAGTCTTCAATATCTCATGCGCTTCTTTGATTCTGCTGGTTATTACATCAATAGATTCAGCTTCAGGTATGCTTATGCATGTGTACTCATAACCTTTGTCGTTTATAATCGGCTGGATCTCTGAATCAAGAGGATTAGGTCCAAAAAATTCCTTTAGCTTTTCCAGCATCTCCTGGGTACATATGAGTTTTAAGTGAAGGCATATATCCTGCATCGATTTTGATGATATGGAAAATTCATATTTAAAAGGAATGCCGCTTAAAGTTATGAGGTCGATCGAGCAGCTTACATCAGACATTTTTATATCGTTTTCAGCTTTAATTGGTTGCCAGATCATAAAATCTCCGATTATACTGGTTAAATTTGCATCAACAGCATCAATAATCGCTCTGTTTCTTACTCTTATCTTCTGTTCTACTTCCATGCCGGTATTAACCTTAGCTTCTTCCATAATCGAGGTTACAGAAGAGAAGAAAAGGATCTCCTTCAGATCGTTTAGTTCCTCATCGGACAAAAGTTTGCTTTTATCTATATCAACTATAGAGACAAATGCTTTCATGAATGCGCACATTCTGATAAGCTCATCTTCATCAATCTTCCCATCTTTATTAACCAGTCGCAATTCCTCAGGCAGACCTTTGTAATTGCGTACTATATCAGGATCAGCAAGTCCTCTAAGGCTCTTGCCTGTTAATTCATCATTCTTAGAGCTTGTTACAATAAGCGAATACAGATGTTCATAAGTCATCTGCATGCAGATAGTAGCAAACAGAAGCCTTTGCCTTAGCTCCTCCTGAACTTTTGATGCCTTGCAGCAGGATATCAGATTCAATAACTGATAAGTATTGAAAAGCCTTTTTATACTTCTTGGATTGAATCCTATGGAAGTTCTGATGAGCTGTTTGTAATCTTGTATTATTCTTGAATCTACTTTCATATCCATTTTTATAAGCATGTCATATATGTATTTCTTTATGTCATACTGCGCGACGGGCATTTTGAATGGAAGCTGTATTATCTTATCAAAGAAACTCTTTCCTTTGTCTTCATCGACAAGATTGCCAAACTTCTGCTTGACACCAGCAGTAACAACACTGTAATCAACAGCCAGAATGAATACACAGTTCTCACAGTCTAGAAACACTTTTAAGACTTCCAGAAGTTCAACGGCTTTAGCCGGATTCAATCTGTCCAGGTCATCTACGAATATAACGACGCGGTCCTTTTTGCTGTCTTTAAGTTTATCGTTTACACTGTCCTGAAAAGCATCTTTCAAGTCGCTTACTGCTTTTGCTATATCTTCACTTTCTTTATCAAACACATCCACTATAGCACCGCCATCAAGGCCAACTGTGCTGATAGCTGTCTTGGCTCCGATTTTCAGTATCTTCAAGCTGGTTTCCAGTATCTTCGAAGTACGGTTTTCCGCTTTGGAATGAAGTTTGGTGATAAGGTTTTCGAGGAAAGAA
>Ga0123335_1002749_pt1 | contig 25605 bp, 9 predicted proteins | sample BiotimSIPDNA_2_FD_89707 | JGI IMG/M metagenome (GOLD analysis project Ga0123335, IMG submission 89707) | Anaerobic biogas reactor microbial communites from Washington, USA - Biogas_R2 time_0 SIP DNA | ecosystem: Engineered > Bioreactor > Anaerobic > Unclassified | place: Washington, USA...
AAGGAAACAGGGCGTCTTTGAAGAGACGCCCTGTGTAGTTGAAAATAGTCCCGGCAACGACCTACTCTCGCACAAGCTATACAGGCACTACCATTGGCAACGCAGCGTTTGACGGCCGAGTTCGGGATGGGATCGGGTCGGGCCACTGCTTTAGAGTCACCGGGGAAACTGGTGAAGGTTATTCTTTGAAGTACATGCACGTGTGGAAAGGGAGATTGATGATTTGGGTTTTATTTGAATTTACTGATAGAGACTCTCTTTTTCTTTATGTAAGAAGAGAATTGAATCATTTCTGATTCTATTATATTAGATCAAGCCTCACGGCCTATTAGTATCAGTCCGCTAAACACATTGCTGTGCTTACACGCCTGACCTATCAACCCGGTAGTCTGCCGGGGGCCTTCAGGAACTTTCGTTCGGGAAACCTTATCTTGGGAGGAGCTTGGCTCTTAGATGCTTTCAGAGCTTATCTCTTCCGCACATGGCTACGCAGCGCTACAACTGGCGTTATAACTGCCACACCAGAAATGCGTCATTCCCGGTCCTCTCGTACTAGAGAATGAACCCCTCAAGTTTCCTACGCCCACAGAGGATAAGGACCGAACTGTCTCACGACGTTCTGAACCCAGCTCGCGTGCCACTTTAATCGGCGAACAGCCGAACCCTTGGGACCTTCTTCAGCCCCAGGTTGTGACGAGCCGACATCGAGGTGCCAAACCGAGTCGTCGATATGAACTCTTGGACTCGATCAGCCTGTTATCCCTAGCGTACCTTTTGTCCGATGAGCGATAGCAATTCCATTTTCTACTATCGGATCATTTGGGCCTGCTTTCGCATCTGCTCGACTTGTTTGTCTCGCAGTTAAGCACACTTATACCCATACGCTCTAAATCATGGTTGCCAACCATGGTGAGTGTACCTTAGCGCTCCTCCGTTACTCTTTGGGAGGAAACCGCCCCAGTCAAACTGACCCGCACGCACTGTCCCTGAACTGGCTTCACAGTATCAGGTTAGAATTCCTTTTAACAAAGAGTGGTGTTTCATCTTTCGACTCCATGAGCGCCGAAACGCTCACTTCCAAGTCTCCCACCTACACTACGCAGCATTAAAAAGAACACAATACGAGCTTACAGTAAAGGTGCATAGGGTCTTTCCGTCCTTCTGCGGGCAGGCGGCATCTTCACCGCCATTACAGTTTCGCCGAGAACCTCTCCGAGACAGCAGCTCTGTCGTTACACGATTCGTGCAGGTCGGAACTTACCCGACAAGGAATTTCGCTACCTTAGGACCGTTATAGTTACGGCCGACATTCACGAGGACTTGGGTTCCGAGCTTCGGCGTTTTATTGCTAAAACGCCTAACAAGTTGCCTTAATCTTTTCGCATTGGTCACGTGTCACGCCCTATACGTTGTTTTAACAACTTAGCAGAGCGCTATGCTTTTGGTAAACAGTCGCAAAGCTCACTTTACTGTGGCCGTCCTTTCGGACGGCACCCCTTCTCCCGAAGTTACGGGGCTATTTTGCCTAGTTCCTTAGAGAGGTTTCTCTCGCGCGCCTTAGAATACTCATCTCACCCACCTGTGTCGGTTTACGGTACGGGCGAACTGGGGAGCGTAGTTAAGACTTTTCTTGGCAAGGGGTCTGCGGGAGCGCGCGGGTATTATTCCGCGCTGTGAATCCGGTCACTTAACCCGTTTTCCCGTGCTTGCGTCATCTTAACCTAACCCCAGCCCGGCGAAGGAATATTGACCTTCTGTGCATCGACTACGCCTTACGGCCTGGCCTTAGCTCCCGGCTAAACCTGGGAGGACGAACCTGCCCCAGGAATCCTTAGGTTTACGGCGATCAGAATTCTCATCTGATTTATCGCTACTCGTGTCTGCATTCTCTCTAGTTGGTGCTCCACCTCGGGTTTCCCCTTGGCTTCAATGCTGCAACTATGCTCTCCTACCACTCTCAACGACCTTGGCCTTTGAGAATCCGTAGCTTCGGTACAAGGTTTAATCGCCAATCATTTTCGGCGCGGCATCGCTCGATGAGTCAGCTGTTACGCACTGTTTAAATGATGGCTGCCTCTAAGCCAACATCCTCACTGTCTTTGCGACGTCACATCCTTTCCACTTAACCTTGTTTGGGCACCTTAGCTGACGGTCTGGACTGTTTTCCTCTCGGCAATGAAGCTTATCCCCCACTGCCTGACTGCTGAAATAATGGGTTCCATGGTATTCGGAGTTTGATTGGTTTTGGTAGCCCGGTAAGGCCCCTAAGCCATCCAGTGCTCTACCTCCATGGAGTACTTAGTCAACACTCGCCCTCAAGCGATTTCGGAGAGAACCAGCTATCACGGGGTTTGATTAGTCTTTCGCTCCCACACTCAAGTCATCCCAGGACTTTTCAACGTTCACGGGTTCGGTCCTCCACTGTGTGTTACCACAGCTTCAACCTGCTCAAATGTAGATCACCTCCGCTTCGGGTCTATTACCAGCAACTCTATTCGCGCTATTCACACTCGCTTTCGCTTCGCCTCCGGAATCTTCATCCCTTAAGCTTGCTACTGATAATAACTCGCAGACTCATTATGCAAAAGGCAGGCGGTCACGCCCTTTTTGGCGCTCCCACACTTTGTATGCAAATGGTTACAGATTCTTTTCACTCCCCTAGCAGGGGTTCTTTTCACCTTTCCCTCGCGGTACTTGTTCACTATCGGTAGCCGGGTAGTATTTAGCCTTATCCCATGGTCGGGACAGATTCATGCAGAGTTCCACTTACACCGCATTACTTGGGATACCACAGACCGACCTACAGCTTCGCTTACGTGGCTTTCACACCCTATGGCCGTTCTTTCCAAAACGTTCAGCTCGCCTTCAATCATGGTCTTTAGCGTGGTCCCGCAACCCCGAAAGGATAAATCCCTTCGGTTTGGGCTCTTCCGGTTTCGCTCGCCACTACTCACGGAATCATCTTCATTTTCTTTTCCTGGGGTTACTGAGATGTTTCACTTCACCCCGTTCGCCTTCCTGGACTATGAATTCATCCAGAAATGACAGCACATTACTACTGCCGGATTGCTCCATTCGGAAATCTGCGGATCGGTACTTGTTTGCAGTTACCCGCAGCTTTTCGCAGCTTACCACGTCCTTCTTCGCCTCCCGGCTCCTAGGCATTCACCATTTGCACTTAGTAGCTTGATCAGAAATCTATTCTTCTCTATCTATTGCGCTTACTCTCTTTCTCAGATTATAAACTGTAATTCTTTTGCCCTAATTACTTGCAATTTCTCTTTCTATTAGTGCATGTATTTCAAAGAACAACCGCCTCCCACTCACGCCTAAACATAAGCGGAAAGCATAAAATAATACTCTACCCGACAGTGGTGGGCCTGACTGGACTTGAACCAGTGACCCCGCGCTTATCAAGCGCGTGCTCTAACCAACTGAGCTACAAGCCCGATCTCTTCAATCATCCAAACCTGCCCACTCCATAACCCCCAGACTCCAAACGCCTGGTGGAGCTGAGGAGACTCGAACTCCTGACATAGTGCTTGCAAAGCACTCGCTCTACCACCTGAGCTACAGCCCCCCGAAAACTGAATTGTGCGATCGTACAACAAAACCTGAGCGTGAATCCTATTTATGAATCCACTCGACTAAGTGCATATCTCTATGCACCTCTTTTTCTCCTTAGAAAGGAGGTGATCCAGCCGCAGGTTCCCCTACGGCTACCTTGTTACGACTTCATCCCAATCACCATCCATACCTTAGGCACCTGCCTCGATTGCTCGTTAGCTCAATGACTTCGGGTACAAACGGCTTTCATGATGTGACGGGCGGTGTGTACAAGGCCTGGGAACGTATTCACGGCGCCGTAGCTGATGCGCCATTACTAGCGATTCCAGCTTCATGCCGGCGAATTGCAGCCGACAATCCGAACTGAGCGTGCTTTTATCGGATTGGCTCCTCCTTGCGGACTCGCTTCCCTCTGTAGCACGCATTGTAGTACGTGTGCAGCCCTGGCCATAAGGGCCATACTGACTTGACGTCATCCCCACCTTCCTCCCCTTTTGTAAGAGGCAGTCTCTCCAGAGTGCTCCAGCCTCTCGGCCAGGTGGCAACTGAACATAGGGGTTGCGCTCGTTGCGGGACTTAACCCAACATCTCACGACACGAGCTGACGACAGCCATGCAGCACCTGTGCAGACTGTGATTGCTCACTCGTCGGGCTTTCACCCTTCTACTATCTGCATGTCAAGGCCAGGTAAGGTTCTTCGCGTTGCATCGAATTAAGCCACATACTCCACCGCTTGTGCAGGCCCCCGTCAATTTCTTTGAGTTTTAGTCTTGCGACCGTACTCCCCAGGCGGCACACTTATCGCGTTTGCTTCGCCACGTAAGGGGTCGATCCCTCACACAGCAAGTGTGCACCGTTTACTGCCAGGACTACCGGGGTATCTAATCCCGTTTGATCCCCTGGCCTTCGTGCCTCAGCGTCAGGTATTGTCCAGAGACTCGCCTTCGCCACTGGTCTTCCTCTTGATATCTACGCATTTCACTGCTACTCCAAGAATTCCAGTCTCCCCTCCAATCCTCAAGTAATGCAGTCTCCCAGGCGAGCTCCACGTTAAGCATGGAGATTTCACCTAAGTCTTACACTACCGCCTACGCACCCTTTACGCCCAGTGATTCCGAACAACGCTTGGGACCTCTGTATTACCGCGGCTGCTGGCACAGAGTTAGCCGTCCCTTCCTCTTTTGCTACTATCTATGTAACCATCTCTTAAACAATCACACCTGCTCACAAATGACAGGGGTTTACGAGCCGAAGCCCTTCATCCCCCACGCGGCGTCGCTCCTTCAGGGTTGCCCCCATTGAGAAAGATTCTCGACTGCTGCCACCCGTAGGTGTCTGGACCGTGTCTCAGTTCCAGTGTGGCTGATCGTCCTCTCAGACCAGCTACCCGTCATAGCCTTGGTAAGCTCTTACCTCACCAACCAGCTGATAGGACGCGGGCTTACCTGTGAGCGCCAGGCCTCTCGGTCCCCAACTTTAGAAACCAGATGTCCCCACCCAGTATCCACATTCGGTATTAGTCCGCCTTTCAGCGAATTATCCCTAACTCAAAGATAAATTACCCACGTGTTACTCACCCGTTCGCCACTCCAATATGCAAATATTGCTACCCGCATACCAGCGTACGACTTGCATGTCTTATCCACGCCGCCAGCGTTCGTTCTGAGCCAGAATCAAACTCTCCGTAAATGAAAAGTTTTGAGTACTATACTTCTCTAATATAACTATTATCTCATTCTCTCTCAAAGTTACCTTCAAGAGGGCTCTGTTAACTATCGCACAATTCAATTTTCAAGGAACATCGTCGGTAAATCAATGCCACCCCAAAGATAGCACAACTTACCCAAAAATTCAACTCACCCACACACTACCCCAATCCATTTTGAGGCGAAGAATCCCCTCCGGCTAGCTTGCTTCCTAAAAAAGACAAACCAGCACCTACCAGCTCTCTTCAATTTTGGATGATCTCAAACCCGGCCGACTCTCCAGCCGGCCCAGGCACCACAGGCCGCGCACATCAAGGCGTGCCGCACCCGCAGCGACAGAGACTCTAGCCACTTTCAACAAACCACGCAACTGTTTTTTATAAAAAAGTTATTCAACAACTTCATTAAAACAGTCTTACCCACTTCAATCCAGGGTGTTATGACAGAATAAAAATTTGCGATTTTCTTTTGAAATTCCCCAAAAACAGCGCGTAAAAGCGCATGAAAAACTCAAATCACGTGCAAAACCTCACAAAAAACCCGCTTTATCCCCCCTTCTGCCTCCAATCCATCAGCGCATGCAGCACTTTTCTGATATCTTTGCCCTCAAAAGATATGCAGTCCTATTTCCCCACGAACATAAATTTCCTTAAAACCAGGAAGACAGGGACGAGTAGTATCAGTACTATCAACACTAAGATTAGCCGTTTGGACCAAGAATGTTCCCATGGTCTGAACTCCTCCGGTGTTGGGCTTATTCCCGAGTTGTCTACTATAAAATTTACTCTATTGGATTCATATAAAATATGCGGAGGAAGAGAATTCGTTCCTTTTGAAATTATAAACATTCCGGGATTATATCCTTGCGGATATCTGTCCTCTACCCCGATATCCACGCTCAGCAACATATTCGTAGTGTAGGAGATATACTCTTCTCCATCAGGCAGAGTTCGTTTTGATCCTCCGACCACCACATTGGGGAGTTTTGTACCGCCCACCGGCTTTGAATAAATAAACTCATTCCACAACTGACTTTGGAGTGTGGGCCAACCATATTCCAACCGTGTCGGGCGTCCTTCAGTATCCCTGCTGTAATTTCTCCCGTAACATAAACGACTGTATTGCTCGGCGCGCCCGCAGCCGCTACGCTTTGTGCTCGTGCTCTGAAATGATTTTCATCTATCCAGCTCAACGTGCCCGGAACCATACAGTTAATCCACAGTGAACGAACTCTATCTAGCCTACTCCGTCCCATTTCCGACTGCTGCCCGGAGTAAGAGCCCACTCCGTTTGTTCCATCAGTGAAACATATCCTTCCCTGCGGTAAATAATCGGGATAATTAAGTATCCAATCGTTTCCTTCCAAATTTGAGCCGACGACAGTCCTTTCCGCTCCTCCAAGATCATATTCCGCCCCCGGCATATCATGCAAAACGCGATTATAAAATGTACCGGGCTGCCAGGCTCCTTCGTAATGAACAAACGCGCCTTTTTTCGCCTCAATATCTTCTTCTGATTCCCCCTTTCTAAGATAAAAAGAGGCGTCTAGCCCATACACGATTTTTCTCAAGGGCGGTGCTTCCTCCAGGAATCGCCGGACGTCATAATTTTCCTGGATGTAGTTTGTGGAAGAAGTTTGTGAAGCGGATGGGGTATTGGTTTGAAGGGCGGTGGGCTTTATTAGAATCTCGACAGATTTCAAAGAAGGCGAATTGGTGGGTAGCGGCGTTGCCGGCTGACCAGAGCCTTTCAAGGCGAAAGCTCCCAGGAGCCCCATGAGCAAACACACAGAAAACCTTTTTCCAATTGTTCTCATCATTAAATGAATAAAGCTACGTTATTTATTTTTTATTATCAGAAATCTAAATTTCCAAAGAAACGGGGTTAACAGGAATACGCATACAAATAGCAGCTTCCATTTGCGGGCTCCTAACTGAAGCTGGTCTGGTGTTATGGGATTATCGGGGATTTTGTTCAGTCCACTTTCTTCCACCATATACCTTGAACCATCCTTAGAGGTGAACACAACCATGGGCTTCAGAGCAGCACTATTTGTTTCGTTTGACTCCAAAAACATTCCGGGAACATACCCTTCGGGTCCTAAGTCTGAAATGCCTATATCGATATCAAGCAATGTATAGGTATAAATTTCTGTCGAAACATTTTCTTTAAACGTAATATCTGATTTACAAATAATGATATTTGGTAATTTTGTCTTACCGACAGGAGACGAATAAAGAAAGGTGTGCTGAAATTTTATATCTAACTCCAAGTCAGGAATGGTAAAGTTTATCTTAACCGGCCGCCCGAGACTGTCTTTCTCTGTTATCTCACCAAGAATCACTTTTTTGGATTCGTCCGTACCATTATCCTCAACAGGTCCATCCGCTTTTGCTTCAAAATGGTCCTCATCCACCCAGCGCAGAGTGCCCGGAACCAAACCATTGATCCAAAGAGAGCGCGCAGAATTAATCATCTCAGAATACATCTGCGCTTGTTGGGAGGCGTATGTTAAATTTGTATTCTCCTTCTCTGTAAGTTCGATAACAGGAATAACATCTGGAGGAACATCGTGATAGTCCAGAATCCAATACAAATTTTCGGCACTGCATCCGGTAACAAATTTTCTATTTTTACCCGAATACTGGCTTCCCGGCATCTCAGCCAGAAGTAGATTATAGAAGCTCGTCGGCTGGAGAGCAGCCTCGTAGTAAACGAATCCCGTTTTGGGTTTCAGGTCTTCAGCCGTTTTTTCTATTTTAATCATTTTATTGGGGTCATTCTTATCACTAATATAATCCGCACGATGGTAAGTATTTACATCCTCTCCATACACGATTTTTCTCAAGGGAGGTGCTTCCTCCAAGAATCGCCGGACGTCATAATCCTCTTGAATATACTGAGCGGTGTTGGTTTGAGAAGTGGATGGGGTATTGGTTTGAAGGACGGTGGGATTTATTAGAGTCGGGACAGATTTCAAAGAAGGCGAGTTGGTGGGTAGCGGCGTTGGCGGCGGATCCCCCTTCACTATCGGAACGCCTAATACCCACATTATTAAAAGAATAAAAACTTTTTCCCTAATATTACTCATACCAACTTTTCCGAGTCTTAAGACCGCCTGAAAGCCTGCCTGGAAAAAGCGATAAAAGTCAATAGATATTTTGAGTTTTTTTAAACTCCCCAAAAACAGCAGATGAAAAGCCCAAATCCTGCCCTATTCCGCCTTTTGGCTCCGATCAATCAACGAATGCAGCGATTCACGAATATCTTTGCCCTCGTGGAGAACGGCGTAAACCTCGTTCATAATCGGCGTTTCGACCTGGAAGCGCTCGGAGAGAGCATGAGCGGAGGCAGATGTCGGAACTCCTTCAGCCACAGCGCTCATTGAAGCGAGTATCTCATCCAGCTTTTCACCTTTTCCGAGCCGTTCGCCGACCGAGTGATTGCGGCTGAGCGGAGAAAAACAGGTCACCATGAGGTCGCCCAGACCGCTGAGGCCCGAAAAAGTATCGGCTTCGGCACCCATGGCGACACCCAGACGGCGGATTTCCACGATGGCGCGTGTCATGAGGGCCGCCTTGGAATTTGAACCAAAACCGATTCCGTCGCAGATACCTGCGGCGATCGCGATAATGTTCTTCAAGGCGCCTCCGAGCTCAACGCCCAGAACATCGGCGCTGCTGTAGACACGGAAAGCGGGTGAATGGAAGGTATCCTGTGCGAGCTGGGCCATTTCCTGGGAGTGGCTGGCCGCGACAACCGCAGTCGGCACGCCGCGCGCCACTTCAGTCGCCAGAGAGGGTCCCGAAAGAGCGACCGGCTGGCAGCGCGGGAGGAGCTCCTCCAGGATTCCGGACATGGTCAGGCCGGTTTGAAACTCTATCCCCTTGGTGACGGAAACGACGGGGCCGCGGAAATCCTCTATCTGAGAGATTGTCATGCGGAAATATTGCGAAGCGACGGCGGCGACAATGAGCTCCGCCCCTTCGATGGCGCGCGGGAGATCGTTTTCGATGCGGAACTCGCGGGGAATCACGGCTCCGGGGAGCGCACTCTCGATCCGACCGGTGGAGCGGATTTCATCGAGCTGGCGTGGCAAAGCGCTCCAGAGGGTGATTTGGTGGCGATTGCGGGCCAGTAAAAGCGAAAGGGCGACGCCCCAGGCGCCTGTCCCCAGAATGGTAATTTTCATTTCGATTTATTGCGTTCTCCGATTTTGAGCTCGGTTCCGTTGAGGAGGCGCCCGATATTGCCGCGGTGGCGGTAGATGACCAGCAGGGCCACCAGAAGCGTCAGAGCCGTGAGGAAAATATCGCGGTGAAAGAAATAGACGAGGCCCGGCAGGCATACCGCCGCCGTGATCGAGGCCAGCGACACATAGCGGCTCAAAGCGACCAGAATGATAAAAATCACCAGGCAGACCAGAGCCGGCTTCAGCGCCACGGCCAGGAAAACGCCGGCCGTCGTGGCGACTCCTTTCCCCCCTTTGAAGCCGAGCCAGCAGGTGAAACTGTGGCCCAATACGGCACCCAGACCACCGACAAGCATGAGCAGCATCTGGCGTTGGGGGCCGAGCTCGGGGCCGGCGCCCAAAAGATGAGCAACCCAGATGGCAGCATGGCAGGCGGCCATCCCTTTGGCCAGGTCAATGACCAGAACGAGGATGCCCAGGGAGGGTCCCAGAACCCTCAGCGCATTGGTGGCGCCGATATTGCCGCTGCCCTCCTTGCGGATATCGATACCGCGTGCACGGCCCGCCAGATAGCCGGTCGGCAGCGAACCCAGCAAGTAGGCCATCAGGATGGCGCAGATGATATAAATCGCAAACATGCTCTTCGCTTATTCGGTCTGTGTGAGAGCTCCAGGGGGAAAGAAGAGCCCGGGCAGGCCGATTAGTCAAACTCTCTGAACTGCTCGGAGGCAGGGAGATTCCTGTTTGACTTTCTTTTCTTCCTGTTCGTTTCGGAGGCGGATTCTTTTTTGGGTTTCTCCTCCGGCTCTTCCCTCATAAGCTCATTTTCCGGCTCCCAGGCTTCGCCCAGGCGCTCCAGATGCTGGCGCGCTTTGGCGGCGGCGGCTGTGAACTCGTACTCGCGCGCGATGCGCTTCATCAATTCCAGCGCGTCTGCGGGGCGGCTGAGTTTGCCGATATAGAGATTGCAGAGGTGGATAGCGGTCCAGCCCCATTGTTCATCGGGCAATTTGTGTTTGATCACCTCTTCATACTCCATGGCCGAGGCGAGGTAATTGCCTATATCTTTTTCGTAAATCTCGGCGATGCGCAGCGAGGCGTGAATCTCGTTGGGGTTCTCGGCCAGGTATTCGCGGAAGAGCTCGATGGCGATCAGGTAGTCTCCGCGCGCCCAGGCTTCTTCGGCCTTTTCGTAATCGGCCTTCTTCAGATACGGGGTCGCATCGTTGTTGCTGTGGAGGGTATCGACCACTTTCTGGGCCAGATAATTGGAGAGCAGCCGCCCGCCGGTCATCCCCAGAGAAACGCTGAACACGACCAGGAGGCCGCCATAGATAAAGAGATTGCGAACCTGGCCGGCGGCTCTGCTTTCCAGACTGGCGGTGGTTTGGGAATCCAGCCGCTCCTCAATTTCAATATCGCGCAAGCTTCCATTGCCGTCCATATACCGACCGTAATTGACCTTAAACAAGATGCCAAAAATACAAGTGCCCAAAACGAGCACCGTATAGACAGCCACCTGAATCTTCTGCGACCGGGTCAATATCAACTTCGCCATAACTTCTCCACTTTCCGCCAGACGCCAGACGCTAGTGGTCACTTATTATCAAAATTGCGGGCCGTCCTGTCCAGAGGATTCTGCATCTGCCGCCTTTTCTATCCGATGCCGTGGAGAGGACCAAAATATTCTCTCTGTCGGGCGAGGTAAAAGTGGACGGCGGAGGGAGTTTAAACTAAGATATCAGTATGCAACAGAAGCAGCTCTTTTGCAAAACCTGCAACCAGCCGCGGCTCTACCAGCGCAGTGGCACTCATCACCTGCTCCATCTGATTGTGACGATAGTGCTTTTTGCGGTTTCGGCGCCGCTTCTGGGGATATTGGGGTTTGTCTGGCTCTTTATCTGGGCGCTCTGCACGATCTTCAAACAACCCTACCGCTGCACCCAGTGCGGCTCCAGGGCCGGCTCCTCTCATCTCTTGGCGGCGCTGCTCCTGGGGATATTGATTTTCCTGGCCTGCGCCGTGATGCTGGGTCACGGACTGGGCGGTGGCTCCGGAGCGGCTGCGGAGCTCGGCTGGGGAGTACCGGAGAAAATTTCCGTACCGGAGAACCCGCTGCAAACGGAACTGGAAAGCTTTAACCCGTACGACCTGAAACTGGAAAACCTTCTGCAGAAAGATAAATAAAGCCTCCCCTTCCCGTCCATTTTTCCGCGGCTGTTTTTAACCGCAGATGACACAGATGAACGCGGTGGAGGGAGGGTTTGAATCTGTTTGGCCTTATTTGTCCCCCCCCTGAGGGTGATCCATACCCAATCCCCTGTTTTTTACAAAAATAGATATTACCGAATAACACGCCCGTCATTTTCCATTGCATCCGCAAGGATGCACATTTTCAAGTATGCGGAGCATACCAAGCCTATAGCCAGGGGTCTTCAGACCCCTGGTCAGGATGAGAATGGACCACTCGCGCGACCCCGAAGGGGTCGAATAAAATCTGTGGGGAACAGTTACCAGGGGTCTGAAGACCCCTGGCTATGAGATGGCATCCCTACGGGATGCTTAAATCCGCGAATAGTGTGGATAGTGCGGATTGAAAAGCTCTGCCGGTGTGCTAGAATAAAGCTGTATGAATTTGGAGAAATTCACTCTAAAAGCGCGCACCGCCGTGCAAAGCGCCTACGAACTGGCCAAAGACAGGGCTCATCAGGAGGTTGAGCCCGAGCATCTTCTATTGGTTCTCTGCGAGCTCAAAGATAGCATCGTGCCGCCGTTGCTCAAGAACATGACCGTCGACGTGGCAGCCCTCAAGAGCAGTTTGCAGCGGGAGCTCTCGCGGCGCCACCGTGTTGAAGGCCAGAACGTCCAGGTTTATCTCTCCAGCACTCTCTCCAAGGCGCTGACCGCGGCACAAAACGAGGCGGCCAAGCTCAAAGATGAATATGTGAGCGCCGAGCATCTCCTCCTGGGGCTGGTGGAGACGGCGACCGGCAGCTTCCAGAAGCTTTTAAACATCCATGCGCTGGACCGTGAAAAAATCCTCAATGCCATGCTCAAGCTGCGCGGCAACCAGCGGGTGGTCGATGAAAACCCGGAAGAAAAATTCCAGGCATTGGAAAAATATGGAGTCGACCTGACGGCAGCGGCGCGGGACGGGAAGATCGACCCCGTGATTGGACGCGACGAGGAAATCCGCCGCGTCATGCAGATACTCACCCGACGCACGAAGAATAACCCGGTCCTGATTGGCGAGCCCGGGGTCGGCAAAACGGCAATCGTGGAGGGCATCGCCCGCCGTATCGTCAGCGGTGACGTGCCCGAGTCGCTCAAGAACAAGCGCCTGATCGCAATGGATCTGGGCTCCATGATCGCCGGTGCCAAGTATCGTGGCGAGTTCGAGGACCGTCTCAAAGCGTTCGTCAAAGAGGTCACCGCCAGCGAAGGGGAGATCATTCTCTTTATTGATGAGCTCCACACCTTGATGGGGGCCGGCGCCGCAGAGGGTGCGACCGACGCGGCCAACCTGCTCAAACCGCAACTGGCACGCGGCGAGCTCCGCTGCATCGGAGCCACCACCCTGGATGAATACCGCAAACATGTGGAAAAAGATGCCGCACTGGAGCGCCGCTTCCAGCCGATTGTCGTGCTGGAGCCCTCCGTCGAATCGACCATCGCGATTTTGCGCGGACTCAAAGAACGCTATGAAAACCATCACGGCGTCCGGATTCGCGATACGGCGCTGGTAGCCGCGGCGACTCTATCCCAGCGCTATATTTCGGACCGCTTCCTCCCCGATAAAGCGGTCGACCTGGTCGATGAAGCCGCCAGCCGATTACGGATGGAGCTCGACTCCATGCCGGTGGAGATCGATCAATTGGAGCGGCAAATCATGCAGTTGGAGATCGAGCAGACCGCTCTGAAGAAAGAATCCGACGCGGCATCCCAGGAGCGACTCCAAAAAATAGAAGCCGAGCTGGCGGAGCTCAAAGAACACTCGGGCCAGCTCAAAGCGCAATGGCAAAACGAAAAGGCGGCCATCAACGCCTTCAGTATCCTCGCCTCCAAACTCGAACAGGCAAAGCTCGAAGAAGAGCAGGCCCAGAGAATCGGCGACCTGAACCTGGCGGCCCAGATCAAATACGGAAAAATACCGGAACTGCAGACCAAAATCGAAGAGGCCCGCAAAGCCATCGAAGAAGAGCCGGGCACGCGCCTCCTCAATGAAGAGGTGACCGAAGAAGATATCGCGCAGGTGGTATCCGCCTGGACCCATATCCCCGTCTCCAAGATGCTCGAAGGCGAAAAACAGAAGCTCATCCAGATGGAAGACCGGCTGGCGCAGCGGGTGATCGGCCAGCGGGAGGCGATCGAAGCCGTATCCAATGCGGTGCGGCGCGCCCGAAGCGGATTGCAGGACCCCAACCGCCCCATCGGCTCCTTCATTTTCTTGGGACCGACCGGTGTCGGCAAAACCGAGCTGGCACGCGCGCTGGCCGAGTTCCTCTTTGACGATGAGCGGGCACTGACCCGAATCGATATGAGCGAGTACCAGGAGAAGTTCAACGTGCAACGGCTGGTCGGGGCACCGCCGGGCTACGTCGGTTACGAAGAAGGGGGCCAGCTCACCGAAGCGGTCCGGCGCAAACCGTACTGCGTCGTCCTCTTTGACGAACTGGAGAAGGCGCATCAAGATGTCTTCAACATCCTCCTACAGATGCTCGACGATGGACGGCTGACGGATGGCCAGGGCAGAACCGTCGATTTCACCAACACGATCGTGATCATGACGAGCAATATCGGCTCGCACCTGATCCAGGAGTTCTTCCAGCAGCCCAACCCTTCGGCCGCAGAGGTCGCGCTGATGGAGGGACGAGTGCTCGAGGAGCTCAAACAGCACTTCCGGCCCGAGTTCCTCAACCGCGTGGATGACTCCATCGTTTTCCACAGTCTGACCGAAGACCAGATCGCCGCCATTGTCGAGATTCAGTTGGGGAGAGTCTCCCGCAGGCTGGCCGACCAAAAGCTGCGGATTGAACTCACCGAGGCGGCCAAGCATCTATTGGCGCGCCGTGGCTGGGACCCGCAATGGGGAGCGCGTCCGCTCAAACGGGCTTTCCAGGAATATCTGCTGGACCCGCTGGCCACGAAACTCCTGGCAGGCGAATTCCAGCAGGGCGACCTAATCCATGTCGATAGCTCCGATAATGAAGAGCTGAGCTTTAGCCGAATTGCGGAGTAACAGAGAAAAAGAAAAAAAGAGAACCCAACGATGAACACGGAGCAGGAGCCCTTGACGCGGGCTCCTGTTTTATTCTTCAGAGGCGCTCCGGTAGTAGCGGGTGCCGAGGGATGGGTCCAGGATGAGCTGACCGTCTGCGCCCTCCACTTTTTGCCAATCCTTCAGGTCGCGGCTTTCGTAAAGCGTACCGGTAAAGCGCAGGAGCACTGAGCCCCCCTCATAGTGATAACTCACCCGCGGCACGGAGCGAACCTTGATGCTCACCTGCTGGCTCAGAGCGCTGCCGTGAGCATTGGAGACCCACACGCCGTAGGAGCCGCTATCGCTCACTTCCGCCGCTTCCAACAGGAATCGGCTTCGCGTGGCCCCTGGTATCGAGGCGCCATCCTTGAACCACTGGTAGAGCCGCGGGGCAACCCCGACCGCAGCGACACATAGAGTGAGCGGCTCGCCTTCAAAGAGCTCCTGGCTGAGCGGCTGGGTCACGATTTGCGCCGGCCAGAACTCCTCATCTTCATCGGCGGTGCCGGGGCTGCCGCCGGGGCTGGCTCCCCGTTTCCAATTTTCGGGCGTACTCCAGAGCGCCTGCTCCGCCGCCGTATCGACCACGACCAGCGCATAGCCGCCCTGGTCGCTCTCGGGGTACCATAGATTGGAATAGCTGAAATCGAGGAGCGTTTCCCCCTCCGGTGACAGCAGCAGGAGCCTCTCGCCTTTCCGTGCCAGATTGCCCGAGTAACCGCACAAAAGCTGCAATCCATCCAGGTCATAGACTGTGGAAAACGCCTCCAGATTCTTGGCCAGTACCAGCCGCTCCCCGGCCAAAAGCCGGAACGGCGGGAAAGTATAGGTGATCCCTTCTGCAAACCGGAATCCGTCCAGCTCGAGCACGTTGTCGCCGCTATTCATCAGCTCCAGCCAGGCGAGGTCATCGCGGCTCCAACCCGCCATGGCGGCCTCCGTTGAGACCTTGGGCGCATACATCAGCTCCGTGATTTTGAGGTCGCACGGCACGCCATAAACGGTCGTATCCAGCTCGGCCAGCGGGCTCCAGTCTTCCTCCACGGCATCCCACGAGCGCACCTTGAGGCGCGAATCCTTTGGCACCTCCACCAGCCACTCTTGCAGCTCCGAGCCATCGTCTCCGGGTTGAAGTATCCACGCTCCCGTGTGCGGCGCGCCGCCGGGCAGACGCGGGTCGCTGTTATCGAGCATGTAATAAATCGGCCCCTGACCCCGAAACTTCACCTGCACCGAGCCGCTTTCCGTAGTCTCTCCCTGCTCCAATAGCGGTGCCTCCCGAAGCGGGAACCAGCCCCGCTTCCGCAGTTGCGGGATGAGATACTCGGCACTTTTGGCGATGAACTCCTCCTTCACATAGTCGCACTCGGCCAGCCAGGTCTCCCGCGTATGACCGTGCCCCCAGCGGGCCGATTCCACGATGATGGCACTGTCGAGCTCCGCCTGCCTCCGGTTCCAGCGCTCGAGGCTTTTCTCAATGCTCAGCGCGCCGCCCGGGTTGAGTATCTGCCGCTGGACCGCATCGGCCCAGCGCATCCGGTAATCGGGATGCTCCATCAGTCGCTGGTGAAGCCGCATCGGGTTGAAGCGCGAAAAGTTATTGATCCCCCCGCCATATTGGGTCAGGTCCGTAGTGACCGGGTAGAGTCGGTTGGCTCCCAGCGAGTGCTCGCAATCGTGACGAAGCCACTTGAAGCCATCGGGATTTTCACGATTGTAGAGGGCGACGAGATTATTGGGGAACTGTTCCCAGACGCAGTAGGGAGTCTCGGGGTCGCGCGTAAAGTAGGTGATCAGCATGTAGGCGATGAGGTTATCCTCATCCAGATAGCGCGGGGAGTCCGGTATCGGGCTGCCGTCGGGGTTGACCCCCTTGAGCCAATAGTAATTGGTGGAGAAATTGCCCGCGACCCCCTGGCTAATGGCATGGGCCCAGTAATCCTGGAAGCCCTCCAGCGTGCCATTCACCGCGGTGGTGACGTAGCCCGGGTAGGTCGTCTTGATGTAGTCCCAATCTTCGCGCGCTCCGCCCAGGTAGCTCTCCGCATAGTGGACATCGCTGCGCTCCTGGGTCTGGTAAAGCCCCCAGTACTGGCCATTGATGTAGAGATGGTAGAAGCGGCTGCGAGTATAGGGCATCTGCATGTCCCGCTGGGTATCGCGGGAAAAAGTCTCGCGGATGAAGGTATCATAGGGATAGCCGCCGCCGGACCAGGACCAGGTCTGGGAGGTGCGCAGGTCAACCCTCTGGAATTCATCGGCGCCCTCATCCTCAAAAAGCGGAAATTGCAGGCTCCCCCCGTAGCGTGAACGGAAAAAGAGACGCAGCGAATGCTTGGCCACCTCCGGACTCCGGCTGGAGCTGCCGCGAATCCGCAAGCCGGCATCAATCTGGAATTTGCCGCCATCCTGCGGGCTGATGCACTCCACCGAGACGGGGCACTCCCATTCCTCACCCCCTTTTTTCGCATTGACGTAGATACCGCTTTCGGGGTCGAAGAGGTTCGTCAGGTCAGTCACCAACGAGAGGGTATCAATGCTCCTGATCCCCTCGCGGATACCTGCGGCCCAGCGTGGATCCTTCACCACCTTCGCATTCATCCCGTATTCAAATTTCTGGTTATTGAACTGGCGCGAGACCGGCCAGCCCGGAGGGGGCGTTTGCGACTGCGCCAGTACCTCCTCGGCAAAAAGCCAGGTACGGGTGGAAACCGGCGAGGGAATCCGCCCCTCTTCAATCGCCACCGCGCGCAGACAGGTGATCTTTTCAACCCTGAGCGGCTCTTCATACAGTCTGGATTCAGCACTTGGGGTGCTTCCATCGAGCGTGTAATGAATCCGGGCTTCCGGGCTTGCGCAGGAGAGCTCCACCAGAAACGGCTCATCGCGATAACCGGCCGCCTCGCTGAAGGTCACGAGCGCCGGAGGCCCCGCATAGGCGACGCTGTTGGCCGCTCCGGGGGTTGGCTCCAGATGGTAGCCCGTGTCACTGTAGGAGATATCGGTATATTGCGGCGGGTAGGCAGGGAAAAACTCGTGGATAACGCTCTGGCCATCAGGACCGATGAGCGCCAGATACTCCCCCTCCCTGTCCAGACTGAAATTGGCAAAGTACTCCTCTTCCACCAGCGGCTCGCCGTCCCAGGAATTGCAGAAAATGATGAGATACTCTCCGGCGCCGAGGGTGGTTCCGCTCGGGAACTGCCAGCGGGTCAGCTCGCTCATGGAATCGGTCAGATACCAGCCGCTCAGGTCGATGGTTTCACCGCTTTGGTTGTAGAGCTCGACCCAGTCTTCGCGCTCCTCCTCATGCGTTGCCAGGCCGCGTCCGTTGGAGGCCAGAAACTCGTTGATCCTGACCCCCTGAGCGCTTGGCGAAAGCCCGCCCAGAGCCACCCAGGAAAAGAGAGTCAGGCAGAGTAACCCCCTGCGCCAGACAGCGCAAAAGTGCATCCAGTTACTTCTTTTTTTCAATAACACCTGGCAAAATATACCGTATCAGAGCCCTTCTGGCAAGTTGGCAGACAGGCCGACGCTCGCAAACCGCCGGCAGCGCCCCCCTACTTCGTGCGCAGCCGGTAGAAGAATCCGTTTCCCTCATCGGCAATGCTGACCCGGTCTTCATCAAGCTCAAACGGGACCGACTCCCAGAGCCGCAGATCGGCAGACTTCTCCACTGAAAATTCTCGCGGCGCGGCGACCCTGAAGGAGATACTCCCCGCCTGACGCTGGAGCGTATCGGCAAAAATATGGGGCGGGCTCAGCAGTTCGAAAAATCCCGGCGAGCCTCCCCTGACCACCGAGGGACTCCAGTTTTCGGGCTCACTCATCGTCTCTGCCCCGGCCCATGGATCGACCACCTGAAGCGTATAGCCTCCCCGGTCGGTCTCTGGATACCACGAGCCAAAGTAGGTGAGCTCCTCAATCAGGCTCCCCTCCGGCGTGAAAAGCAGCAAGGTATCCCAGCGGCGGCCCAGATTCTGGGAGTAACCGCTGAAGAGCGGCTGCCGGTAATGGGGATAGCGCTGGCGGAAGGCCTGTTCGTTTTTGGCAAGCACCACGCTCTGCCCCGGCTCAAGCCAGTGGGAGCCAAAAACATAGTGAATCCCCTCGGTGATGCTGACTCCTTCCAGGTCCAGTCCGTTTGAGCCGCAGTTGGTAAGCTCAATCCAGGCGTAGTCATCCAGATTGCCGCTCATATCGCCGGCCTGCTCCTCCGGAGCGTACATCAGCTCCGTGATGCGCAGATTCTCGTAGTAGCCGAGCTCTTCGCCGCCGTAGCTCATCGAGTCAATGAGTTCACCCTCCCGGTTTTGCAACGTAAGCTCGCGGCTGCCTTCCAGCTCCATTGCCCCCAGAGGACCGACCACCAGCAATCCTTCATTGCTACAGGGGAACTGCGTGCGTGCCGGAAAACCATTCGGCTTCAGATGCCCCGCCACGTAAAGCGTATCGCCCGGAACCAAAACAGTGCCGGGAGCAAAATCAAAATGGGCCAAACCGCGAAGCTTCCATCCGGTGAGATCAACCGAGTCAGCCCCCGTATTGTACAGCGAGACGTACGATTGCCCCACACCGCCGCTCAGGGCCGAGGGGTGAATCTCGGCAATCCGTATCGCGCGGTTGTAATCGGGGTCACTCGGACGGCTGCGGTACGCCCGCAACTGGTCATTGAGGAAGGCCAGCCGGTAAGGGAAGTAGATGGTGCGGATGCGCTCAAGCTCCTCCTGCGGCGTCTGGGTCAACTTCACCGGCCAGGGCCAGGCGTTGTCATCGAAGGGCCAGGCGGCTTCATCGAGCTCCAGATCATTGGGGCTGATCTCGGGCGGGTCCATCAGCGCCTGGGTAGCCACCATTTTCTCATACGCATAACAATTGGCGGGATAGAGCGGGCCGGCAACATAGAGCTCTTCATCCATCAGCGCCTGCAGCCGGCAATAGAACATCTCCGCCAGACGGCTGTCTCGCAAAAGCGCCTCATAGTAACCATTGGTCTGGAGGAACCAGAAGAGCCCCATATCATAGAAAATCGTCATGTTGACGTAGCCGCCCGCGCTGTAGCGGCCCCAGGTGAGGTCCAGGTCCCAGGGGAGCATCATCCAGCGGCCCGTATTGGGACTGTCGCAGTAGAGGTAGTAGTTCTTGGGGCCCTGGTCGGCATGATTCATGATGTAGGAGCCGGCCATGTAGTTGATGATCTGCGGCAGGTCAAAGTGGTCACAAATATATTTGACCCGCTCCTCTCGGGGGCGCTTCATATCCAGCGCTGCTATCAGCGCCTCCAGGTCGGAGCGGTCCTCCCATTTACGGCTCTTCTTGTTGGCGGTGCTGGCATCTTCCATCCGGTCTTTCATTTTGTAGAGGGCCCCCTCGGGGTCCAGCCCGATGCGCTCCAGCCAGGTTGAGTCGCCATCCTCAATCAGGTCATAGATACCGTAGAATTCGCCTTCCGACTGGACGCGGACGGGGTAGCTCTCCTGGGCCGGCGTGCCGATACGTTTGAAGAAATCAAAGGCGACGAAAGAGCGGACCTTCGACTTATCGGCCAGATTGCTCAAGAGCCGCAAATCCGAGTAGCGCGGCTGCCCCTCAAAAAGAAGCAGCTTGTGATCCTTGGGGAAGCTCAAATGGAGCGAGCGTTTGGAAAACCCCCTGGTCGTCGTGCCAGCTACCTGGCTCAGGACGTTGTCATAGAACTCACCCTTAAAGAAAACCCCGCAGCGGCTGCCGCTTGAGGAGCCGATCATCCCGGGCACCTGCGGGAAAAGCTCAATCACCGGCAGGAGCGTCTCCGGCGGCTCAGCCGCGATCACCGTGCCAAAATAAACCGGTGAGTAGAGGCTGCTCTGGTGCAGCGGCCAGTGCGTTTGATGCCCCTCCACGTCTGAAGCGGTAATATACCAGCGGAGCATCTGCCCCGGGAGAAAATCCGAGCCATCTATCGTTGCTCTGTAGAGTGGGGCCGCACCCAAGGCACCTGTCTCTTCTTCCACGCGCTCCATCATTATCCGCTCATCGGGCTCCCACATCAGCCGCCAGACCAGCGTGATATCCTCAAGCTCAAACTCCCCGTTTTCAACCCGTATCTCCACGGTGAGCGGCTGGCCGGGCTCGGGCCGCTCCGGCAATGCCGGACTGTGGGAGTAATCGGAAAAAATCGGCCCACCGTCGCGAGGCCCCAAAGCGTTCGGAGCGCCCGGGCTCGGGTTTTGAAAGTAGCGCAGCCGCCCGGAATCGTTCTCTCTGCCATAGGAGACCCCATAGAACTGCTCCGGATAAGAGCTGTACTGGCTGACGATGACCCCTTGCGGATTGGTCAATGCCAGGAACTGCCCCGCATCCGCCGAGAGCTTGAAATTGGTATGCAGCTCCCCCCGCTCGGGGGTGCGGTCACGGCCCGAAGCGAAGACAACGAGCCGGGTGCCAGGAAGCAAAAACCGGTTCGGGAAAACCCAGCGGAAGAGACTCTTGGGCTTATCGCTCAGACCCCACCCCTTCAGGTTGACGGTCTGCGAGCTGCCATTGTAAATCTCAATCCAATCCGAGTGCCAACCATCTTCATCAAGCAGGCTCCCATCGCTCCGGGCCATGAACTCGGTGATGCTGAGCCCCTGCGCCTGGAGGCTCTGAAGCGGCAGGAGCCAGCAGGCCAGCAGCAGAACTCCCAGAAGCGGACCGATATTGAGAAAAAAACGTCCCTTCATACCCTTTGTATTTTAGTAAAGCAGCAATACGCGGTAATAGCAGGAGGCGCTCCCCTCCAGGCTCTCCCGCAATTCAAGCTTTCCGCTTCGGGAAACCGTTCGTATTTCTCGCAACAACTGCCACTCTGTTTCTTCAGCATGGCGATACTCGACACGGTAGTGGCGCCCTTTGACCACCTTCAAATCCATCGCGATGCGGCGCCCCTGAAGCCACTGCTCCTCAATGCGGATATTCTGGAGACGCAGAAAATCCTCCGGGTCCAGCGGGTTGCTGCCAACAAGGTATTCCTCAAAGTTCGTCAGTCCGTCACCATCGGCATCCAGAGCGGCATCGCTCGGATCATGCGGGTTGAAGCCGTAGCGTATCTCCCAGAAGTCGGGCATACCGTCGCCATCGCTGTCGAGCTCCTCGGGCGGCAGCTCCTTGATGTTGGCTGCTCCCGGGGTCGGCACCTCGAAGAAATAAACGAGCGTATTGCCATCGGGGTAACGTCCCTGGGATATCCCTTTGGTCTGTGCCCCAAAAGAGACCAGCTCCAGGAGCTGCCCCCGCGGTGAACTGAGCAGAATCTCCTCTCCCGATGCCGAGAGCTTGAAGTTCACGTGGTGGGCTCCTTTTTCGAGTTCGTCATCAGCCATCATCTTGATCCAGGCCTCCTCGCCCACGCCGAGATAAGAGGCCGCCGGTATCCGGTACTGGCCCGGCTGGCTGAGGCTGTCGCTCAGGTAGTAGCCGCTCAGCTCAACCGGCAGCTCACCGGCATTGTAGAGCTCAAACCAATCGCCGCCGCTCAGAGGGGTAGCCATCCATTCGTTGACGAAGATATCCGTTGCAGAGCCAAGCTCGCAAAACTGGGCCGGCTCACCTGGGGTCGGCAGGGAGAGCTGCCAGCTCCCGGCGAAAAAGTCGCATCGCGAAACCGAGAGGTCCTTCACCTGAAAGCCATAGCTCATGGAGTCAACCAGTGCGCCGCCGGCAGCCGCGCTATCGTGCAGGTAGAGCGTGCCGCCGCTGGAGCTCAGGTTAAACGGGGCCGCCCCTTCGCTTGCCTTCCTGTTGCAGGGCAATAGATAATAGGCGCCCGGCTCCAGGAGCGTCCCTTCCGGGAAAACCCAGTACTCCTCTTCATCCGCCGCTTCGCCGCTGTTCTTGCGGCTAAAGAGCATCCCGGACATATCGACGCTCTCATCTTCAGGATTGTAAAACTCTACCCAATCGTAAACGGTTTCCCCATCCAGACTGTACTGATCAGAAGCGGCAAAAACTTCGCTCAGCCGCGGCCGCTTGAGGAGCGTCTTCCGGTAAGGCGTATAGCGCTCGACCAGCAGCTCCGTACCCATCACCGCATCGGAGCTGAGCCAGTTGTTTTGATGCAGCTCCACGGCAAGCTGATTGACCCCGCTGATCAGACTCGTCATCGGTATCTCGTAGGGTCCGCAGAGGCGCCCCTCCGATTGTATCGCCGCCGTTTTATAGATAACCTCTCCATCGGGCATATTGAGGCGGATAATCTCCTCGCCATTCAGGTAAACGACGATTCCGTCATCGTAAATCGCATTCAGATGCAGGACCCAGCCCGAATCGGGCTCCAGCCACTGGGCTAAATCCTCCTCGCTCACCGTGAAAGTCGTCCGGAAATAGTGGGTCATGATTCCGGTCCGGATGAGCGTATTCTTGGGCCCTGGCAGCGGGTCCGTCTCGTTATAGAAGAGCGCCAGGCCGACGTACCAGGATTTGTCATCGTAGCCGGGGTGGCGCCAGGCGGTCCCCAGGTCCATGGCGTTCTGATTGAAGTGCCAGGCTGAAACCATCGGCACCAGCTCAATCGTCTCAATCTGTATCGCATCCTCCGCGAGAATGAGCGAGTTGGGCCCGCCGGGTGTCGGCGCGCTCAGTGCGCTGATTCGTGCCGCACCATCGGGGGTGCGACCGCTGGAAATATCTTCCCGCTCCGAGTGGTAGACCACTGAATCAATCAACAGACCCTCCCTGTCAAAAAGCGCAATGCTGCCCGTGGCCGAAGCGAGCTTGAAATTGAGATGATTGCCGCCGCTCTGGGCATCTCCATCGGCTATGAAGAGCAGATAGCCACCCGCTCCAATATAGGTATGGGGGCTGATCGTGAAGAGCGCAGTATCTGCCGTTGCATCCGAAAGACCAAGTCCGCCCAGTGCCACTGGGAGAGCGCCCGGGTTGAAAAGCTCCACAAAATCAGTACCAAAAGCCGATTGCTCCTTCGCCAGCCATTCATTGATCTTGAGCCTGTCAGGCTCGCCAAGCTCCACGGCAATGTTCAGAGCGCCCGGGGTCGGCTGGCAAAGGCTCCAGCTCTGCGGATTGACCCGCCCCAGCGAGTAACCGCCAACCTGGCTCCCGTAAACCACCTCGTCCATCAGCTCTTCGCCACGGAAGAGGCAGATATGGCCGCCCTCAAGGCTCAGCGGCAACTCGATGCCGCCGCCCGCCAGCAGGTAGTCACCCGCTTCCAGAGTGGTGCCGGGCTCAAAAGTGACGCGCCCGGGCAAACTGGGATGATCGCCCAGGCTCCAGAGCGCCAAATCAATCGCCTGCGAGCCGGCATTGAAGAGCTCAATCTGACCAGTGCCAAAGTCGAGCTCATTGAGGATGACTCCCCGCACTCCAGTCTGCAGCGGAGCGGCATCGGCGCTCACCTCCCAGGTGTGCGACCGGGCCACATACATCGCCACTCCCATGCGGGGGTCATGGTCCCACATACCAATATGCTTCTTGCCTGAAACCTCCAGATAGTAGCTCCCCTCTTCCAATCCGCTCAGGCGCAAAGGTTCGGAGATCGGGTACTCATCGCTCCAGTCGCCGAACTCGCCATCGTGGTTGATCCGGTAGCGGTAGGCCAGGTAGCCGGCACCCTGCGGGAACCGCTCCACCTCCACGCCAAAATCAGTGTGCAGGTCGCCAATAGTCAGAGTGACTTCATCTTGCGGGTTCATCAATTCAGGCTCGCCGGAAATGGAGACTCCCCGCTTCACGCTAAACCCTTTATCGCGCCCATTGAGGCCGCCCCCCTTTGCCGGGGAGTCCTCACGCGGGGCGAGCCACTCCTTCATGATTTGCGCCTGCCCCCAGGTCTGGAAGTCAAGGGTCTCCTCCAGGCTCGGCACGTAGTGGAAGCGCGGGTCCGACGGAGAGTTATTGCCGCCGCGTGCCCACTCCTGCTCCGATACCAGCTCCTCACCCCACGGCTCCTGCATCAGGTTCCCCTCGAAAGTCAGAGTGGAGGATTCATGGTCGCGCAGGAGCTTTTCCACATCGTAGAAGATATTATCCCGCACATAGTGGCCCAGACTCTCGGGGAAGCCGACGTCACCGCAGCCGATCGCCCCGCAATCCGTATCCACGCCCCCTTCCGGAGTCACCCGCACCACCGTGTTGTGCGCTATGACGTGGAAGTTGCCATCTTTGGATTTGACCGCATGGTCAACGTCATAAAAAAGGTTGCCGACGATGTAATGGTTCGCGGTCCAGCCAGTCCCCCCTTCATCACGGCCGCCGCTGATGGCCGAAGCTCCGCCGGTAGAAAGATTGGCGGCATCCTTGTGGGTGTGCATGAGGATATTGCCCTCCACCCAGGCAGCCGTTCCGTCCAGATCCAGCAAATCATCGCCACTGCCCATGAAGACATTTTCAATAAACTGGAAGCGCGGCGAAAGCTCCCAGCTACCATCGGTGACATCGACCGGGTCATGGGAGCCGGAAGGCTTGCCAAAGAAATTCCGATAAAAAATGGCGCGACCGTTCTGCAGCGTCCCATACTCCCCGCTCACCAGTTGGACCGGTTTATCAAAGCCGGGGAAGCGGCAATTACTGACCATGAAGGAGCACCCCTCCATCTCCAGATAGCGGATGCCGGGCGTCCCGAAGGTCATATGGTCCAGATGGAAGCTCCCATAGAGCGCCTGCAGGAAAAAGAGGGTGTTGTCTTTGGCGTGAACATGGAAAAAACAGTTCTCGGGGTCACCCTCTGCATCGCTCACGCCGACATGGTTGATGGTGATGTAGCGCCAGCGCTGGCCGCCGGGGATGCCGCAAAAGATAATCGGCTTCTCACGCGTCCCCTCGGCCAGAATGCGCGCATGCATCCCGAGGCTCACGCGCACATTGGTTCCAAAATAGACCGCTGTGCCGGGCTCAATCC
>Ga0123335_1002753_pt1 | contig 25596 bp, 20 predicted proteins | sample BiotimSIPDNA_2_FD_89707 | JGI IMG/M metagenome (GOLD analysis project Ga0123335, IMG submission 89707) | Anaerobic biogas reactor microbial communites from Washington, USA - Biogas_R2 time_0 SIP DNA | ecosystem: Engineered > Bioreactor > Anaerobic > Unclassified | place: Washington, USA...
GGAAGGATTTGGTTTTTCTGCCGATACTTATTTACAGGAAGAGTTAGAAGCTTCGTTTATTTATGAAGATACACCTGATCAGGTAACCACTACGAAAGCTGTAAAATCGGATATGGAATCGAAAGTACCGATGGACCGGTTAATTTGCGGTGATGTAGGATTTGGTAAAACCGAAGTCGCCATAAGAGCAGCTTTTAAAGCAGTGACAGACAGCAAACAGGTAGCAGTACTTGTACCGACAACAATATTGGCCCTTCAGCATTACAGTACATTCAGGGACAGGCTTAAAGAATTTCCATGTAAGGTTGAATATGTGAGCAGGTTGAGAAGTCCTTCACAACAAAAAAAAATACTTCAGGAACTGAGTACGGGGCAGGTAGATATACTTATCGGCACCCACAGGCTCCTTGGGAAAGATATCAAATTCAAAGACCTGGGATTGCTGATCATAGATGAGGAACAGAAGTTCGGCGTTGCCGCCAAGGAAAAACTCCGCAGCTTACGGGCCAATGTTGATACCCTTACCATGACTGCGACACCCATTCCACGAACACTGCAATTTTCGATGATGGGATCCCGGGACCTTTCAGTAATAAACACCCCGCCGCCCAACCGGCATCCTATTGTTACAGAGTTGCATACTTTCGATGAAAGGATAATACAGGAAGGCATTAACTTTGAAGTATCGCGGGGAGGGCAGGTATTTTTCATTCACAACCGTGTACAGAACCTTCAGGACATTGAAAAGCTTATTAAAAAACTCTGTCCGGATGTTAAAATAGCTGCAGGACACGGTCAAATGGATGGTACAAAACTAGAACAAACGATGATCGATTTTATAAATGGAGATTATGATGTGCTTGTGGCCACAACTATTATAGAATCGGGTCTTGACATACCAAACGCAAATACAATATTTATTAATAATGCCCACAATTTCGGTTTAAGCGATCTGCATCAGTTACGTGGCAGGGTTGGAAGATCGAACAAAAGAGCTTTCTGCTATCTTATGGCCCCCCCGCTATCAACATTAACACCTGAAGCCAGACGCCGGTTAAGGGCCATAGAAGAGCTTTCCGATCTGGGAAGTGGTTTCAACATAGCCCTTCAGGACCTGGACATCAGAGGTGCAGGAAATTTACTTGGTGCCGAGCAGAGCGGCTTTATTGCAGATATCGGATTTGAAACCTACAACAACATTTTAAATGAAGCTATTCACGAATTGAAAGAAAATGAATTCAGACAGTCATTTTCTGAAGAAAACATGGAAAAAACACCATCAACATTTAAAGTGAGAGAATTTGTTACAGATTGTGTCATTGAAACCGATCTGGAAGTAAATATTCCCGATGACTACATTTCGAATGTAACGGAAAGGATTAAAGTATATAGAGAGATCGACTTGCTGAAAAATCAGGATATGATGGAAGCATTAAAAATCAACCTAACGGACCGGTTTGGAAACATTCCCGGACCTCTGAAATCTCTTTTTAAAGTAGTTGAGATAAGATGGCTTGCCGAAAAACTGGGATTTGAAAAAATTATCCTTAAAAATGACCAGCTTACAGCACATTTTATCAGCAATCAGAATTCAGATTATTATAAATCTGATACATTTGCACGAATTTTGAGACATATACAGCAAGTTAAAGGTTACAGGATCAGGGAATGGAAGGATAAACTTACCCTAAGTACCTCAGCCGTAAAAAATATTGATGAAATGCATGATCTCTTTCAAAAGTTAAATAAAGTTAACGGTGAACTTAGTAATTGATATCGGTAATACCCGAACAAAGGCAGCATTGTTCAGAAATGAAGAAATGCTTGAAAACATTACTATTGATAATGCAGATGGGAGTGGTATTTTGAGCTTTGCAAGGGATAAAAAAAATCAAATTGAAAATTGCATTGTTAGTTCCGTTAATGTAAAACCTTTCGATCTGGATGAGTTAAGACAATATATTGAACTGGTCCTTGAACTTGATGAATATACACCACTGCCTTTCAAAAATAAATATACCACATCGGGTACCTTGGGAAAAGACAGGATAGCTGCCATTGCAGGCGCCTGCCAGCTTTACCCCGGACGTAGTGCAATAATCATCGATGCTGGTACTGCAGTAACCTTCGAGATTAAGAACCACAATGAAGAATATCTGGGTGGCAATATATCTCCGGGATTAAACATGAGGTTCAAAGCATTGCATGATTATACTTCAAGGCTACCTTTGATAACCTATTCAGAAGAATCGGGAATATATGGGACCAGCACAGAAACAGCCATTAATTCCGGGGTCTATAATGGATTATTATTTGAAATGAATGCATACATTGAGTTGTTTCGAAATAAATATGAAGATCTGGTAGTTATTCTTACTGGAGGCGATGCAGGTATTTTTGAGAATAAACTAAAAAAACCCATCTTTGTGATCGCAGAATTAACTCTAATTGGATTAAATTATATATTGAAGCATGCTGCAAAAATATAGTATTTTGGGCATTTTACTGGCACTGATAACGGTGGGGGCTATCGGACAAAATTATAACAATAACCCCTATACCCGTTTTGCGATTGGCGACCTTATCAATTATGGAATGACCTATAACCGTTCTCTGGGGGGAAGCTCCATAGCACTCAGACCTTCAAATCAGGTAAATTATCTTAATCCTGCTTCCTACAGCGCACAGGATACGCTTTCATTCCTCTTTCATACGGGATTAAGTGGCCGGTTATCATACTTATCCACAAATGAAGCGCAAGACATCAGCCGCAATATGAATATTGAATATCTCGCCATCGGATTCCCGGTTACCAGGTGGTTAAAAATGAGTGCAGGACTGGTACCTTTCAGCCGTACCCAGTATACTTTTAATGACTTTCAGGAAGAAGAAGTGGCAATAGCTTATAAAGGGAGGGGCGGATTCAATACATTTTATATGGGGGCTGCATTAAAACCATTTAAAATTGCTTCAATAGGCTTTAATGCCGGATATCTTTTCGGAGAACTTTACCGTGAAAGATCAATCGATATTCCTGGTCAGATAGTTGCTAAAACAACTATTAATGAGCGGTTTATTGCAAGCGATTTTATTTTTAATCTTGGCCTGCAGGTACATCCTGAATTTAAGACTGCCTCGGGACGCACTCATAAATTTGTACTTGGAGTTATTTTAGACGTTGAACGAAACATAAATATCAGAAACATTACTGAAACTCAAAGGCTTTTCCCGACAAATTACGTATCAGCTGGCATTCAACCCCTTATTGACATATTCAATATGGATACCATACCTTTAATATTAAAACTTCCATTGAAATACGGTCTGGGAATAAGTTATTCTTATGACAACCGCATTTCGATCACAGCTGAATATTCAACACAGAAATTTTCGAACGGTATAGAGTTGTTTGATGATATTGCTTTGAAAGATTATCAGTCTTACCGGTTCGGTATTGATTATATTCCTTCCCCAATGACTGACAGGTCGAGGGCTAGATACTTTCAGCGTATCCATTACCGTGCCGGAGCATACTTCACAAATACTTACCTGTCATTTAACGGGCATCAGGTTAATGATGCCGGTATTTCGGCAGGTGTAGGACTGCCCTGGCGTAATACACAAAAGCTCTATACCAATACAGCATTTAATTTTACTTATGAATTTGGCAGAAGAGGTACTCAGGACTTCGGTCTGATCAGGGAATATTATCATCGTTTCACCCTAGGGGTAACACTTTTCGATTACTGGTTCCTGAAACCTAAGTATGACTGATGAATTTTAAATTAATGATGCATTTCAGATTACACTTTCATTTTATATTCGCCTCATTGGGAATATGTATGTCTGTTGCCGGCCAGAAGGGTATTGATGATGGCTCAAAATATGGACATGGAAAAGATAGTATTGAGTGTGTGAGAAGTCTTTCAATCTCAAGGGAATTTGTTAAACAAGGAAGTTATGACCAGGCTCTTCCATACTGGCAGGTCGTTTTCAATGAATGCCCTCTGGCATCCAAAAATATTTATCTGGATGGGGTAAAAATCTACAAGTATCTGATTGAGAAAGAAACAGACGATGTCCGAACAGATAGTTATCTGGATACCCTGATGCTCATCTATGACCAGCGCATAAAATATTTCGGGGAAAGATCAAATGTACGTAGCAGACAAGGTATCGATTTACTCAGGTATGGAAGGAGTAAAACTACAAATATCATGAAGGCTTACAACCTTCTTGATGAGGCTATTGAAATTGAAAAGTCAGGATCGACGGAGGCTGCCCTTGCCAGTTATTTTTCTTCTTCAATCATACTTTACCAGAATAAATATTTCACATCCGGCAAAGTAATTCAAGATTATTTGAAAGTGAATACTTATCTATACAGCAAGCTCCCCGATGATGGAGCTATGCAAGTATTAAATGCCATCAATGAAAATCTCATCGACCAGGGACCTGATAACTGCGATACCCTGTCCTTTTATTTGTCCAAAGAAATTGACACTCACAAGGGTGATTCCATTTTCCTCAGGACCCTTATAGTATTACTTGAAAACCGTAAATGTACTGAATCAGAAATCTATGCAAATGTTCTGACTACCTATCAGAAGCTGAGACCCAATGCCCAGCTTTCGGCAAAAAATGCGCTGCTTGCTTACAAAAAAGGAGATTATAATAAGGCTATAGAATACTACAGGCAGGCTTTGACCCTTGAAAATAACCAGGATAATAAGGCTGGCCATTACTTTGGTCTGGCTTCATGTTTCAGTTCATTAAAGAATAAACCTGAAGCGCGCGAGATGGCCCTTAAATCGATAGAAATAAAACCTGGCTGGGGTGAACCCTATCTGTTCATAGGCCAGCTTTATGCTTCAAGCAAAGATGATTGTGCTTCTATTAAGCTTCCTAATTCTATTTACTGGATTGCTGTGGATATGTTCATAAAAGCAAAGAATGTTGATCCATCAATTACAGAGCATGCAAATACGCTTATATCGACATATTCAAAATACTATCCCAATAGAGAGGAAGCATTTTTTGAGAATATACACTCAGGTAACTCATTTACTGTTGGATGCTGGATTAATGAAATCACTCAGGCCAGATTCAATTAGATTATCGCATATAGCTTTCTGGCTTATTCCGATTTGTATGACGGGCGGAATGTTATTATCATGTAAAAATGATATTGAAAGTATAAAAGCTCTTTCAGAAGGTGCAAACATGCCGGTACTTACAGCCAGAAATTTCGAGTCGCAATATACTGATTCAGGCAAACTGAAAGTAATATTCATAGCTCCGGTTGCTGAACGATATGTTATAAAAGGTGGTAAGAGCACCTATTATGAGTTCAGAGATGGGATGGAGATAAGGTTCTACGGAACAGACGAAAAATTGGAATCGGTAGTAACATCCCGCAGCGGTGAATTTATTGAAGATGAAAATCTTGGCATTGCAAGGGATAGTGTGGTTGCAAAAAATGTAAGGACTGGCGAACAATTAAACACTGAAGAGCTTTTCTGGAACCGTCAGGACCAAACAATTTATTCAAATGTTTTCACAAAAATTACCAATGATGATGGTGTATTCTTCGGTGAAAAAGGCTTTATTTCAGACCAAAATTTCGAAAATTACAAATTAATAGGCTCCAGCGGCACAGTAAGGGTAAAAGATGAAGAAATTGAATAGCTTAAACCGGATCCTGGAATGGTTCTGGCTCATAACATCAATCTTTCTGCTTATTACCGGAATTTATACCACCCTGAAATTCGGTTTTAAAAGCTCATATATGTTTTATATCCTTTTCACTTTATCTTTGCTTTTATATTTGGCCAGAAGGGCCTTACGTATAAAAAATTCCTGATATTTAATGGTATACCTTGTACCAACATTAATCTGCCTGTTTTTTGCAGTCTTTTTTACAAGCCATGAAATTGCTTATTCTACTGCAAACAGGCTTAAAATCGAAATGGATAAGAAGAAGGGGTTATTCGTTACCAGATTTGTTACCTTTAACCTTAACAGGCCGGAAAAATATAGGGCAACATTACTCACAGGGCGTGTCATATCAATGGTTTCTTTTACCGTTTTTATTATACTGTGGTCAAATACATCTATTCAACACGGAATACCGGAATCAGCATTCCTTATACTGCAGATCTTTGTCTGTGCTTCTGTATTGCTTCTGGCCGGGGAACTCCTTCCGCGATTAATAGTCAGGTATTTTCCGGATACAGCCTTAAACATTTTCAGCCTGCCCGGATTTTTGTTCTACCTGCTATTTTACCCTGTTTCAGCACTCATGCAGTTTATCAGCAGAAAACATTTAAAGCGCACAACTAACAAGTTATCTAGTCATTACAGCTTTAACAGGATTGAATTAACTGAATTGTTAAACCAATCACTGAAAGAAGAAGGTGAAAGCAACAGCACTGCCAACGATCTGAAGCTGTTCCGGAACGCTCTTGAATTTTCTTCTATAAAAATTCGCGACTGCATGGTCCCGCGAACAGAAATCATCGCATCCGAAATTAACACACCTATACCTGAATTACTTCAAAAATTTATTACCTCAGGTTTTTCAAAAATCCTGATATACCAGGAAAATATTGATAACATCATCGGATATATAACTTCAAAAACTTTATTTAAAAAAATAAAATCCATTAAAGAAGGGATCATTGAAGCATTATTTGTTCCTGAAACCATGTCAGCGCACAGGCTGCTGAAAAAATTTATTCAGGAGAAGAAAAACCTTGCCGTGGTTGTTGATGAATTCGGAGGCGTTTCCGGTATGGTAGCTATTGAAGATATTATTGAAGAAATTTTTGGCGAAATAGAAGACGAATACGATACTGTTGAGCTGATTGAAAAACAAATAAACGAAAATGAGTTTATCTTCTCCGGCCGACTGGAGATAGAATATATCAATGAGAAGTACAAACTTAATCTTCCTGAATCGGAAGACTATGACACACTTGCCGGTTATATATTCCAATATCATGAAAATATTCCTGAGCTGAATGAAGAGATAACAATCGGACTTTTCATTTTTAAAATCCTTAAAGTATCTAAAACCAAAATTGAGCTGATACGACTAAAAATCTATTCGGATTAATCCATATCTTACATTATATCTTCAGCAAATTTTTCAAGGTTTATCTTTTATAAATCTATTAATTACTATATTCGTACCCTGTTTTTAAAAAATTTTTAAACTCATAATTCCATGTCGATTATATACAGAATAAGAACAAAGGCAGGATTGCTTCTCTCCATCATTATCGGTATTTCCCTTTTTCTGTTTATTCTCACTGATTTTATTACATCAGGAGGATTTTTATACAGCAAATCAAAACAAAACGTTGCTGAAATAAACGGTACCAATATTTCCTATACCGAATATCAGAATATGTTAGCTCAGATAGAGCATATTATGAAATTACAGTATCAGACAAATACGCTTGATGAAGCTGTGGTTGAAAATATGAGGAATCAGGTTTGGCAGGATCTGATACAGAAATACCTTCTCGACAAGGAATATAAGAAATTAGGTCTTTCACTGTCTGATGAGGAGCTATATGACTTAATTCAAGGCCCTAATCCCCACCCATTGATAATGGATAGGTTCAGAAATCCTGAAACCGGAACCGTAAACCGTTTGCAGCTTTCCGGTTTCCTAAGCAACATAGAACAGATGCAAGGCCCCGAAAAGCAGGTTTGGTTATTTTATGAAAATATCATAAACAAGGACAGGTTGTTTACCAAGTATAACAACCTTATCAGGAAAGGTCTTTATGTGAACTCCTTAGAGGCCTCAAGAAGAGTTAAGGATATGAATAAATCGGTGGATTTCAGCTTTATTCAAAAACCCTATACTGAAATTTCAGACAGCAGTATTGTAATCAGCAAAAAGGATATCAGAAAATACTACAACGATTACAAGGAACATTTCACACAGACAGAAAGCCGTGATATTAAATACGTTGCATTTGACATTATTCCTTCGTCTGAAGATTTTGAAAATGCAGAAGCATGGATTAATGAAGTAAAACCTCAGTTAGAAGAAGTAGAAGATGTGGAACAATTTGTTACGTACACCTCCCCACCTTATGATGGCACAAACTATAAGCAGGGAGATTTACCTTCAACTTTGGATAGTTTTGCTTTTGTTTCAAAGTTAGGTGATGTTTATGGTCCCTATTTCGAAGATAATACCTATAAGCTGGCAAAACTTGCCAAAATAAACTATTTACCTGATTCGATAAAGGCAAGCCATATTTTGCTTCCCGCAGATCAGTCGAATGTTCAGCAAGCAAGGGCGTTTGCCGACAGCCTATTGAAACTCGCAAAAGACGGTTATAATTTTGCCACTCTCGCAAGTGATAATTCACTCGACAGGATCACCTCTCTTTCAGGAGGCGATCTAGGATGGTTTCATGAAGGATTCAAAGGTAAATTTTTCAGTGATTCGGCTTTCTCTACCAATTTGGGCGATGTAAAACTGACTTTCAGCGAAGAAGGATTTCATATTGTTAAGGTAACGGATAAGTCAAAGCCTGTTAAAAAAGTCCAACTGGGCATAATTAAAAAAGAAGTAACTCCAAGTTCCAAAACCGATCAGTATTATTATTCCAAAGCTATGGAATTTGCCAGTACCAATAATACTTTAGAGAAATTTGAAGCTGCTGTTGCAGATAACGACCCGGTAGCCATTCCGGTTTATAACATAATGCCCCTGGATAATAATGTATATGGTCTTGAAAATTCAAGGAGCATTATTCATTGGGCTTTTAATGAAGCAGAGGAAGGTTCAATTATTAAAAATATTGACAACTATGGCAACAAATATGTTGTAGCAGTAGTGACAAAGGTTTATAACAAAGGTTACAAAAGTATTGAGATGGTATCTGAGGAGATTGCAAGAGAACTGATGAAGCAAAAAAAAGCTGAAAAGATATCTGAAGATATGACGAAGGCTATTGCAGGTGTATCAGACATTGATCATTTAGCAAATTCTTTGAACCTTAAAGTAAACTCTGCAAGCGATATAAAATTCACATCTTTCGCAATACCTGGTGCGGGTGCAGAAACAAAAGTTATTGGCGCCGTTGTTAATGCTCCTCAAAATGAGTTAAGCAGCCCTGTAGCAGGCGAGAATGGCGTATTTATCTTTACAGTCGATAATATTAATGAGAGTGAGGACGAAGCTATTACAAGCCTTGCTAAAAGCTATATTGAACGTAGTTACCTGGCCAGGGCTGTGCGTCAGGGTTATGAGGCACTTACCAAACTGGCAAAAATAGAAGACAAAAGATACCGGTTTTACTAGACTATAAGGAGTAAAAAAAAGAAAGGCGTTGTGAAGGCAGCGTCTTTTTTTATAACTGTAAAAGGCTTTTTACAAGCGCTGCAATGTCTTTCCCCTCAGCTTTTCCGGCTAATTCCCTGGAAGCGATTGCCATTACCTTTCCCATATCTTTCATACCTGAAGCGCCTGTTTTTTCTATTATACCCTTAACGATGGCAGCCAGTTCATCAGGATTTAGCCTGGAAGGAAGATACTTTTCAAGAACATCAGCTTCACCAACTTCTTTAACATAAAGATCCTCCCTGGACTGACTTTTATATATTTCTGCAGATTCCCTTCTCTGCTTCACAAGCTTTTGTATGATCCTGATCTCTTCTTCATCATTAATGCTACCTGCGGCGCTTTCCTGGGTTTTTGCAAGTGTAAAGGCAGTTTTGGCAGCACGTAAAGCTTCGAGCTTTATCTTATCTTTCGAACGCATAGCGTCCTTCATATCTTCTGCAATTTGTTCACTTATTTTCATGTCTGTGGGATTTTTGTGTATAAGAGTCTACATGTCTCTCGATCTTTGCCTCATACATATCAGCCATCGTTACTAAAATTGCTGTTTCCTCAACATCGCCAAAATGATCGTTCATTGATGTACCAAAAACCTTAAGCGTTGGCGAAAGGTTGATATAGGCGTTAATAAGCGGAGGAATCACTTCACCCCTTGCTCTCACTGCATGCGAAAGAAGCTTATGGTCCTCATGGAAATCCTTTCCCGTAAGTATTTTATCAACCTCTACTTTTTTCATTTCTATGGGAAGGGGTTCAAAAGCAGTGACGAGATTGTCCCTGTCGCCGAAATATTTATTCAGAAATGATAAGATCAGGTCGCGTGCTTCGCGATGATAAGAAGTATACATCGTGACTTTGCCAAAAAAATATTTAGACCTGGGATTATCCTTCCAGATAGCACCTAAGCCATCCCACAGGTTATCAAGGGCAAAATAGCTTTTTTTATTTCTGTTTGATGATTGATATGCCGGTTGCACAAATGAACGGCCCAACTCAATCATATAAGGTATGTAATCTTTAATAAAAGATCTGGAAAAATCGAAAAGTTCAGCGGTTGCAATACTCAGCCTGCCATTTTTCATAACAACCATATCCTCTCCCAGCATATACCTGTAACCACCCAGTATTTCAAGTTCCTGAGGATCCCAAACGATGAGTTGCTTATAAGGATTCTCCGAAATATCATATTCATCAATATCCGCTTCCTTTCCTGTTCCGCCACCTGCCAGTCTGAAAGTAATTTCCCTTACCCTGCCTATCTCAAGCATTATGTTAGGAGAATCGTGATGTGTAACCACATAAACTTCGTTATTCCCGTTGTTTGTTTTGCGAAGAAATTTGTCAGGGGTGAGCTCTTCAAGAATCAGATCTCTTTCAACCGGAGGTATTACCTCTTTCATGCTTTCGAATTTAAGAAATCAAAAATAGGATTTTTTAAAAAAAAAATAAACTATAAAGGAACAGAAGTGATGCCATCAAGTGCATAGACCTGCTTTTTCACCCATAATGCCCACTCAACAGGCTTTTTCGAATTGTCAAAAGTATTCCATGGTATAGGTTTGCCAAATTTTACAGTAATTCTTTCATTTTTATGTCTGTAGGTTTCATCCGCCAGGTATAGCATTTCAATATTCGCCTTTATACCAAGGAATTTTCTGAAATTGGCCAATGAATAGAAAAAATTACTGCAATGCCCGCTGAAGTGCACAGGTATGACATCGCGTTTATGGTTAACTGCTTTTACTATAAAGCTTTTCTGCCAGGGAAGGTCCATAACACAGCCTTTTATCCTTCTCGAAACGAAACCGGAAGGGAATGTCAGTATCTGCCTGTCTGATTCAAATGTACGTTCTATTTCCCTGGCAGATTCCTGAGCAAGCGAACCGTGTTTATTAATAGGAATAAACAAGTCCTGAATATTTTTAAGGTTCATGAGAATATCATTCACAAGAAACCTGAAATCAGAAAAGTGTTTATTTATAATTTTCATAAATACAATGCCATCAAAACCCCCCATCGGATGGTTGGCAACAAAAATAAACCTGCCCTGTGCCGGGATATGGTCCTCACCCAAAACTGTAATCTGAACATTGAAATCTTCAATTGCTGCATCAATAAAATCAAGATTCCGCTTTTGCCCATGCTTTGACAGAAACTCATTGATATCCTTCTGATGAACAATTTTTTCAAGGTAACGGAAAAAGAACCCTGGCAGCAACCTGGCCAGTTTTACATTTTTCTGATAAAAAACCTGTCTTACATTAATAGGCTGAATTACTTCGCCTGAACCGGAAATTGTTGCCATGTTAATAACCCTGATGTTTTATTAAAGTGCTCAAAAATAGCATAAAATAACACGTTTTAAGCTATCCGGCCCTTCATTTTTTAAGTTAAGGATGAAAGCCGGAACCTTCGGATTCAGGGTGAAAGTTATTAACAAAGTGGGAAAAAGTGGGGTTAAATGGTTTAAAGTGGGCAAAAAATGTATATTTTTACGTGTAGTAAAATGGATTAATGATAACCTTCATAGGAGAATACAATTGCAGAATTGATTCCAAAGGAAGGGTGATCCTTCCATCGGCTTTTAAAAAGCAGATGACAGGGACCAATTCCGAACGCTTTGTGATCAAACGCGACATTTTTGAAAGGTGCCTGCTTCTGTATCCTTTTGATGAATGGGAAAGACAGAATAAGATATTGCGCAAAAAGATCAACCCTTTTAAAAAGGAGCACAATCAGTTTTTAAGGCAATATTTTAAAGGAATGGCTGAGTTGAGCATCGATGCGAACAGCCGCCTGCTGATTCCCAAGCGGCTGCTTGACGAAGTAAAAATTGATAAGGAGATCATTATGGCGGGGCAGTATGGTAAAATTGAGATCTGGGCCAAAGACCTGTATGAAAAGGTTGGCATGGGTGATGAAACATTTGCTGGGATGGCAGAAGATATAATGGAAGGTTTAATTGATGAAACTGATGACTAATGCAATATCATCAGCCTGTAATGGTAAAAGAGAGTGTTGAGGGTTTAAACATAAAACCTGACGGGACGTATGTCGATGCGACATTCGGAGGGGGAGGCCATTCCATTGAAATTCTGAAAAAGCTAAATAACGGCAAATTAATAGCTTTTGATCAGGATGAAGAAACTTCAGGCAATGTGCCGGATGACAGCCGGATTATATTTGTGCAGCACAACTTCAGGTTCCTGAAAAATTTCCTTAAATACCACCACATCAAAGCCATTGATGGCATTCTTGCCGACCTGGGTGTTTCCTCACATCATTTTGACTCCCCTCACAGGGGTTTTTCATTCAGATTTGATTCCGATCTGGATATGAGAATGAACATGAAATCTGAATTCTCAGCAAAAGAAGTCATTAATAACTATTCTGCTGAAATGCTTACAAAGGTTTTCAGGGATTATGGCGAGATAAAAAATGCAAGGGAACTGGCAAACACCATTGTGCATTACCGACAGGAAAAACCTGTGAACTCAATCCGCGATTTGCTTGAAGCAATAGAAAATCTGCTCCCCCCGGTGAATGAGAACCAATATCTGGCTAAGGTATTCCAGGCAATGAGAATCGAAGTCAACCATGAAATAGAAAACCTGAAATCATTGTTATTACAGGCTTCAGGGTTATTAAACCCGCATGGGCGCATAGCAGTGATCAGTTATCATTCCCTTGAGGACAGGATCGTTAAGAATTTCTTCAGAACCGGCACATTTGAATCGGAGCGGCAGACAGACCTTTACGGGAATGTATTAAGGCCGTTGAAACCGGTAAACCAGAAGGCAATCACCCCCCAGGAACAGGAAGTTAATAAGAACTCGAGGGCCAGGAGTGCAAAACTACGCATTGCAGAAAAAATTGCAGAATGACAGAAAAGAAACAGAACATAGAATTCATAGATCCTAAAGTTGAAAGGGAGGAGATCAGGGGCTTCACCGTAAGGAGCATCATGGATGGAAGCCTGCTTACACTGCGTTCTTTTGTGAAGCAGCTTCCCTTCATTCTGTTTCTGGTGTTGCTGGCATTACTGTATATCGCCAACAGGTACAACGCTGAAAAGATCATCAGGCAGGTTGACGGATTGAAAACAGAGGTAAAGGACCTAAGGGCAGAAGAAATAACAACTGCCTCCGAACTTATGAACCTGAACCGGCAATCGAAAGTACTTGAGTTGGTCGAAGAAAAACAGATGGGGCTCAGGGTAGCAAAAGAACCACCCTACAAAATTGTGAAAAATTATTAAGGAATGTCGATTAAATCAGACATATTATGGAGAGTGGGCCTGGTTTACCTGGGAGCAACATTATTTGCCCTTGTAATCATTATTAAGATCGTTTACCTGCAGTTTATCAATGATGAGGTATGGAAGTCGAAAGCAGAAAACACAAAAATAAAAAATTTCAGGATCCCTCCTAACCGGGGCGACATCTATGCTTCCGACATGCGCCTGCTGGCAAGCTCAGTTCCTTATTACGAAATAAGGATGGATATGCAAACCCCTGCCCTCACCGACAGGGTATTTTTTAATGGTGTCGATTCACTTGCTCTTTGCCTGTCGAGGCTGTTTTATGATAGGCCTGCTTCAGAATACAAAAAAATACTTGTTGAAGCAAGAAAAAAAGGTAACAGATATTTGCTCATTAAAAACAGGGTTGACTATGTTCAGTTAAAGAAATTAAAAACCTTCCCCATTTTCCGGTTAGGACAATACAAGGGTGGATTAATAGTGAACCAGGAAAACCACAGACAAAAACCCTTTCGTAATCTTGCTTCAAGAACCATAGGTTATATTACAAAAAGTACAACGGGCACCAAGGTAGGCATTGAAGGAGCATACGATCAATATCTCGGAGGCGTTGAAGGAATCACAAAGATGCAAAAACTTGCAGGTAATGTATGGATGCCACTTGACGGTGCAGGGAAAATTGAACCAAAAGACGGCAGCAGCATCGTAACTACCATTGATATCAATCTTCAGGATGTTGCAGAAAAAGCTCTGATGCGGCAAATGGTGAAACATAATGCCCATGGTGGCACAGTGGTGCTTATGGAGGTCCAAACCGGCGAAGTTAAAGCCATCGTTAATCTTACTGATACTTTCGGTGCTTACAGGGAATACTATAACTATGCGGTAGGCCAAAGCAGCGAGCCCGGTTCCACATTTAAATTACCGGTAATAATAGCGGCCATCGAAGACGGTTATATCCGACTCGATGATACCATTCACACAGGAAACGGCTTATTCAGGTATTATGACCTTCGTGTGCGCGACGATAATCATACTGAAGGAGGACATGGTACACTCACCATAGAAGAAGTCTTTGAATTATCATCCAACGTGGGAATGGCGAAAATCATTACAGCTGCTTACAGGGAAAACCCCAAACGTTTCATCGACAGGCTGTACGGCATGGGACTGAATGATCCGCTTAATATAGCCATTAAAGGAGAAGGTAAGCCTGTGATAAGATATCCGGGCGACAAGTTATGGTCAGGCGTAACACTGGCCTCTATGTCATATGGTTATGAAGTTAAAATAACACCGTTGCAGTTACTCGCTTTTTATAATGCCATTGCCAACGATGGTAAAATGGTGAGGCCCAGGTTTGTTAAAGAGGTCCGGTGCCATGGTAAAGTCGACCAGACCTTTCTTACTGAGATCATAAATCCCTCCGTCTGTTCAAGACAGACCATAAAAATTGCCAAAAAACTTCTGGAAGGTGTGGTGGAAGATGGTACAGCACAAAATCTGAAATCGACTCATCTGAAGATTGCCGGAAAAACAGGGACAACGCAGATGTATAGTCAGAAAACCGGTTACAGGGAAAAATCATACCAGGCGTCCTTTGCAGGCTATTTTCCTGCTGAGAACCCGAAGTACTCATGCATAGTGGTGGTATACAACCCTCAAAACTATGTTTATCATGGTGCCTATGTAGCAGGGCCTGTTTTTAATGAAATAGCAAACACCATTTATGTTACTGACCTGGCATTGCTCGACCCGGTAAACAGGACACAGGAAGAATTGCTGGAACTGCCTTATTCAAAGAACGGTCACCAGTCTGAGCTTATCACTGCACTCGACCTGCTTGATATAGAAAGAATGAGTAAAAGTCCTGATGCAGAGTGGGTTATTACAAATAAAACCAACAATCACATTACCCTTGACGGTAAGAATATTATTGAAAATCTTGTTCCCGATGTGGTTTCCATGGGATTAAAAGATGCTGTTTTCCTTCTCGAAAACCTTGGAATGAAAGTACAGGTTAACGGGAGAGGAAGTGTGCGGAGCCAGTCAATTGCTCCCGGTACCCGTGTCAGGGGTGGTGAAGTTATCAAACTGGATTTAAGTTATACAGAAGGTTAATGACGAAGAAACTGGAAAAAATATTAAAAAATATAGCCTGCCAGGTGGTTGGTGAAAAGAACATTGTCATCAACAATATTCATTTCGATTCCAGGAAGATAGGCCCGGGGGATTTGTTCGTCGCCATAAAAGGCACACATAATGATGGCCATTCCTATATCAACAGCGTGATTGAAAAAGGTGTTGCTGCCATACTTTGCGAATCTATTCCCGAAAATCATCCGGAACATATCACTTTTATTAAAGTACCCGACTCGGCAGAAGCATTAGGTATTGCTGTGTCGAACTTCTTCGGTAATCCTTCCGGTAAGCTTAGACTGATAGGTGTGACAGGAACTAACGGCAAAACTTCAATAGCAACCTTGCTTTACCGTGTGGCATCATCTTTCGGTAATAAGTCGGGTTTGATTTCAACTGTCCGTTACGTGGTAGGTGAAAGGGAAACAGAAGCCACCCACACAACACCTGATCCAATAGCCATCCATAGTTTGCTGAGACAAATGGCAGATGAAGGCTGTTCGCATGCGTTTATGGAGGTGAGCTCCCATGCTGTCGATCAGAAACGTATAGCAGGTTTGAAGTTCGATATTGCCATCTTTACTAACCTTACCCACGACCATCTTGATTATCACAAAACTTTTGACGCATACCTGAAGGCAAAAAAGCAATTTTTTGATCGTCTTACAACCGATTCGTATGCCCTGGTAAATATTGATGACCGTAATGGCAGGGTGATGGTGCAGAATACCAGGGCAAAGGTAAAAACTTACGGTCTGAGATCAGCAGCAGATTTCAAGGCAAAAATCCTGGAGAGCCATTTTGACGGCATGAAGATCATGCTGGATAATACTGAACTATGGATAAAACTGATAGGTGAGTTTAACGCCTCAAACATCCTTGCAGTATACGGGGCCGCCCACTTGCTGGGCTATCCTAAGGAGGAAGTCCTTAAAGTCATCAGCAATTTAAGCACAGTTGACGGAAGGTTTGAATATGTCCGGTCGCCAAAGGGTGTAACCGCAATAATAGATTATGCACATACCCCTGATGCGCTGATGAATGTGCTCACCACTATTAACCAGATCAGAGGGAAGAATTCACAGATTTTCGCGGTGATAGGTGCCGGTGGCGACCGTGACCGGACCAAAAGGCCGGTAATGGCTAAAATCACAAAAGAATTATGTGATCAACTGATATTAACATCTGACAATCCCAGAAGCGAAGATCCCGAAGCAATCATCAGGGAGATGCTGGAAGGAATTGCTGCACAAGAGAGAGCAGGAGTTATTTCCATTGCAGACAGAAAGGAAGCTATCAAAACTGCATGCCGGATGGCAAAACAGGGAGATGTAGTTCTGATTGCCGGGAAAGGTCATGAAACATATCAGGAAATAAAGGGCGTGAAAAACTATTTTAATGATAAACAGGTTGTGTCGGAAATCTTTAATGCCGGCTGACGCAATATAAAAACATATGCTGTACGATCTCTTTCAATATTTAGAAAAACTTGACTTTCCCGGAGCCGGGGTGTTCCAGTATATTTCTTTCCGCACAGCAATGTCAATCATCACATCGCTCATAATTTCAATGATTTTTGGCAAGCGGATAATCAGGCTTCTTCAAAGATTGCAGATCGGAGAAAGCATTCGTGAACTGGGCCTTGAAGGACAGATGCAGAAAAAGGGAACACCCACAATGGGCGGCCTGATTATCCTGGGTTCCATTATTATTCCTACCCTTCTTTTTGCAGACCTGCATAACATTTATGTGATCCTCATCCTGATAACTACTGTATGGCTCGGTTTTGTCGGCTATATGGATGACTATATCAAAGTATTCAAAAAAAATAAGGAAGGGCTCGCCCCGAAGCTGAAAATTGCCGGACAGGTCATACTGGGATTGATCGTTGGGTTCACCATGTATTTTCACAATGATGTTGTCATCAGGGAGCGTATCTATCATGATCAGCCTATGGAAGCTACAGCCTCAGCAATAGAAAATGATGAATATATGCTGGAAACAACAGAATACTCCCAGGATACAAAATCGACGAAAGTAAATGTGCCCTTTTTTAAGAATAATGAGTTCGATTATTTCTTTCTGATCAGTTTCCTGGGAGAAGATGCAAGAAAATATACATGGATTATCTTCATTACCGCGATCATTCTGATACTGACACTCATATCCAACGGCGCCAACCTGACTGACGGACTCGATGGACTGGCCGCAGGGAGTTCAGCTATTATTGGCACCACACTGGGCATCCTTGCCTATCTGTCAGGCAACCTGATCTATTCTGAATACCTGAATATAATGTATATCCCCGGTACCGGGGAACTCGTGGTATATATGGGCGCCTTTATCGGTGCCATGGTAGGATTTCTTTGGTATAATTCATTTCCTGCCCAGGTATTTATGGGCGACACAGGCAGCCTTTCGATTGGCGGCATCATAGCTGTGTTTGCCATACTGATCAGAAAAGAACTTCTGATACCAATTTTATGCGGAATTTTTGTGGTAGAAAGCCTTTCGGTATTACTTCAGGTAGGCTTCTTCAAATATACCCGGAAAAAATACGGAACAGGGCGCCGGATCTTTTTAATGGCCCCCCTTCATCATCACTATCAGAAAAAAGGATATCCTGAGCCCAAAATTGTGACCCGGTTTTGGATTGTGGGAATTCTGCTTGCAGTAATAACAATCGTAACCTTAAAAATCAGGTAACCCATGGAGAAAAGAATCGTCATTTTAGGAGCAGGGGAAAGCGGTACAGGATCGGCTGTACTTGCGAAATCCAAAGGCTTTGATGTTTTTGTCTCAGACATTGGCAAGATCAAGCCACATTATAAAGAAATCCTCTATAATTATGAAATTGAGTGGGAAGAAGAACAACATTCGGAACGGTTGATACTGAATGCTGATGAACTTATTAAAAGTCCGGGCATTTCTGATAAGTCGGATATCATGCAACAGGTATTAAAAAAGAATATACCGGTGATCTCAGAAATTGAATTTGCAGGCAGGTACACAACAGCTAAAAAGATATGCATTACAGGCAGCAACGGTAAAACTACGACTACTTCCCTTCTGCACCATATGCTCAGGAAGGCCGGACTGAATTGCGGCCTTGCCGGAAATGTCGGTAAAAGTTTTGCCCTGCAGGTTGCCACAAAGAACTACGATTATTATGTTATAGAACTAAGCAGTTTTCAGCTCGACGGTATGTTCGATTTCAAGGCCGATATTGCAATTTTGTTAAATATAACGCCCGATCATCTCGACAGGTACGGCTATAATATGCAGAATTATGTCGATTCAAAATTCCGGATCACCAATAACCTTTCCGAGGATGACTATTTTATTTACTGCTCCGATGATGAAATAACCATCTCAGAACTGGAAAGGATTGTGCTTCGTGCCAAACAACTCGAATTTTCGCAAAAGAAGAAGGTCAAACAGGGGGCTTATATTGACAAGGGAAACATGGTGGTAAAGATCGATAATGATGAGTTGAACATACCTCTTAACGATCTGGCTCTGAAGGGAAAACACAATACATACAATTCCATGGCAGCAAGCATAGCCAGCCGTATCCTGGATATCAGGAAGGAAGTTATACGCGAAAGTTTGCAGGATTTTGCCGGTGTGGAGCACCGTCTGGAAAGGTTTATCAAAGTTCATGGTATTGAGTTCATCAACGATTCAAAGGCTACCAATGTTAATTCGACATGGTATGCCCTGGAATGCATGACTACCCCAACTATCTGGATAGTCGGCGGAGTTGATAAGGGAAACAACTATGAGCCATTGGTACCGCTGGTAAAAGAAAAAGTAAAAGGGATCATCTGTCTGGGTGTGGATAATTCCAAAATCAGGAAAGTTTTCGATCCAATTGTGGAAATGATAGATGAGGCTTCAACAATGAAAGAAGCTGTAAACAAGGCATACCGGATGGGCCAGAAAGGCGATACTGTATTGCTTTCACCCGCATGTGCAAGCTTCGACCTTTTTAAGAATTATGAGCACAGGGGTGAATTATTTAAGGAATGTGTCAGAGAATTATAAATATAAATGCCTGAAGGACTAAAGAAATACTTTAAAGGCGATAGCATACTCTGGGCTTTGCTGATTACCCTGTCCATTATCTCTTTGCTGGCAGTGTACAGTTCTACTTTTACGCTTGCTTACAGGTATCGGTCAGGGCATATCGCATATTACCTTGTAAAACATATCATATTCATTGTATTTGGTTTTATGGTGGCATATTTAACCCACCTGGTACCTTACAGAATCTACTCGCGCCTTTCATATTTCTTATTTATCATCTCGATACCCCTGCTCGTTCTGACCCTTATTTTCGGCAGGAATATTCATGAGGCAACCCGGTTCCTCATTCTTCCGGGAACTAATTTATCATTTCAGACCTCCGACCTTGCAAAACTGGCGCTGGTGATGTACCTGGCAAGATTACTTTCATTGAAACAGGAGCAGATACGAACATGGAAAGAAGGCTTTGTGAAAGTGGTAACACCGGTATTAATTATTTGCGGTCTGATCATGCCCGCAAACCTTTCCACCGCAATTATCCTGTTCATAGTGTCTGTCATTATGATGTTTATCGGACGGGTAAGGTTCGCATACCTCTCCATAATGGTAATGGGTATGGCAGTTATTCTGTCCGTTTTAATAATGGTTGCCGTTAAATCGGACTGGAGTGGCAGGTGGGATACCTGGAGAAACAGGATCGTAAATCATGTGGAACAGGACAGTGAGAGCAGCTATCAATCTGAGCAATCGAAGATAGCAATAGCAACCGGCGGACTAATTGGGAAAGGTCCTGGAAATAGTATGCAAAGAAATTTTCTGCCTCAACCTTATTCCGATTTTATATTTTCGATAATAATTGAAGAATACGGATTTATTGGCGGTGTCATAGTTATCCTATTATATCTTGCCCTGCTTTTCAGGGCTGGCATCCTGGTACGTAACAGCAACAGAACTTTTGCGGCCTTCCTTGCTTTCGGACTCGCCTTGTTGCTGGTAATTCAGGCCATGGTACACATGTCAGTTGCAGTCGGAATATTCCCTGTAACCGGCCAGCCTCTGCCAATGGTGAGCATGGGGGGCACTTCAATCCTTTTCACTTCTGCATCCATAGGGATTATATTGAGCGTCAGCAATGGCTTAAACCAAATAAAAAAGGAGGTTGAAGTTGAAGCAGCACAATAAAATAAAGGCCATCATCAGCGGAGGAGGAACCGGCGGGCACATCTTCCCTGCAATTTCCATTGCTAACGAATTAATGAAAAGAAACCCCGAAACCGAGATATTATTTGTAGGAGCACTGGGAAGAATGGAGATGGAAAGAGTACCGGCGGCAGGATATCGAATTGAAGGACTGCCGGTAAGTGGGTTCCAGCGCAGGCTGACATTAAAAAATATATCTGTTGTCATTAACCTTTTTAAAAGTCTGAAAATAGCCGACAACATACTGAATGATTTCAAACCCCAGATAGTGATCGGAGTGGGTGGCTATGCCAGCGGACCTTTGTTGAGAAGAGCTTCACGAAAAGGCATCCCTACGCTGCTGCAGGAACAGAATTCATATGCGGGAGTGACCAATAAACTTCTGGCAAAAAAAGCTAAGCGCATCTGCGTGGCTTATAAAGATATGGAGAAATACTTCCCCCCTGAAAAAATTGTTCTTACGGGAAATCCTGTCCGTGATATCAGAATTTCAGAAAATCTCAGATCTGAAGGCCTGACTCATTTCGGATTCAATGCTCAGAAACCTGTGTTGGTGGTGATGGGAGGCAGTCTGGGAGCCCGTACGATCAATATGGCAATGTTAAAAAATATTACTGAGATATGCGGCAGCGGTATACAAGTACTGTGGCAAACAGGTAAGTATTACTTTGATGATATCAGAAATAAGCTGGCTGATATAAAAATTCCGGAACTGAAAGTCACTGATTTCATCACCCGTATGGACCTGGCCTATAATATAGCTGATTTGCTTGTTTCGAGGGCCGGCGCCATAAGTATTTCTGAGATTTGTCTTACAGGACGAGCTGCCATTCTGGTCCCTTCACCGAATGTAGCAGAAGACCATCAGACCAAAAATGCGATGGCCCTTGTCAGAGAATCCGCTGCCATCATGGTACGCGATAATGAAGCTGAAAATCATCTGATGGAAAAAATCCAGGAACTTATCCATGACAAAGAGAAGCTTTCAGACCTGAAGTTTAACAGCCTTAAGATGGCAAAACCTGATGCCACATCACATATTGTTGATGAAATATACAACATACTGGGATTTAAGGAATAATTATGGAACTGAAGAATATACATAATATCTATTTTCTTGGTATCGGTGGCATTGGCATGAGTGCCCTGGCAAGGTATTTTCATCAGATGGGTTACAAAGTATCAGGTTACGACCTCAGCTGCACTAGCATAACAAGAGGTTTGGAAGATAAAGGTATCACCATTCATTACGAACCTTCCGTACTGAGCATAACCGGTAATTTCCTGAAAAAAGACGAAACTCTTGTCGTACTTACACCAGCAGTACCCGACGAGCATCCTGAACTTCAGTATTTTAAAAAGAATGATTTTACAATTATGAAAAGGGCTGAAGTACTGGGCATGATATTCAATCAGAAAAAAGGTATTGCCATTGCAGGTACCCATGGCAAAACTTCGGTAACTTCGATGACTGCGCATATAATGTCTGAGGCACCTCTTGGGACGAATGCTTTTCTGGGGGGTATCCTTAAAAACACAAACAGCAACCTTATGGTAAATGAATCTTCACCCTGGGTTGTTGCCGAAGCAGATGAATACGACAGATCATTTCTGCAACTCAATCCGAATATCGCAGTCATTACATGGATTGATTCCGATCACCTGGATATTTACAATACTTCAGATGCTATCCATGAAGCTTTCACAGAATTTGCAATGCAGATTAAGCCAGATGGCAAACTAATCCTTAAAAAGGACATTGAATTAATTCTGCAAAGACAGGACATCACTGTCTGCACTTATGCTTATTCAGATACAGAAGCCGATTTCCATGCTGCCGACGTAAGGTTGAATAATGGCTTGTACACTTTCGATATCAATACACCGGAAGGTCTTATCAAAGATATCCGTCTTCAATATCCCGGTTTAACAAATATAGAAAATGCGGTGGCAGCAGCAGCAGCAACATGGTGTGCAGGTGTCAGCAGGGAGAAAATAGGTAAATCACTATCAGGTTTTTTAGGTGTCAAACGCCGTTTCGATATACAATTTGATAACGGAAAATGCATTTATATCGACGATTATGCACATCACCCGAGGGAACTAGATGCATTTATAAGTTCTGTCAGAAATTTATATGCAGGAAGAAAAATTACAGGTGTATTCCAGCCACATCTTTACTCGCGTACCAGGGATTTTGCGCCTGATTTCGCAGAAAGCCTGAGCAAACTTGATGAAGTAATCCTCCTCGATATCTATCCTGCAAGGGAAAGGCCAATGAGGGGTGTAACATCTGAAATTATTTTCAACAATATAACCGTCAGTAATAAAGAATTATGCCGGAAAGGTGAACTTCTTGACCTTGTCCGCAGGAAAAAGTTCGATGTACTGCTCACAATGGGTGCAGGCGACATAGACCGTTTTGTAGAACCTATCAGAAAAATCATTGAAGGGCGATGAAAGTTCTAAAGAAAATATTATTGTGGCTAATTGCCCTCCTGTATCTGATACCGGCAGCAAGTTTTGTGGCTGCCAGGTATGAAAAGCAATACTGCAATAAAATTGAAGTAAAGGTTACAGACAGCCTGACAAGTAATTTTATCTATAGCGATGACATCATAGACCTTCTTGAAAGAAAAGGTATTCAATATCTGGGTATTCCCCTTCAGCAGATTAACTTAGAAGCCATAGAGAATCTGGTGCTGACAAACCAGATCATCCGCAGTTGTAAGACCTATACGAGTGTTAACGGTACCCTTCATATCGATATAACACAGAGGCAGCCCTTCTTAAGGGTTATTGCTGAAAACGGGAAAGGATTTTATCTTGACAGGGAAGGAAACATACTGAACCTTTCTAAACGTTTTGCACCCCATGTTCTGATTATTAATGGTCATATAAAAACATCGGCCAGCCCCGGAAAACCTCAGAATATCAAAAACCTGAATGAGAAAAAGATGCAGGAAATATATGAACTTGCCATGTATATAACCGCCGACCCGCTCTGGGATTCCCAGATTCAGCAGGTATATATAAACAGCAAAGGTGAATATGAATTAGTTCCCCGCATCGGCCCACATCTAATTGTTCTTGGGTCAATCAACGGTTACAGGGAAAAATTCGATAAGCTCGAAATATTCTATAAAGAAGGCCTTAACAAAATAGGTTGGAATCAATACAAAATCATCAACCTGAAATATAAAGACCAAGTAGTTTGTACTAAAATATGATGCATTATGACCAGGCAAAAAATTAACTATGTAGCAGCAATCGATATTGGCACCACCAAAATTGTATCGCTCGTAGGCCGTATGAACGACAACGGCAAAATGGAGATACTCGGAATGAGTAAAACAGTCTCAAAAGGAGTAAAAAGAGGAGTCGTTCAAAATATTGAAGAAACCGTAAGTGCTATACGTCAAACCGTTGAAGAAGCTGAAAAACAGTCGGGGATTCAGTTTACTGACGTTTTTGTTGGCATTGCAGGACAGCATATCAAAAGCATCAAAAACCGGGGCTATATCAATCTGGGTGCCGACAGGGATGAAATTGAGAAAAAAGATATCGATGCATTGATAGCCGACATGTACAACATACCCATCGATTTAGGAGAAGAGATCATCCATGTTCTGCCACAAAATTTTATCGTCGATACCGAAACCGGGGTAAAAAACCCTATAGGCATGTCAGGCAGAAGGCTCGAAGCAAATTTTCATATTGTAGTCGGACAAATAGCCTCCGCAAAAAACATTGAAAAGTGTGTCAACCGAGTGGGCCTGCGTGTAAACCAGTTGCTGCTGGAACCTCTGGCCTCATCAGATGCTGTGCTTACCCCCGACGAAAAAGAAGCAGGAGTTGCGCTGGTTGATATAGGCGGAGGTACTACGGATATTGCTGTCTTTTATGATGATTCCATCCGTCATACTGCTGTAATCCCCTTCGGAGGAAACGTAATAACAAAGGATATTAAAGAAGGGTGCAAGATACTACAGCGCCAGGCTGAAGCATTAAAAACCCAATTCGGTTCAGCTTTAGGGGATCTGTCACCTGAAGATAAGGTGGTTACCATTCCGGGAATAAATGGCCGTGAGCCCAAAGAAATCTCTTTTAAAAATCTGGCTTACATTATCCAGATGCGAATGGAGGAAATTATTGATGCGGTAATTTTCGAAATAGAGAGTAGCGGCTGCATGGATAAATTGAGTGCAGGTATAGTTTTAACAGGCGGTGGTGCCCTGCTGAAACATATAGCACAGCTGGTAAGGTTTCATACAGGTCTGGATGTGCGTATTGGCTATCCGGTTGAATATCTTGCAGCAAAACCTGGCGACGAGATAACCTATCCGCAATACGCTACGAGTGTTGGCTTGCTGCTGAAAGGATGGGAATTACAAAACAGAGAAGAAAATGAAGTGCCTGAAAGGTCTTTCTCCGCGAAGTTGAAAGAGACTGTTAAAGAAACTGTTAAAGAAGAAACCGAAATGGCTCATACCGGAGAAGAGCCAAGACCTGCAGGCGGCGGTCTGATAGCTGAATTTAAAAGGCGTATTACCAACATCTTTGATGAGAAAGGTGCCGGGATGGACGATGATTTATA
>Ga0123335_1002756_pt1 | contig 25583 bp, 18 predicted proteins | sample BiotimSIPDNA_2_FD_89707 | JGI IMG/M metagenome (GOLD analysis project Ga0123335, IMG submission 89707) | Anaerobic biogas reactor microbial communites from Washington, USA - Biogas_R2 time_0 SIP DNA | ecosystem: Engineered > Bioreactor > Anaerobic > Unclassified | place: Washington, USA...
GCAATTATTATCTGAAACACCATTATCGGCACAACAAGTATCACCGAGTTCCAGAACTTAAGCAGATAATCGGGTGTCTTGACAAAAGCTGTCAGATATTGACTGAAGGATATTATATCGGGAATCAGTTTGAGCTGTACCTTATCCGACACATAGGTGCGGTCGCCGGTGAGACTTGTGAATATTTTGCCGTAGTTTGCGGCAATCTCGGTTTGCGACATCAGCGAGTTTGTTATCGTCAGCGCAATCGGCATGATGAACAGGAGCGCCAGGCCTCCCAGCAGCATAAGCATCGCCGCTGTTCTTATGATAAACCCGGTCTTTACCTTGCGATGACGGGATTTGGCTCTGCCGCTCATTCTTCGATATCCTCCCCGAACCGCCGATCAATTACAAACAGCACGCCGATTATGATTATCATGATGATACATATAATAATCGCCGCAGAAGAAAGCTTCTGATAGTCCAGCGAACGGAAGGTATTGTTCATGAAATGCTGCAGCATATAAAGGCTGTCATACGGATAGTCTCCGGTTAGCAGGTATACTTCGCGGAAAACCTTGAATGAGTTGATGAGCGAGAGTATCGAGACGAAAAGTATACTGGACGACAGATATCTTAATTTTATACGGAAGAATCTTCCCACACTGCCGCAGCCGTCAAGTTCGGCTACCTCGAGTATTTCTTTTGGTATGGCTGCCAGGGCTGCCATGAAAAGAATCATATTGTAGCCCAGATTCTTCCACAGGTAGAGCGTCACGGTGACAAACATACTGTAATCGCTTTTCAACCAGTCTATGGCTGTCACACCGAACAGCGCGAGAAAATCGTTGAATACACCGTTGTAATGGAATATAACCTGCCAAATCAGCACCACAGACGCAACAGGTACCATCAGCGGTGATATAAACACCGTGCGCAGCTGCGTTCTGAACGGTAAATTCCCCGACAGCAAGACTGCAAGCATCAGAGAAAGCACTACTGCCAGCGGAACGGCTATGACTGAAAATGTCAGCGAGTTCATCATCGCCCGACGAAAGGCGTTGTTTTGTATCAGACTTATGAAATTTTTTAAAAAGACAAAATTCCCCTGTACAGGATTGTCTATCATAGAGTACCGTATTACCACCAAAAACGGCAGTATGAAAAAAAGCAGCACTCCCAGAAGACTGGGAATCAGAAAGATAAATGTTTTTCTCCGCTCCCCGGCTTCAACTTTGGTTATGGTTTTCATTTTAATCTTGGCAGCTCCGTCCTTAATAAATATTGTGACGTATGCCGGAGTAGTTTTGTTCCGAATAATACGGTTTTATATTACTATCATATAGTACATGATTATACGGCAAAGATTATATAACGAACTATGAGCATAAGCCCCAAACGGACCTATGCTCACAGTGAACGTTTCAGGAAGCGCCGGATATGCCGGGAGGAGCGGTGATGATATTCACCGCCGCCCTGTCATTATCCTGCCCCGGCGCATCCTGTATATTGGTTATTTATCCTCTTCCTCGGCTTCCCTCTTAACCTGCTCGATAATCTTTGTAGCGAGCATGCCGGGAACTTCCTCGTAACGGATTATATTGAATGAGAAGCTGCCCTTGCCCTGAGAGATGGCGCGAAGCGAGATGGTGTAGTCCATCATTTCGGACTTCGGAACCTCAGCCTCAACGACCTGCCATCCCTTCTTGCCTACCACAGCGTTCATGCCGAGAACTCTGCCGCGGCGCTTGTTAAGATCACCTATTACATCGCCGACAAGGGAATCGGGAATATAAACCTTAAGATCGCCTACCGGCTCAAGTATAATGGGACCTGCCTTGGGGAGACCTTCCTTATATGCCAGAGAAGCCGCGATCTTGAATGCCATTTCGGATGAGTCAACCTCATGGTATGAACCGTCGTAGAGGTCGGCTGAGAGATTGACCATCGGGAATCCGGCAAGAACACCCTTTGCCATTGCCTCCTGGAGACCCTTCTCAACTGCCGGGAAGTAGTTCTTCGGGACAGAACCGCCGACTACCGACTCGGTGAAGGTCAGACCCTCGCTGCCCTCAGGTCCGGGACCGAACGTAATACGAACGTGACCGTACTGACCGTGTCCGCCCGACTGCTTCTTATGCTTGCCTTCCTGCTGAACGCTCTTCTTGATGGCCTCACGATAAGCGATCTTCGGAGGATTAAGCTCTACTGTGGTACCGTAACGGTTCTTGAGTTTATTAACCACAACGTCAAGGTGAATGTCACCGAGACCCGAGATAACAAGCTGCTTGGTATCCGCATTGTTCTCATATTTGAGGGTGTAGTCCTCTTCAAGCAGACGCGCCATACCCTGGGAAATCTTATCTTCATCACCCTTCGCCTTGGGGGCAATTGCCATTGAAAGGTAGGGTTCAGGATACTTGATCTTTGTATACTCGGTGTCGCCTTCGACGGCAAGAGTGTCGTTTGTGTTGGTGGCGACCAGCTTTGCGGTCATACCGATATCACCGCATGCAAGGCTGTCAACCTCAGTCTGTGTCTTGCCGCGGACAGTGTATATCTTATTGAACTTCTCAGTCTGACCGGATGTGAGGTTTTTAAGAACCATCTCGTTGGTGAGGCAGCCGTTCATAACCTTGAAGAAGGACATTTTACCTACGAACGGGTCGGCGATGGTCTTGAAAATGAATACGGAAACAACACCGTTCTCATCGATTTCCACGGTCTTCTCACCGTCGCCGTCTATAACCTTTGTAACCTTGTGTGAAGTATACTTCGGGAAAGAGTCGACGATGTTGTCCATGACCGTCTCTATGCTCCAGAGGTTGATTGAAGAACCGCAGAACACCGGAGCGATGGAACCTTCCATAATACCGGTGTGCATAGCTTCGGTGATTTCATCGCGTGTAATCTCCTCCTCGGCGAAGAACTTCTCCATAAGTTCTTCAGAGGTCTCAGCCACAGACTCAAGCAGCATTGCGCGGTATTCCTCCGCGGTGTCTGTGTAACCGGCGGGGATATCAGACTCGCTGTGCTTGCCGTTCTTGTCGTAGGAGTATGCCTTCATGTCGATCAGGTTAATGAAGGCGCCCTTCTCTGTCGGAATGAGTATGGGACATACAGAAACGCCGAACTCCTCACGCAATTCTTCGAATAGCTTGTCGAAGTGAGCATCTGGATCATCTATCTTGTTGAGGAAGAAAGCTCTCGGAATACCAGCGTCGGTTGCGTATTCCCACCCCAGCTCTGTTCCGACTTCAATACCGCTCTTGGAGTCTACAAGTATTATAGCGCTGTCCGCAACCTTAACAGCCTGCAGGCACTCACCGACAAAATCAAGGTAACCGGGAGCGTCTAAGATGTTAATCTTGCAGTCATTCCAGATAACCGGAGCTACTGAGGCCTGAAGTGTAAAGCCGCGGCGAATTTCCTCTGCGTCATAGTCGCAGACGGTGTTGCCGTCTGTGGGCTTGCCGAGACGGTTGGTTGCACCGGTCATAAAGAGCATTGCCTCTGCAAAAGAGGTCTTGCCTGAACCGCTGTGTCCAAGCAGGGCAACATTGCGAATCTGGTTGGTCGTGTACTTAGCCATTTATATACTCTCCTTAAGGAATTACTGTTGTACCGCAGCCGCAAACCTGCCGGTATGCAGACTAAACGGAATACTGCCGACATCCCGGCAGAAATACACCCGTTTATTATACATCAAACGGGCAAATATATCAAGGCAATAAAACGAACTTTGCATTTTACTCAATGCCAAATTTGAGTCAGTATTTTTGTCTATTATTCACAATAACCAACTCTCAGAATGTCAATTCGATGATAAGCCGGGTGAGCAGTATTTCGGGGTCCTGAGATGAGCCTTTAAGTGCCGAATCCGTTTCGGCGCAGACCTTAAGCACAGTATTCAGTCGACCCCTTTTTGCCAGCGAAGGTTGTTTGAGATATTTTTTAACAACGAACTCATTGAGCTTCAGACTTGAAGCAATATCTGATGATGACAATCCCGACGCTGCAAGTTCTTGAGCCGCAGTCATATCGGTGAACTGCTTAAGCGCCATTCCGGATATCAGTTCGGGTGCGGTACGCCGGTCGAGCATCTCCTTGAGCAGCAGAAGCGCTTTTGCCCGGTCGCGTTCCAACAGCGCATTGGTAAAGTCGAAACTGCCGAGTTCGGTGGTGATTGAAACCACCTGCTTTACTTCATTGACAGTGACCGCATTAAGACCGTGGGAAAGCGCATATGCGGCGACTTTTTCAACTTCGCATGACAGGCGCGTCATATCGTTCCCCACGCAGTCAAGCAGCATCGCAGCCGCGTCTGTGGTGACTTTCAGTTTGTCAGCATCAAAACGGCGGGCAATCCACTTTGTCAGTGCGGAAGGAGATTCCTGCTCAAAAACAACCGGCATCAAATATTCTGACAGCACAGTGAAAGCCTTGCCCGGGCGATTATAGCCCTCCGATACAGTCAGTTCCTCCGGAATTGTATAAACTATAAGCACAGCCGTCTCAGAGTAATCGAGTCCCAGAACATCGGTCAGCGAATCCCATTCCTCGGCGGTGAACTTATCGTAGTTCAGACCATACAGCTCGACCAGCCTCAAGCCTTCCATGCCCAAAAATGGGACTGATGTAAGTTCTGCCGCAAGCCGCTCCGGGGTATATGAGTCGAAATCCAGAGAAACACGCATCATATCGTCCGACACAACTGCCTTGCGCGCCTCACCGAGGCAGAAACGCTTCATATATTCTTCATCGCCGCAGAAAAGCCAGCCGCCCTTCAGCCCTTCACGAAGTGCTTTTCTGAAGTCTGCGGAACTAAGCTGAACGTGCTTTTTTGCCGCACCTCGGGTCTTGTCCCTGCTCATCACTGCGGGGTGACATCGATTGTAAGACGGCTGCGCTCGGTGCAGACACCGTTCATCTCAATGTCGTAATCAATGAATAAACTTCCACCGTCGGCACCCAGTGTATTGTCGATGCGCCGCGTGTATACCGCAAACTGCATAGGCATGAATTCGGTGCCATAGGTGCAGATCTGGCGTCTGTTTTCACTGTTGAAGGTTATACACGAGGTCAGAGAACCCGAACGGGTCATTGTGACTATCTGCGGACGGTCATACGAAGTGTGTAAAGTTGTGACAGTACCGCCCATGCCGGTATCCTCGCTTTCCTCGTATGAGAGACTCACATCCTTACCGTTGTCGTCAAGAGAACCATCGGTTATATATTCTATTGTGCTGTTGAGGGCGCCGTCGGCTTCACGGTCAAGTTCTGCCGTCATGCGATCGATTTCTTCATTATCATCCACGGAGTTCTTCATAAACTCGATAAACTCCCGGCTTTCGGAGAATTCGGCTGCGGTCGTCATGTCGCATATGCGCGAAAATATACTGACCCTGACGGGCAAACCCTTCTGTTTTCTTGTTTTTCTTTCTTTTTCTTTCATTGAATCAAGTCCTCGTCCGCAATGGTTCAATCCAGCGACGAATATACAAGCGACTTTATGCGCGGATGAATCACGGCATTATAACCGTTGAGCATGTGCGTGAAGAATACGATTGTCATATCGTTAGCCGGGTCAATGAGAACATATGAGCCTGCCGCGCCGCCCCATCCGAACTCCCCCTCAGATGACAAAACGGCTGCCTTTGCCGGATCAATCATAGTGCGAACACCCAAACCGTAACCGTAGCCGCTGCGTCCCGGATTCTCGCCTGAGAAAAACGCGAGTCTTTCGCCATCAAGCTGATTTAAAGCCATCGCCCGGACAGCAGCAGACGACAGGATGCGGTTTCCGTTGGCAGCCATACCGCCGTGGCAAAGCGCCTCCGCAAAGCTGGAATAATCGTCAAGCGTCGATATTATACCGGCGCCGCCGCTTTCGCATCTGTCAGAATACTTGTAACCGCAGACAGGACCTATGTATTCCATAACCGATTTGCCGTCGGTCTGTATCGTGCGCCTGTATTGGCCGGCGTATCGCTCTTCTTTGTCAGCCGGGAGCGTAAATCCTGTATCTTTCATACCGCATGGCTCGAAGATATGCTTTCTGAGGTATTCACCGAAACGCATACCGGTAATCACTTCAATCAGCGCTCCGAGTGCATCGTGGCATAGGCTGTATAGCCAGCGGCTACCGGGCTGGAAGCTCAGCGGTTCACGCAGATAGGCACGGAAAAAATCTACCGTTCCGAAATCGTTATCGGTACTCTCGCGCAGCTCACGAATTGCCGGTACATCCGGGTTGTATGTCAGACCCGCCGACATGGTGAAGAGGTCGCGAAAGGTAATCGGACGCGCTAGCGGTTCGGTTGATGTGCTCCCGTCTGCATTCCTGACACGCACCGTGCAATCGGCAAACTCGGGGATAAACTTCACCGCCGGTTCGTCAAGCAGGAATATACCGTCCTCCCAGAGCTGAAGCGCCGCCGTACAGGTTATCACCTTAGACATTGAATAAATATTGTATAGTGCATCCTGTCTCGCCGGTGTTTTGTCCTCGATACGGTTGTATCCCGCCGTATGCCTGTATATTCTCTCGCCGCCAATATTTATCGCACAGTCGACACATGGAAGCACATTATTAATTATAAGAGAATCGAGATATGAAGTAAGCCTTTCAAGCCGCTTGAAATTCATACAAAAACCTCCGCCTTATACATCGTCCTCGACCAGCTTCATGCTCACCTTGCGCGTTACAATATCCGCGGCATCAATGATAACCTTCACCCGTTGTCCGAGTGCGAAGGAACGGCGTCCGCAGTGCAAACTCATTGTGTTTTCATTATAGTCGAAGTAGCCATCCAGTGTGGATATATGCACAAGTCCCGAGCATGTATTGTCAAGGTCCACAAAGAAACCGAAGCCCTGTACCGAGCTTATCGTCCCCTCAAAAATCTCGCCGATATGGTCTGCCATAAACAGCGCCTTGAAGAGAGCCTCAATATCGCGTTCGGCGTGGATTGCGCGAATCTCACAATCACTCGACTGATGTGCCGATGATGTCGCGAAGGATTCGAGTTCTGTTATTCTTTCGATGTCCGCTTTTCCGCGGATTATCGACTTGATTATGCGGTGAACTGATAAATCGGGGTAGCGTCTTATAGGTGATGTGAAGTGGCAATATCGTTCGATAGCCAGACCGAAATGTGGTGAACATACAGCATCATAACGCGCCTTTGCAAGAGAACGAAGAAGGACATATGACGCAATGGTTTTATAACCTTTTTCCTCCGCTTCAAGCATAACGGCGCGCAGCGCCGCAGGATGTAGTGTGCGTGTACGCAGCGGCGTTATGTCAAGCCCGAGATTGTGGGCAAAAATCGTGAAAGTTTTGATTTTTTCGGGATCCGGATCGTCATGAACGCGATATACGCAGGGCATATGCTGCCAGTAGAGCCAGGTTGCAACCGCCTCATTTGCGCAGAGCATAAACTGCTCAATAAGCCTCTCGGCGATACCTCGCTCAACTTTAACAATATCAGCAACATAGCCGTCATCGTCAAGAATTATTTTTGACTCCACCGTTTCCAGCTCCAGGGCTCCGCGCTCAGCCGAGCGGGTGTCCAGAATACGGTATAATTCCAGCGCAATATCAAGGCTGTTCCCGAGTGCTTTATATTTGTCTGCGAAATCCGAACCGCTTCCGTTTTCAAGCAGGTCGTTAACTTCCGAATAAACGCCTTGTACAACGCTGCTTATAAGCGACTCATGCAGTTCTGTGTTCAGTATTTCACCCGTCTCAGAAAGCGTTATGACAGCCGATAAGGTAAATCTTTCAGCACCCGAATTCAGAGAACATGAACCGTTTGATATAACTTCGGGAAGCATCGGAACGACCTGATCAACGAAGTACACCGATGTGCCGCGCTCAAAAGCTTCACGGTCGAGTATAGAACCCTCTGTTACATAATTCGATACATCTGCGATGTGCACGCCGAGAGTATATGTTCCGTCATCATTCTTTTCGACTGAAATGGCATCGTCAAGGTCTTTGGCGCCCTCCGGGTCGATTGTAAAGACAGTTTTACCGCGAAGGTCGAGTCTTCCCGCGGCGTCAAGCGGCATAGCCGCCACTTCATCGGCGAAGTCAAGCGCTTCGGATGAAAATGATATTATTATACCGTTATCGCTGAGTATGGCTGCGTAATTTGCTTCAACGCTGTCGCTTTCGCCGAAAACATCAGTTACGTTTCCGTAAGCCGCGATGCCGTTGGCGGGATCCGGATAACGTGTCAGCTCAACCTCAACTTTATCGCCTGCTATAATGTCGGTCGGCATGGTTGAAGTCTCAACAAGAATGTTAAAGCTGAGACGCTTATCATCAGGTTCAACATAGAACCGCGGCGATCCGCGTTTCCCTCGCGATTCCAGTTCGCGCATAGTGCCTATTACACTTTTGACCGAACGTTCAGAGACCTGAACAATACGCCCCTCAGGAGCTCCGCCTCTACCGCTTGGGTTTGTCACCACGGCAAGAACCGTATCACCGTTTATTGCGCCGCCGCAGTTATCCGAACTTACGAATATATCACGGCTGCCGTCGGCGGGCATGACAAAACCGAATCCACGCTGTGCCGCGCTGAAAGTACCGCGAATCAGACCCGAATCACTTTGAGGCATTATCTTGCCTTTCTTTGTTATGACAATCTCTCCGGCTGCCTCAAGGACGTCAAGCTCACGTCGGACGCTCTCGAAGCTCTCGCCAAGCGCATTTGCCAGTTCGGATTGAGTCGGACGTTCACCGTCCGCAATATATGAAAGTATTTTATCAGAAAGCAGTGACATTCTATCTCCCATAACTCTCCGCGCAGATATCCGCGGTTAAAAAACATCCGCCTTTGAAACTGTATACCTTCAAAGGCGGAATCGTTTACCATATGTTTGTTTCCGGTATCAGCACATCAGACCGGCGGAATCCGGCGCTCTGAGTCCGAATCTAATAGTCCGGCTGCGCTCAACAAACCCGGAAATTAAGGCACGGGTTTCAGCCCTCGGCGCCCTGATCAAATACAGCTTCATCACCGGCAGCAGCAGTCACGGCTGCGCCGCCATCAGCAACCGTCTCGCTGACGGCTTTATCCGGGTACAGTTTATTAAACTCGTCATCTGGCTTAATTGCTGTATCAGGCTGTATGACATAAACAACGATAACGACAAGAACGAATACAATTGCAACAACAGTAGTAGCCTTGGAGAGCCACTTATCTGCGGTCTGGCCCTTCTCTTTTCCGAAGAAGGTCTCAGCGCCGCCGGCGATAGAGCCGGACAGTCGATGACTCTTGCCCGACTGCATCAAAACTGCTACTATAAGGAACACTGCCGCTATAAGCAAAATTGTACCGAGTACGATTTCCATTAAATGAATCCTCCGGAATGGTCATTTTTCACATATGGAACATTATAACAGATAAGTACGTAAAATGCAATAGTTTTTTTGATTTTTTTAATCGCAAGTAAGCAAAGCGTCTGGTATTATCGGATTTCATCCAGCTCGAGACCGAGAATTGAGTCCGCCGCGCTGCGTTTTCTGCGTTTATCCTTTGCCTGCCAGTAGTGAGTGTTAATGACACGCATAATCCGATCCTTGTCATCTTCACACAATTCGTCGCCGACAAAGAGATCGCATACACCGCGCACCATTTCCCTGACAGCTTCCGGGGTGATTCTTGGCGACAGATTATCAGACGTGGCAGTTTTCTTTGACGCATCAAGGTCAGAAAGCAGATAATCTGTCGATACTCCGAAGAGCTCACCGATACGTATGTATATCTCACTCTGCTTCGGAAGCGAGCGGCCTGCTTCGTAATTCTGAATCGTGCGCAGCGAAATGTTCAGAGCCTTTGCCAGTTCCGTCTGACTCATACGTGCCCCCGTCCGTGCGGCTTTCAGCTTTTCGCCGAATGACATATATAATCACCCCCAATCGTGATGTCAGTATAATGTCAGCATATATGCCTAAGTCGAGTTATTTTACACTTAAATAACTTATCTGTCAATAGATAATATAAGATATTTATGAATACCGCCATTTATTCAATCGGGATGCGCAGGCTGAAACTATCCCCATAACCCGGGTATCTTGCGCAGGCGCACACAAGTGCTCTGAGTTCACCGTTTTCAATAAAAATCTGTGGACGTTCCTTGTTGCAGAGCAGTTCGTGCTCTCCGTCCTCCCATATAAGTGTCAGATCTGACACAAAAGGATTAGCGGCAGGGCGCCAGTCAAAACCGTCTTCCGATGTCATCAGCGCCAATGTATAACCCTTTTCCGGCTTCACACCTGAGAAATATCCCTGAAAATCCTTTACAACGGCGTACCAGCGTTCTCCGTTATGCCATATGGTTGGATCTTCCACCGACCATCGGTTGTTGGGATTGAGCATAATAGGCTTTCCGTGCTTCTTATACGGTCCCATGGGGTTTTCGGCTGTGGCAGCCCCGCATATGACGGCGTGTGGAAAAGGTACGGAGGTATCATCCGGTCTCGACACTGCCTTGTATATCATGTGAATTGATCCGTCGGGAGCAATGGCGGCAGCCGGATTTGATGTTATAAGGCTGTCTATGCCGTTTTCGGATATGTCCACCACCGGTTCGGAACAGTGTCTAAACGGACCGAGAGGATGATCAGCCACGGCGCAGCCGACCCGCTGGCGGCGGTTGTAGTTTAGCCAGTCCTCCCTGATATCTGGGTTGCCGTGACCGTTGTTGCCCATGTGGAAAATGTAGAACTTACCTTTATATTCAAGTACCTGTGGATTGTGAACACAGGACTCATCCCAGGAACCGTCGTGTTCACCCTTAAGCACCACCCGGTCAAATGTAAACTCACCGAAAAGGTCTTTCGAACGGGCAACGGCTATCTCGCAGTCAGTGCACCAGCATTTGAAGCCGATCTCCTCCGGCCAGCGTGAATAGTAGAGATAGTATTCATCCCCGTATTTCAGAAGACTGCCGCACCAGACACAATAGCCTTCCTGCTTGAACAAACCGCTTCGGGGAACGGGACGCAGACGCTCGGCAAGGTTAAGATTGTCGGACATATTGTTTCCTCCAAACGATAAATTAAAAAATATGCGTGCCAAACTCATTTAAATGTGGTATAATGCCAAAAGAAGAATTTAACCAAGGAGTATCTTATATGAAACATATTATTGCAATACTGATTGCTTCCTCGCTGATTCTTTTCCCGCTGCTAACCTCCTGTTCGGAAAAACAGACCAAGTTAAGCTCAGATACCGATCAGACACTGAATCTGTCCGATGAAACCGCCGCTTCAGCGGATACCGCTGCCCAATACGCTCCACTCCCCTCACGCGATGCAGGCGGAAATGATTTTAGTATCCTCATCCGAAGTGAATGGGCGTATGAGTTTGATGTCGGTGAGCAGAACGGCGATATAGTCAATGACGCGGTCTTTACACGCAATACCAATACAGCCGAAAAGTATAATGTCAACCTAAAATTCATCTCCTCGCCCGGCGACTGGGCAAATCACGGCGCTTTCGAAAAGCTTATTACCTCTTCGGTACTTGCTGGAGACGGCGAATATGACCTCATCGCAGGATATCAGGCGTGTCTGGTTATAAATATCTCAAACGGCGAATTTTTGAATATACTCGATCTGCCTTATCTTGAGCTTGAGGCGCCCTGGTGGCTGCAGGTAGGACTTGAAAACCTTACCTTCAACGGCAAGTGCTTCATGGTCACCGGCGACATTGCGTTATCAGCATTGGAGGAGATATTCTGCATATTCTTCAACAAGGGGCTTCCACGGAATTACAACACTCCCGACCTATACGCAGCTGTGAAGGACGGCGGCTGGACTCATGCAAAGCTGCTTGAGGTTATAAAGGATGTCACCGCCGACAAGAACGGAGACGGTGTTATGGATGCCAATGACCTGTATGGGTTTGTATCTTCCGACACATATGTAAGACCTTATGTGGTGGCATACGATACTCCGACTCTCAAACTCAGCGACGGCAGCGCGGAGATAATCTGGAATACTGAACGCACGTATAATGTTGTTGAATCGCTTATTGACCTTTTCTATGTACAGAATGCAAGATACGCCGGTGCCAAGGATGATGTTATCACAGCCTTCCGCAACGAACTGGCGCTGATTGTGCCCTCGATGCTGGGCTATGCTTCAGTACTCCGAGGTATGGATACCGACTTCGGTATTATACCCTATCCAAAGTATGACGAAAATCAGGAAAGCTACTACACTACCACTCTGAACGAGGCAACAATGATGGTGGTGCCGATAACCGTTAAGGATCCCGATCTGAGCGCCTTCTTGCTCGAAGCTCTTTGCCGGGAAAGCACGGATACCGTGGCTCACAACTTCTATAACATTTCGCTCATGACCAAAATGACCCGGGACGATGATTCGGAAGAGATGATAGAGTTAATCCGCTCGACTCTCAGTTTTGACTTCGGCTGGATTCACTCGATGATCGCCGTTGTAAGCGGTGCACAATACAGCAACATGGTGCGCGACAAAAACTCTGACTTCGCGTCCTGGTATGCATCGCAGGAGGAAACCATCACGGAAAAGGTTAAAAAGCTTGAAACAATCTACGGCTGATTTATATCCCGTTGTTATTTTACCATAAAGCAATCTGCCTGTCCACCTGAATATTCACTTTACACAACCCGATTTTTGCATATCGGCACAACAATGTGTTTGACATGTTCATAAACATTTGATATAGTGTAGAGAGTAAACTTGTCAGCCCGATTCTGAAACGCAGTAAAGCTGTAAAATCGAAAGGAATGGCATTATGAATCGAGTGCCTAATGTTGAATCATTCCGCAATATACCCGTTATCGACAGCCATGTGCACATGAGCCACCCGATTTCGCTTGACCGTTCGGTCGAGTATCTTAACAAAATCATTGAGGGCAGAAATTACAGATCCATAGTGCTGGCGCCCTACTCTGTTGACGGTGATCATTTCACCGATAAGCAGGCTGCAATAAAATCGCTGTACCTTAAGCACAGAATTCCTGGTATATATGCCCAGGCAACTCTGAACTACAATCATAACAGCGGCGATACCTCTGATTTCTTCCTGAGTCAGGTGAAGGAACACTATAAACTTGGCTTCGACGGAGAGAAACTGCTCGAGGGCAAACCCGATACATATCGCCGGCTCGGTCATGGGATCGACGATCCTGTTTACGACGGTTTTTATGAGTTTTGTGAAGAGAATAGGTTTCCGATTACTCTGCATGTCGCCGATCCGCCTTCCTTCTGGGATCCCGACAAAGTGTCCGAATACGCAAAAAAGGTCGGATGGTTCTATGCCGATCCCTCATTCCCCACACGTGAGGAGCTTTACCGCCAGGTCTGGAATGTCATGAACAGATTTCCGGCGCTGCCGCTCATTCTTGCGCACTTCGGTTTCCTTTCAGACCTGCCGGATATGTCAGAGGAGTTCCTGACACGCTGGAAAAACACCGCTCTTGACCTTACACCCGGCGGCTGGATATTCAGCTGCTTCTCGGATAAGCACGACTACTGGCGCGATTTCTTTGTTCGTCACAGTTCGCGCATTGTCTTTGGTACCGACTCCTACAACACCCCCGAGGATTATAACTCAACCGGCGGCTGCACCGGACTCTGGGCGTTGGTGCGCTCCTGCCTCGAGTTCTCTGAACCTTTCTTATGGAATGATTCACTGGGTACCCTTGTACCGCTCGGACTCGACGACGAGACGCTGCATGACATCTATAATCGTAATTCTCGCCGTATATTCGGCGAGAATCCCGCTGCAATAGACATTGAACGCGCTGACTTTGCCGCACATATTACTTCCGATACTCTTGCCGGTCCTCACGACAAAAGAGACTGACTCCAGATTCCCCAAAAACCCATTTAACCCATAATTAAAACCTGCTATAAAGAAAGGAACGGTAAAAATGAAACTTATCGTAGCTATTGTCAACAACGATGACGCTCACAGTGTAAACACCAATCTCTCAAAATCAGGTTTCTTTGTTACGAAAATCGCCTCAACCGGCGGCTTTCTCATGAGCGGTAACTCAACCTTCCTCATCGGTACTCAGGATGAGGAGGTCGATCACGCTATCGATATTATCGGTAAATACTCAAGGAAACGTACACAGCCAACTCCTGTTGACATCAGTTACAACAGTGCCGGTTTCGGAACTTTCCCGGCAGAGGTGGTTGTGGGCGGCGCAACATTGTTCGTCCTTGATGTCGAGAAATATGTAAGAGTCTGACGGTGGACACTCTGCCCGATCTTTTTGAAGGTCTTTATGGCAATGAGCGGCTTAAAGTCATGCTTACCCACAGTATCAGCGCCGGCACTCTCTCCCACGCTTACATTCTTGACGGCGCTGAGGGAAGCGGGCGCAATACTGCCGCGCTGCTTATAGCAGCCGCACTGGCATATGCCACAGCCGACGACGGCAATCGTGATGACCTTCGGCGGCGTGTGCTCGAAGGGCTGACCGGAGATATCGTAATTGTTGACCTGACCGAGAAGCGCAAGTCTATTGTTGTTGATCAGATACGCGAAGTCAAAGAAGCCGCCATCATACGGCCGGGTGAGCTGAATTGCCGGGTATTCATTATCCGACATGCGGAGACAATGAATCAGCAGGCTCAGAACTGTCTGCTTAAGTTGCTTGAAGAGCCGCCGCATAATCAGTTTTTCCTTCTGATATGCAGCGGGGCATCAAATCTGCTGCCGACTATACGTTCCCGTGCACCGGTTATACGTATGCAGGTCTTCTCCCACGATGTCCTGTCCGATTACCTCATCGCCAATTATCCGAAAGCGAAAAAACTCGCCGAAAAGTCTCCCGACCGTTTCGCCGCTGCAATCCGCACGGCGGACGGACGCATAGGCAGCGCACTCGAGAACCTGTCGAAGGCAGACCAGAGCGCAAAAGCCCGCGAGACTTCTGACATGCTGATCTCGACTTTGGCGAACGGCGGACGAATGTCTCTCTTCCGCAGACTGGGCGGACTGCCTGTCAAGCGCGAGGAGCTTACTGCGCTTACAGAGGCTATGCAGCTTTCTCTGCGCGACATAATCGCCGCCAAATATTCGTCTGAAACTTCAATGCTTAGCTATGACGATGCTGACGATGCGCTTGACTTGTCCGAGCGTTTCACAGCCGCCGAACTTCTGCGGTTAAACGATGTTCTCGTTGAAGCCTATGATTCACTGCAGCGAAACGCCAACATCTCGCTCTGGCGGGTTAGTCTGCTCGATGCTCTGAGTTCGGTCTGAACGGCGGTTAATCATATTGCTATTACACACATATATCAAGGAGCATATTCCCATGGCATTTAACCTTATCGATAAGATAATCGGCACATACAGCGAACGTCAGATCAAGAAGCTGAAACCGACCGTTGACAAAATTGAAGCCCTCGCCGATACATACGCGGCTATGACCGATGAACAGTTAAAGGCAGAGACTCCGCGACTGCGCGCACGGCTTGAAGCAGGCGAAACGCTTGACGATATTCTCCCCGAAGCTTATGCGCTGGTCCGCGAGGCGGACGATCGTGTGCTCGGAAAGCGCCCCTTCCACGTTCAGCTCATAGGCGGCGTTGTGCTGCATCAGGGCAGAATTGCCGAAATGAAGACCGGTGAGGGCAAAACGCTGGTAGCTACCCTTCCGGCATACCTGAATGCACTGAACGGCAAGGGTGTACATATCGTAACGGTCAACGAATACCTTGCCCGCATCGGCTGTGAGGAGATGGGCAGAGTTTATAACTTTCTCGGTCTGACCACCGGACTTATCTACCACGGTCAGAGCAAAGCCGATAAGCAGAATGCCTACCTCTGCGACATAACCTACGGCACAAACAACGAGTTCGGCTTCGACTACCTCCGCGACAACATGGTCATATATAAAGACCAGATGGTTCAGCGCGGACATGTTTTCTGTATCGTCGACGAGGTTGACTCGATACTCATAGATGAGGCGCGGACACCGCTTATCATATCCGGCGAGGGCGATAAATCTACCGATCTGTACGACAGGGCAGACTCATTTGTCCGCACGCTGCGCGAGTTCCGTATAAAAGAGCTTGACGCAAAAGAGGACACAGACACGACCTACGACGCCGACTACATCGTAGATGAAAAGCAGAGGACGACCGTGCTAACCGCCAGCGGCATCGATAAGGCTGAGAGATATTTTCAAATCGAGAACCTTTCCGATCCCGAGAACAGCACCCTGGCGCATCATATAAATAATGCCATTCGCGCACGCGGCATTATGCACCGCGACATCGATTATGTAGTAACCGATGATCAGAAGGTAATCATAGTTGACGCCTTCACCGGACGTCTCATGCCCGGCCGCCGTTACTCGGACGGTCTTCATCAGGCTATCGAGGCAAAGGAACATGTCGCTATCGAGAAAGAAAACAAGACGCTTGCTACAATCACATTCCAGAATTATTTCCGATTCTACGGCAAGCTATCGGGCATGACCGGTACCGCTAAGACCGAGGAGAATGAGTTCCGGGAAATCTACAATCTCGACGTTGTTGAAATCCCGACTAACATGCCCATGATCCGTATCGACCATCCCGATGCGGTATTCAAAAATCATAAGGGAAAGACGCAAGCCATAATTAATCAGATCAAAGCATGTCATGCCAAGGGGCAGCCTGTACTGGTCGGCACAGTATCTATTGAAAAATCCGAGGAACTGTCCCGTGAGCTTAAATTAAACGGAATAACGCATACCGTGCTTAACGCCAAGCATCACGCCCGCGAAGCCGAAATAGTCGCCCAGGCGGGTAAGATCGGCACGGTCACTATTTCCACAAACATGGCTGGTCGAGGCACCGATATCATGCTGGGAGGCAACCCCGAATTCATGGCGAAGCGCGAAATGGAAACTCTCGGTTACGATGAAGAAACCATCGGCCTGGCGGTCGGCTCCTCCACCTCAGTGAGCGAGGAGGTGCTGGCAGCGCGGGTGGTTTACAAGGAGCTCTTTGCCAAACATAAGGAGCTGATCGCTCCTCTCGCCAAGCAGGTATGCGATGCTGGCGGTCTTTTCATAATAGGTACCGAACGGCACGAAAGCCGCCGTATCGACAACCAGCTCCGCGGACGTTCCGGTCGTCAGGGCGACCCCGGCGAATCCCGTTTCTTCCTTTCGCTTGATGACGATCTTATGCGCCTTTTCGGTTCGGAACGAATCTTGGGTATAGTCGATAAGCTGGGTCTGGAGGACGACCAGCCTATTGAGGCATCAATACTCTCAAACTCCATAGAGAATGCTCAAAAGCAGCTGGAGGCTCAGAACTTCAACCGCAGAAAGAATGTTCTCACCTACGATGATGTAATGAATCAGCAGCGCTCGGTGATATACAAGCAGCGTATGGAGGTGCTTGACGGAGCCGATCTCCGCGACAAGATCATCGCCATGATTCATGAGATTATCGAAAGTGTAGTTGCCGAAAACACCGCCGATGAATCGCCTGCCGACTGGCATATCGGCGAAATTAAAAAGTTCTTCTACGGCTACATGCTCGGTCCGGATGACCTGAACTACGATGCCGATGATATCGCCGCCCTTGACCGGGATGAAATAACAGACGCCCTCAAAGCAAGGGCTGACAGGCTTTACGCCGAAAAGGAGGAGCTCTTCGGCGATCAGATGCGTGAGATCGAACGTGTGATACTGCTGCGCAACGTGGATACCGAGTGGATGGATCACATCGACGCCATGGAGGATCTCAAAGGCAGCATAGGGCTGCAGGCATATGCTCAGCGAAACCCGGTCAACGAATATCGCATCCAGGGCGCCGACATGTTCGATGCGATGATTCATGAAATAAAGAGCCGTACAGCGCGAATGATCCTTTCTGTCGTTCCGCGCACACAGATAAGCCGCACCGAGGTTGCACATGTAACCGGCGAGGGCTTCGAAGGCGCATCCGGCCAGCAGCGTCAGGCTCAGAGACCGGCACAGAGCAATGCCTTGCCAGGATCAAGCAGTGCAGGCATGGTTAAAAATTCACCTGTGAGAAACGCACCGGTAAAGAGCACTCCGGTAACCGCTCCCAAGAAAGTCGGACGCAACGATCCCTGTCCCTGCGGCAGCGGTAAGAAGTACAAGAAGTGCTGCGGCGCCAATCCAAACGACGAGGACGACGGCAACTGACATGGGCTTCGGAATTCTTTTTCTCGCACACATATTTCTCTTCGTCTGCAAGGGCGTGGACATATTCCCCGACTTCCTGCCCTACCTGCTGTTCTGGATATCGATGCGCAGGCTTTCGCCCTATAATCCCGCATTTCGCAAGGCGCGGATGATCGCTCTCCCGCTGGCTTTTGCTGCAGCTGTAAGTGATGTTTTCCAGATTCTTGCTGCTGCAAAAGTATTGGAGATAGATCTGCCTCAGCGCATACTTATGTTACTGGTTTCCTGCGGAATGCTAGCGCTCTACTGGTTCACGCTTCGGGGTATTATGGGGCTATCTGCTGAGGTTGGACTCAAAGATATATCCGACAAAGCAAAGCGCAATCTCATACTCACCGTGATATATACGGTCTGCATTCTGATATACCAGTGCGATTTCGAGTTTTTGCGTGAGATATCAATGTATTTCGGTATTTTCTTCCTTTTGTTCGGTCTTGTTTGGGTGATACTGAACGGCACACTGATATTCTCCTGTTACATGTGGATTTGTCTTGAAGGCGACGAGGATATGTCAAAACCCAGCAAATTCATGCCGAAAAAACGGCCGCCGAAAAAGAGCAATCGTGACGGAGGCAAAGACGCAAATGCGGACAAAAAGTCAAAATAAGCATACTATGGGCTTCGGTCTTATTATCGCCGGCCTGGTTTTTCTCTTCAATCCCTGCGTCAGCGTGCTGGATGTTCTCCCGGACGCAATCGGTATTGCTCTGCTTATCGCAGGCAGCCGTAAGATAGGTGACATGTCCGACGATATCGACATAGGTATAGGCTATCTCTGGAAAGTCTTTTGGCTGTCGCTGGCTCAGATAGTAATCATGTTCCTTCTGCCCGGTATGGAGGACAAGGCGTTCTCACTGGTCTTCGTCTTTGTGTTCGCATTATTCGGATCCTATCTGCTGATCCGTTACTTCATCTGTCTTTTTGACGGTATGCAGTCTCTTTCCACTCGCTTCAACGGAAGCGCGTCTTCGACAGGAATTGTTAATATCAAAGCGCTCACCGTGATTTTTCTGGTGCTGAGGGGCTTCTTGAACCTGCTGCCGGAACTGCAGTACCTGTCCACCACGGAGCATGAAGGACTTATAACCTCGATTGATTCATACGGACTTACAGACTATACCCTTCTGCTGCAGATAATCAACATTGCCGGCACGCTTGTCGTCGGAATATTCTGGCTTGTGTGTGTTGTTATATACTTCCGCAGAACCGCATCAGACTATGTGTTTATCAGTGCCCTGTCCGAACATTATCTCACCGCAGTGCGCACAGATGTCAAGCGTTACATTCGCCGCGATATAAAGTATATCACCCTTCTTTCAGGATGCGGTTTCGGGTTGACAGCAAGCGTCATTCTTGACGGTGTGGATTATCTGCCCACATTTCTCGGTGCGTTAATGATATTCCTGGCGTTGAAGCTCGCATCAAAAAACTTTGACGACAGAAGGCTTCCGGCAGCGCGGCTTTGGGCAATAATATATACTCCCTTCTCTGCCGCAGCCTGGTTCTACAGTCTGTGGTTTGCCGTTCGCTTTTATTATTACTCCGTATTCAAGCATTTGGATACAACGATATTCTACCTCATAAATTTAGTTCTGGCGCTGCTAACCGCAATAGTGTTCATAGTATTGACTATAGCGGTCTGCCGATATCTGCGAACAATTGTCGAACATCACGCTTTCGAGAATGTGGGAGCAGAGTTCGTTACGCTGTCAAGGCGCCATGAGGAACAGATGAAGGGACTGCGGCGTTCACTCGTCCTTTTCCGCATTGCGGCGATAATCTGCGGTGTATCAAATGTCACTAATACCGCCTGCATGCATCTTTTTCCGCAGTATTTGATGATGAATACTATTATACATATAATATTCATCGCCTGCACTGTGCGTTTCTTCACAGAACTATATACGGCGGTAATTAAACGGTACGAATAATAATTTAATATAATATTTTTGAAAGGTGTAAATATGACCGAATATCTCTGTACACTCAAAAATCCCGGTAAGGAATACCGGGGACTTCCCTTCTGGTCCTGGAATGATCGTCTGACACCCGACGAATGTCGCCGTCAGATAGCTTTGATGGATGAGGCGGGACTTGGCGGTTACTTCATGCATGCCAGGGGCGGTCTCGAGACCGAGTATCTGGGCGAGGAGTGGTTCGAGTGCATCAAAGCCTGCATCGACGAGGGCAAGAAGCGCGGCATGTATTCCTGGTCCTACGATGAGGAGGGCTGGCCCAGCGGCTTCGCCGGAGGCATTGTATCGGGCATGGGCGACTATTACCATGTCCGCAACCTGGCTTACGGCGAAATTACCGGCGCGCCGCAGGCAATAAAAGGCACAATTATCGGCTACTACACCGTTTCCCCCGCCGGTCACTACTCCTTCTCCGAGGATCTTGATTCAGCGAAGGAATTTACCAACGAGAAGATCGGCGACAAACTCTACTATGTCTGCCATCAGTCGAACCAGTATTATGTAGATATTCTTAATCCAAAGGTTGTGCGTGCATTCATAGACTGCACATACGAGCGCTACAAGAAAGAACTTGGCGAGGATTTCGGCGGCACGAGTATGCCCGGCTTCTTCACCGACGAACCCCAGTACGCCCGCAGCAAGGTGCCGTGGTCCTATATTCTTCCAGAAGAGTTCTGTAATACAAACGGTTATCTCCCCGAGGAGCATCTCATCTGCCTGTTCTTAGATGTTCTGGGCTACCAGAAGTTCCGCTATGACTTCTATCGGGTAGTCAGCCGCCTTTATACCGAGTCCTTCGGCAAGCAGATTTATGACTGGTGCTGTGAGAACAACTGCAAGTTCACCGGTCACGCCATGATGGAGGATTCTCTATACTGTCAACTCGCCTGTACCGCCGGAGTAATGCCGCTGTACGAATATATGCACATGCCCGGTATGGACTGGCTGGGCAGACACATCGCATCCCCGATTATCCCGAAGCAGGTCAGTTCGGTATCCCGTCAGCTCGGCAAGAAAATGTCGCTCAGCGAAACTTATGCCCTCTGCGGCTGGGACTGCTCATACGAGGAATTAAAATGGATCGGTGAGTGGCAGTTTGTCAACGGCATAAATATCCTCTGCCAGCATCTGGAAGGCTACACCATACGCGGTCTGCGCAAGCGCGACTATTCTTCTCCCGTCACATTCCAGGCTCCCGAGTGGTCTGACTACAAGCAGTTTAACGACTACTTCAGCCGACTCGGAAAACTGTTCGCCGATAACGACGTTGTTGCAGATGTGCTGGTGCTTCATCCCCTTCACAGCGGCTGGATGGCATACGACAGCGGAAACTGCGCCGCCATTCAAAAGCTCGACCGCTCCTTTGTCGAGACATCAAATCTGCTTTCGGGACTTCACATCGGTTACGACTACGGCGATGAGACTATTATGGCTGTCCACGGCAGAGTCGAGGACGGAAAGTTGATAATCGGCAAATGTGCTTACAGCGCGGTGGTTCTCCCCTCGATCGACACCTTAGACGAGAGCACATACATTCTGCTTACCGAGTTTATCGCCCAGGGCGGCAAAATATACGCAAACGGCGATCTGCCCAGCCGGATCAACGGCCGCACCGACGCCCGTCTCAAGAACATAATTACGGCCGCTGTCAGGATACCTGCCGACCGTGAGCTTGTACTGAACTTTTTTGTCAACGAGGGACTCAAGAAGGTTACCGTAAGCGGCAGAGACGGCGAGGCAGAGCGAATTCACGCCCGCGTCTGCAATATGGACGACGGTAAAGCCTGGTTCTTCGTCAATCTTGACAAGGATAGGGCATACGATGTTAAGATTACCCTTTCCGAAGCTGGAGGCGGCATCGTTGAATACAGCCTCGAGACACTGGGCGCCTCCATGCCCGATACGCTGGTACGCGACGGCGAGCGTGTGATCTTTGCTCACTTTGAGCCTATGCAGTCGAGACTCTTCCTAACCGGCGGCGACCTTCCGATGATTACCGTGAAGGAAAAGCCGGGTGCCGTGCTGCCTCTCGCCCGCGGATGGGATATCGATCTTGCAAACAGCGATCCCAACCTCTTTACGATTGACTATGTCTCATACAGCAAGGACGGTGTCGAATTCACACAGCCGAAGCCGGTTCTCGGCGTCATGGACGAGCTGCTTGACGAACGCGCCAATTGCCCTATAACCCTGCGCTACACCTTCAATGTAGCCGAAGATTTCGACCTGACCGGCTGCTCCGAGCTTTCGCTCATAAGCGAATACGGCCCCGAGTGGAAATTGGCGGTAAATGGCAGCGAGGTTCGTCACGACCTGCTTACCTGGTGGAAAGACACCTCGTTCAAGGTCATCAATATTAAAGATCTGGTGAAAAACGGTGCAAACACCATCGAATTCATCGGCAGCTTTTCCCAGCGCCAGAAGGTCTACGATGTGCTTTTCGGTGAGAATGTACTTGAGACCGAGCGCAATAAGCTGACCTATGACACCGAAATCGAGTCGGTTTACCTAAAAGGCGACTTCGGCGTGTTCTGCGATAAGGGCTGGACCGAAGGCGATCGCCGTGCAATATTTACCGACGGCAGCTTCACACTCGGCAATCGTCCCGATAAGCTGCTCACCGGCGACCTTGTTCGCGGTGGACACACCTTCTTCGCCGGCGAAATCACCCTTAAACAGACAGTCAAGGTCAAGAAGAGCTACGGCAAACGGGTTCGCGTCTCCTTTGACAGACCCTATGCTTCCTGTGCAACCTTGTTTGTGAACGGACGAAAGGTCAAGACCTTCCTCTGGTCCGATTATACCGCCGATGTTACCGATTATGTCGAGAGAGGGGACAACGAGATCGCCGTCAGGCTGACAATATCCAACCGCAACTTCCTCGGTCCGCACCATCATCCACATGGCGAGAGTTATTCCGTAACTCCCCACAGCTTTGGTCCGAACCGCAATTACTCTCCCTCTGGCTGGCGTGACCGCTACTGCTTTGTAAAGACCGGTTTCGGCGAGTAATACGCAAAAAAGGCTTATATTGCCTTTCATTTGAGAGTTATCGATTATTCCTTATTTTAGAGTACTACCATAAACACGCCTCCCGTATCAATTTCCGGGAGGCGTGTTTATGTGTTTTATTGCTGTATCATTTAAAATCATCATCCAATCAGCTGTTCAAAAGTCTTCTCGATTGCAGCCTGTGCCGAGGCTTCCATGGACGCATAGCTTGATGCGAAATTATTTACGCCGGTGTCTGCGCATTTAGCCACCGAGTTGTAGATACTGCCCCAACCATATACATTATACAGGTCATACACCATCGAATCAAAGATAATATTAAGCATATTAGCCGAGTCATCATCGCGGAGAGCTTTATTCGTAACCGTAACATCGATGAATGCCGTTGTCACCAGCTGCTGGCTGTAGTAACCCATTGCGTCAAGCAGATTGCCGATCATATCGGTATCCGAACATGTGGAGGGAACTGTAATGAAGGCGGACCAATAGGGACTGAGCAGCGAATAATACTCATCCTGCTTTTCATCAAACAGAGGCATCGGTATGATACCGAAATCCGCCTCCATATCACGAAGGTCAAGAGCCGCAAAAATCCAGTTGAAGTTGAATAACAACCGATTTGCGATGAAGGAAGGCAGCATGACATCTGTAAAAACATCGCCGGTCGTGGCTTTTCCCGAATAGTCGTTGGAATACATGGCTATGTTCTTGTCACGCAGCAGCTTGATCAACTTGTCAATAACGATTGTTGTCTTGGGATTATTAAGTGTAAGCTCAGAGATACCTTCACTGTTTTTGGTGGTTACACGTATGCCGGAGGAACAGATACACTGCTGAAGCACCGATGCGGAACAGCCGATGCCGAGCACGTCCTTTTCATCGTAGACACCGTTTCCGTCCAGATCCCGGACGACCGCAGCCGAATGCTCATAAAGCTTGTCAATGGTCCATTTCTTATCATTGACCAGTTTGTAGGGGCTGTCAAGGCTGTATTCCTCAATCATTTCCTTGTTGAAGTACAGGCAGCCCGCTGCGCCGGTGTTGTAAACACAAAGGTCACCGGTGGTAGTAAAGACCTTACCGCCGATTGTGAACTCATCTGTAGCCTTAGAGTCCCACCAGCTTCGCTCGAGATCCAGGGTGCCGATAGTATTCAGATCAAGCAGCAGACCGGTTACGCCGAGCATACCGTTAAGGCTGCTTGCGTTGGCGATACCTACACCGTAAGCATCATCACCCGCCTGAATGCTGCTGTTATACCCCGACATGCTGGTGTTCAGGTATGTGGATATAGAAACATCAAGAAGCTCTTCAACCGTCGATGTGCGCCGGAAGAATGCGTCGTTCATCGGCTCGCCGTTTTCCTCCTCGGCATAAATACCGTCCATCATTGTTAACTGCCATTTGGTGTCGGTATGCCATATGTAAAATGTGATCTCTTCTCCATCATACTTCACACCGGGAGCGGTGTATTCGGGCGGTTCGGTGGTTTCTTCCGCAATGTCGGTCGACATATCAGCGGAGGTTGTGTCGGCAGCTGTATCCCCATCCCCGGATGCGGCACAGGCTGTCAAAAGATTAAAGACTAAGACAAAAAGCAGGAATATACAGATCTTTTTCATATTTACCCCCATAAAACCCAATGTTTTTATGTATCCGTATATGGAATAATAACATATGATTTGCGGTTAGTCAACATGATGTTTATGAGTTTTACCGTTGAGTTTACTGTTTTCAAAAATATTAAACGCTCCGGCAATCACCGGAGCGTTCGATATAACTGTTTGAATTATGACGTAATCAGCCTCAGCCGTTATTTATTTCAACCGCCTGGGATGCCAGATACTCTACAACCACCGTGTTCTGTGCGTTCTCTTTGAGGCTGGCCTTCATGGCGCTGCCTTCGGCCTTTATGAGATCCTTAACTGACTCGTAACCATAGTTCTGCGCGAGTTTCAGGGAGATACGTTCGTAGTCGTCAGCGGTATACTTAATACCCTCGTTAAAAGCGATCTGACCGAGGATCATCTGCTGCTTGAGAGATGACTGTGCGCTGGCAATCTGCTGGGAGAAAAAGGTATCGGTATCCTGACCCATATAGCTCTCGATGTAGGTGCGGAAAGGTACGCCGTACATGGCTGCGTAATACTCGTGGTTGGCAACAAGCTTGTCGTAAATCTTCTTTACTTCCTTTTTAGAATAGGTATTGACAACACTGGTATTGATGACCTTGCTGAGAACGGTATCCTGCTTGAAGAGGTCGGTCAGGTTAGCCTTGTATTCATCAACCGTATTATAAACATTCTTTGAAATCTTTGCGACAAACGCATCGTTCAGCTCTGGGATGATTTTATCGCTAATATGGTTGATGGTTACATCAAA
>Ga0123335_1002766_pt1 | contig 25534 bp, 22 predicted proteins | sample BiotimSIPDNA_2_FD_89707 | JGI IMG/M metagenome (GOLD analysis project Ga0123335, IMG submission 89707) | Anaerobic biogas reactor microbial communites from Washington, USA - Biogas_R2 time_0 SIP DNA | ecosystem: Engineered > Bioreactor > Anaerobic > Unclassified | place: Washington, USA...
ACAACGTCCAGATGGAAGTCACGCTGATCACGCCCATCGCGATTGAGCAGGGACTTCGCTTCGCGATCCGTGAGGGCGGCCACACCGTCGGTTCCGGCGCCGTTGCCCGCGTCATCGAAGACTAAAAGCATTCGTCTAAAGGGGAAGGTGGACAGGTCGCCTTCCCTTTTTGTTGTTTTTTGAAGAGCTTTTTTATAAGAAACTATCGCTATCCTTCACTGCATATTTTTTATCTATTCGTTAAATCTTGCATTTTTTAATAAGTCTCATGATTACATAAGAGATGAAAAGTGAATTAACTTCCAACAGATAAAAATCAATTAAACAGCCAAAATGAAAAGATGTGCGTGGTATTCAACTATTTTAGCAGTGAGAAGAACAAACTGCGTTGATAGAGTGATTCATATGATTATAATTATCATCTTTGTGTCTGTTGTGAAAATAAAAGGTAAACCTCTTACTTGATCGATAACAATTGAGTAAAGCGTTCGTTTAGCATTTCCACAATTAATTGTACGAAGCGTTTGTAGATACATTGTTAATTTAACCGGGTACCTTTGTTAACTATTCGTTAAAGATGCCTTTAACGAATAGATTGATGAGGTTTGCTATTAAGCATTTAAATAACCATCTCCAGAGCCACTACCCTATTTTTAATATAACATTGATGCCAATCCCCCAAAAATCTTCATAAAAGGCTTACTTCCGCCAAAATCACTCAATTTTGATACTCCGGATACCAGGTTATTCTGGATCATGATAAGCTATCATTTTCCGGATTCAAGGATTTAACCAACGATTGAATGGCTGCTTTGGCAAGTGCATCGCAGCGGTTGTTTTCCGTATGGTTGGCATGTCCGGGAACCTTATGGAAACTGACTTGATGTCTGCGCATTGTCAATAACAGCAAGCGCCACAAATCCTGATTCTCAACAGGTTTTTTATCTGCGGTCTTCCATCCATTTTGCTGCCAGTTATTCACCCATTTCTTATTAAAGGCGTCCACCACATAGGTGGAGTCTGAATGCACTCTGACCCGACAAGGTTCTTTGAGCGCCCCCAACCCGCTAATGACAGCAAACAACTCCATACGATTATTTGTTGTTTGTGGCATGGAACCTTCAAGTTCCTTAACGTGGTTACCATACTTCAAAATGGCAGCCCATCCCCCGGGTCCCGGATTGCCAGAACATGCGCCATCGGTGTACAAATCAATCTCACGAAGATTCTGTGTCATTAGATTGTTTGTTTGCTGACGATCTCCAGGGTATCCCGTGCGATGACCAGCTCTTCATTGGTGGGAATCACCAAAATCCTTACTTTGCTGTTCGATGTAGAGATGTCTCGCTCCTCACCGCGTAGTTTATTCTTTTCCTTGTCCAATTCCATACCCAGGAAACCCATACCATCCAGTACAGATTCTCGCAAACTCGGTGAGTTTTCACCAATGCCAGCAGTAAACACCACCACATCCACCCCACCCATCGTCGCGGCATAGGCTCCAATGTACTTACGAATACCATTGTAAAGCAAATCCAGGGCGATCTGAGCCTGCTTATTTCCCTGGCGAGCTGCTTCCTCAATATCACGCATATCGCTGCTCAGGCCGCTAACACCCAATAAACCGCTCTTTTTATTGAGAATCTCGAGCATCTGATCGATGTCAAGACCTTCATGGTTCATAATGAATTGCAAGCTGGCCGGATCTACTGAGCCACTCCTGGTTCCCATCAACACACCTTCAAGAGGCGTCATACCCATGCTGGTATCTACGCTTTTTCCACCATCAATTGCGCACATCGATGAGCCATTGCCCAAATGACATGTGATAATCTTCAAATCCTTGAGTTCTTTGCCAAGAAATTTGGCTGCACGTTCGCTTACAAAGCGATGGCTGGTACCATGAAAACCATAGCGGCGCACCTTTAAACGTTTATAATAATCCATTGGCAGGCCATAGAGGAAGCTCTTGGCCGGCATAGTTTGGTGGAAGGAGGTGTCAAACACCGCGACCATGGGAGTATTGGGCATGACCAGGCAACAAGCCTTGATGCCCATAAGGTTGGCAGGGTTATGCAGCGGCGCGAACTGGCTGTTTTCATCAATTGCTGCCAGGCATTCCTCATCAATCAAACTGGACGTAGTAAAGCGCTCTCCCCCATGCACTACACGGTGCCCCACGGCGCCGATCTCTTCCATGCTGCTGAGAATACCATGCTGCTTATCTGTTAGCGCTTTAAGCATTTGTTTGCTGGCTTCGATGTGATCCTTCATTGGCATCTCCACCACATACTGTTCCTTGCCTACTGTCTGTTTCAAGCGGCTGCCTGGGATACCAATCCTCTCAACCAAACCTTTGGCCAAAGTAGTCTCATTATCCGTATCAATCAATTGATACTTCAGAGAGGATGAACCAGCATTCACGATCAAGATTTTCATGTGCCTACGCCTCCGATTATTTTTCATTCCTATTATACTGTATTATTCAAGGAAATCATAGTTAAACTATTATTTGTGCTACATATTATGTTGCCGATAGAGCATCAGACGCAGCACAATTAGTGATGGATTCTGACTTCCATGATTTATCAAGTGCTGATTGGTGGAGAGGGATTTCAAACACAAAATTAGGGGCATTTCATTTATAACTTTTTACGAACTCATTCACCGCCTTACACTTCAAAAAGCCAAAAAAATCAACATTCTTTCACTCTCAATAACAACGACCCGCCTCTGTTTGAGACGGGCCGATTGTATAATGTGGCGGAGAGTTAGGGATTTGAACCCTAGAACGGCTATCAACCGTTACACGATTTCCAGTCGTGCGCCTTCGACCACTCAGCCAACTCTCCACAAGGAGGCGCTAAAGAAATATATCACACAAGCCCTTGTACGTCAACGAAAACTTGACAGTGGATTTGTCATATAGGATAATTTCATCATATTGGAGGGTAATGATGAGGCAAGTTTCCAAGGTTCAACCGGGCAGCCCAGCAGCAAGATATAAAATTGCCGCTGGCGATATCCTTTTATCCATCAACGGCGAACCGGTTTTGGATGAGATTGATTATCAAGCGCTCACCGCAAAGCGCCATTTGTTTATCTGCCTGAGAACAAAAGATGGTTTATATCGTGAGATTGAACTTGTCAAGGCAATACAGACGCCACTGGGTCTGCAATTTGAAGATTCGTTGATTGGCAATCCGCGCACCTGCACAAACAACTGTATCTTTTGTTTTGTTGATCAGATGCCAAAGGGTTTGCGGCCCTCCCTGTATTTGAAGGATGATGACTGGCGCATGTCCCTGTTGATGGGCAATTACATTACGCTAACAAATGTTGGTTCAAGAGAATTTGAGCGAATCATCAGACGCAAAGCCAGCCCTTTGTTTATTTCCATACACGCAACTGATGATCAGGTGCGTGAACAAATCTTGTGCAACAAGAAGGCCTCCTTGCTGATGGGGCGCCTCCGTCGCTTGAAAGCTGAAGGCCTTTCATTTCACTGTCAGCTGGTCCTGTGCCCCGGGCTTAATGATGGTGAACACCTTGTACAGTCCCTGAATGATTTGATTAACCTTTCCCCTGCCGCGCTGTCCGTTGCGATAGTGCCTGTTGGTCTGACGAAACACCGGGAGGGGCTACCGTTTATTCGCTCCTATTCTCAGCAGGAAGCGCGGCAGGTGATCGCTCAATGTGAGGATTTCCAACTGCAAGCCACAGAACAAACGGGAACACGCTTTGCTTTCCCGGCGGACGAATTTTACTGCATCGCTGGGTACCCCATTCCTGACAGCGCCGCATATGAAGATTTTGCTCAACTGGAAAACGGTGTTGGCATGCTCAGAAAGTTTGAGGATGAATTGCGCGAAGCTCATCAAGAGAATCAGTGTTCCGCTAAGCCGCAGAGCACGGCTGTCAGGTTGCTCCTCCCCTGTGGGATGGCGCTTGCGCCTTACTTGGAGAACTGGCTGCGGGATTACGCGCCGCCTGGTGTTTACGCGCAGGTAGTGCCAATCAAAAACGAATTTTTCGGAGATACTGTCACAGTGTCCGGTTTGCTGGTCGGACAGGACCTGATTAACCAGCTCAAATCTTATCCGGGCGAAGCGGTGCTGGTATGTGAAACCTTGCTCAACAGCGATAATGAGTTCTTTTTGGACGATTTGACGCCTGATGATCTGGCCAGAGCCTTGAACAAGCCGGTTCTGATTTTTCCTAATAATGGCGCTGCTTTTTACCGTTTGCTCACACAGTGCTTGAGTGAGGCAGTCATTGCAGCGAAGGAGCAAGTATGAACCCCTTGGTAGCCATTGTCGGTCGACCCAATGTCGGTAAATCAACTTTTTTTAATGCCATCGCAGGAAAACGGATTGCCATTGTGGATGATATTCCTGGTGTCACGAGGGATCGCATTTATGCCGATACATTGTGGAATGGACGGAAATTCACTTTGATTGATACTGGCGGCATTGATACCCAAAGCGATGATGTGCTGCTTTCCCAGATGCGTCATCAAGCTAAAATCGCGATTGAAACGGCTGATTTGATTTGCTTTTTCACAGATGCCCGCCATGGATTGACGCACCAGGATGAGGAAATTGCGGACATTCTGCGCCGATCACAGAAACCTGTTCTCCTGGTCATCAACAAGTTGGACCATGAAGGCCTCAATGATGTCCTGTATGAGGGGTATTCCCTTGGTTTGGGAGATCCGGTGGGGATCTCCAGTACCAATCTGCTGGGGCTTGGTGATCTGCTGGATGAGATTGTCAAGCGTCTGCCGCCCGAGCCAGAAACTGATCCTTATGACAACAATCTTATCAACCTGGCTATCGTAGGACGCCCCAATGTAGGCAAGAGCAGCCTGACCAACCGCTTGCTGGGTGAGGAGCGCGTGATGGTATCCGACATTCCGGGAACTACGCGTGATGCGATTGATACGCGCTATGAACACGAGGATGGCAGCATCTATAATATCATTGATACCGCAGGCATCCGTCGCAAGCGAAGCATTGAAGACCAGAGCCTGGAACGCTACAGTGTACTGCGAAGCATCGCAGCGATCCGCCGGTGTGATGTCGCCATCTTGATCATTGACGCTCAGGACGGTGTAACTGAACAGGATATGCGCATTGCCGGTTTAATTCATGATGAAGGCAAGGCAGTCATCCTGGCAGTCAACAAGTGGGATGCGATCGAAAAAGAAACCGGAACGTTGGAATCCTATCGCAGCAAGGTGCTGGATCGTCTCAAGTTTATCAGCTATGCACCGGTGCTCTTTATCTCTGCCCTGACGGGGCAGCGCGTATCTCAGGTATGGGAAATGGTCTCAATTGTCTATGCACAAGCAGGACGGCACATTCCTACCGGTGTTCTCAACGAGTTGATTGGTGAAGCGCAAATGGCCTTGCAGCCCCCCATGGAGGGTGGACAGCGGCTGAAGATCTACTACGTTACCCAACAGGGGACTTTCCCGCCCAGCTTTTTGTTGTTTGTCAATAACCCGCAGCTGATGCATTTTGCCTATGAGCGCTACTTGGAAAACCAGATGCGCAAGGCGTTTGATTTTACGGGTACCCCGATTCTCTTCTACTTGCGAGAACGGAGCAAGGAGGATCTTGCATGACGCCTGTGCAATATGGTTTGGTTGCCCTTACCGCGTATTTAATTGGCAGCTTTTCTTTTGGGATTGTTATTTCTTCCACCAAAGGACGTGACATCCGCCAAGAAGGCAGTAAAAGTTCCGGTGCGACGAATGTCACACGAGTACTGGGTATTTCCTATGGTGTGATGACATTCTTAGGGGACTTTATCAAGGCAGCGACCGCACTTGGTGCTGGGGCCTTGATCGCCGGACATGACGGAGCGCTTGTTGCCTCGGTGTTTGTGGTCATTGGTCATAATTGGCCAATTTACTATGGTTTCAAGGGTGGGAAAGGCATCGTATGCTCGGTGGCGGTTGTATTGCTGCTATACCCCTTAGAAGGCATCCTGGCAAGTTTAGCAGCTATTGGCGTCATCTGGCTAAGCAGGTATGTCTCCTTGGGCAGCCTGACCTACCTGATCGTCTCAGCGGTGATACTGATGCTCACACGGGGGCCGGTTCCTCATGGTTTGTGGGCGGTCATCCTGCTGGCATTGGGCATCTTCCAGCATCGGAGCAACATCCAGCGTTTAGTGCGCGGAAAAGAAAATAAGTTTAGTTTGAAACGCCCCCAATCCCCCGGCGTCAATACGCCAGGCTAAAGAGAAAACTGCTGCCTTTCAATCCACCCAGGCAAATCGATGTCTTCCAGCGTCTCCGCATGCAGATGCGCGCGGGGATGTTCTTTCGCGGCTCCCACAGCCAACACCAGCATCCCGGCCTTGAGGGCAGCCTCCACACCGGCGTCGGCATCCTCCACCACCAGGCAGGCAGAAGGTGGAAGGTTCAGTTTTTCTGCTGCCAATAAGAATACATCCGGCGCGGGTTTGCTGTTTATTATCTGATTGCCGTCTGCTACAGCATCAAACATATCAGAGATCCCCACCTGTTTTAAAATGGTTGGTGTGTTCTTGCTGGAGGATCCAATCGCCAGAAAAACTCCCTTTGTTCTCAGGGCATGGAGGGTAGCCATGGCGCCGGGTAAAATAGCCTCTTGTCCCAAGTGGCTGATCAGGTCCACATAATAGGCGTTCTTTCGCTCAGCTAACGCGGTTTTTTCCTGCGTTGAATATGACTTGAGTGCTTTTTCCAAGATAATTTCCAGGCTTCCCATCCGACTGACGCCGCGCAGACGGTTGTTAATCTTCCGGTCAAAGGGAATTCCTTCCTCATCTGCCATTCGTTTCCAGGCGCGGTAATGACAATCATCAGTAGTTACCAGCACGCCATCCAGATCGAAAATAACCGCTTTAATCATCATGTTCTCCTATTTCATCAATGAAAAGAAATCTACCTGGTTGGTATCATTCAAACCGTTAAGCGCGCCGCACTCTCTGAGCAATTCAATGGTTGATGAACTTAGCTTTGCTTTGTTTTTTAAGTCTTCAATGGATATATATCCGCTTTCTCTGGTTTCCATGATTCCCTGGGCTGCGCCCTCGCCAAAACCGCTGAGTGACGTAAAGGGGCAACGCAACGCCTCATCTTCTATTAAAAACTGGGTTGCGTCGCTCTTGTAAAGATCCACAGGCAAGAAGCGGTAACCCCGCAAGCCCATTTCATGCACCAATTCCAGTGCGGTGATTTCAGTTTCGATTTTATCGCTGCGATCTTTTTGGGGGAGGTCATACAGAGCCTGTAAATCCTTCTTGATATACTCTACCGTACGGGTCATGGTCAGCGCGTTAAAACCTTTTCCGCGAATAGAAAAATAGGCAGCGTAGTATACCAGCGGCTTATATACTTTGAACCATCCAACCCGCAAGGCCATCGTCACATAGGCTACCGCGTGCCCCTTGGGGAACATATAGGCAATCTTCCAGCAGCTTTTGATAAACCAATCTTCCACATCATGACTGCGCATCGCTTGTTCCATTTCCGGGGTAAGTCCCCGGCCTTTGCGCACATTTTCCATAATGTCAAAAGCCATCTTGCTGTCAAGACCTTTGCTCATCAGCACATTCATGATGTCCTCACGCGTGCAGATGCATTCCGACAGTGTCGCAATACCCTCCAGGATCAATTCTCTGGAGTTGCCGGCCCAGACTTCCTTGCCGTGGGAAAGCCCTGAGACGCGTACCAGGTCAGCCATGGTGGTGGGCTGAGTATCCTCCAGTATACCGCGCACAAATACTGTGCCAAATTCTGGAATGCCCAGCGTGCCGGTACTCCATCCCAAAGTTTCAGGGCTCAGCCCCAGTGCCTCAGGAGTACGGAACAGAGATATTACCTGAGGATCATCCAATGGGATGTCCTGCCAATGGATGCCAGAGAGCTCCTCCATCTTGCGTATCATAGTTGGATCATCATGTCCTAAAACATCTACCTTAACCAGTACATCATGCATGGATTCAAAGTCATAGTGTGTTGTAATGGCTTCTTTGCTTTGATCATTAGCCGGATGCTGGATAGCTGTGAACTGGTTGATTTCGTATCCCTTGGGCAGGATAACCATTCCCCCGGGGTGCTGGCCTGTTGTACGCTTGACCCCGATGCAGCCCTGAGCTAAACGGGTTTTCTCAGCCTGGGAGACTGCCTTTTCTCGTTCTTCCAGGTATTTTAACACATAACCAAAGGCAGTCTTCTCCTGCAAGGTATTGATGGTACCCGCGCGGAAGACATTGCCCTGGCCAAATAGCTTTTCAACATGAGCATGCGCTTTGGACTGGTATTCACTGCAGAAATTTAAATCAATATCGGGTACTTTATCACCCTTAAAGCCCAGGAATACTTCAAATGGGATGTCATAACCATCCTTAATCATAGTACGCCCACAATGCGGGCAGTCACGATCTGGCAGATCCGGTCCGGTTTGTATTCCTTCAAGCACATCAAATTCCGCCATGTGACAGTTTGCACAACGGTAGTGGGGTGGCAAGGGATTGACCTCAGTGATACCACACATGGTAGCCACGAACGAGGACCCGACTGATCCGCGGCTGCCCACCGGGTAACCATCATCCATGGACTGGCGAACCAATTTTTGCGCGATGCTGTATAATGTGGCGTAACCATAGCCAATAATAGCCTTAAGCTCCTTGTCCAGCCGGGCGCGAACGATGGCCGGCAGCGGATCTCCATAGTGTTTCCGGGCGTTCTGCTCACAGGTTTTGCTTATTTCATCGGCAGCATCTTCCCAAACCGGCGAAAAGGTTGTCTTTTGCTCTGGATGGGCTGGATACAATGAAACCGTTTCAGTCATCGCGGCTATCTTGGCCGGATTATCTATCACAAGCTCCCGGGACTTTTCTTCTCCCAGCCAGGAAAATTCATCCAGCATCTCTGCGGTAGTTTTAAAATACAAGGGCGGCTGGTCATCTGAATCTTCCTTTTCCATGGGCAAGCTGTTTTTAATGATCGTCCGGTAAATGGCATCCTCCTTATTAAGGAAATGCACATTGCCTGTAGCTGCCACCGGCTTGCCCAACCTGTCCCCCAGGCGAATCAGAGTCTGATTTAAAACCCGCAGAGTATCCTGATTGCTTATTTTCCCCTGGCGTACCATAGGCTCATAATTGCTTTCGGGTTGAACTTCAATAAAGTCATAAAAGGCCGCGATTTGCTCCAGCTCATCTTCGCTTTTGTTGTGAAGCGCCGCCTGGTACAGTTCGCCCTCCATACAACCGCTTCCCACCAAAAGACCTTCACGGTATTTAACCAATTGATCACGTGGAATCAATGGTTCGTGGAAGAAGTATTTCATGTGTGACATAGATACAAGACGATTGATGTTTATCATGCCCTGCTGGCGGGCGACCAGCAAGGTGATATGGTGACGATTGTTGCGATTATAACCGACAATCAGCTCGTTGATGTCCTGCAGTGTCTGTGCGCCTTTCGTCCTGGCCTCTTCCAGCATGATTGCCAGACACTGGGCTGTCGCGGTGGCGTCATGCACTGCACGGTGCGCGTTTTTAAGTGCTACTCCCAGATGCCTGCACAAGCTGGCCAAATTATGCCGTTTCAAATCCGGATATAGTTTTTGTGCAAACGCAAGTGTATCAATCTCTGGCAGTTCAACTTTCTTGTCCAGCCGTCCCAACTCACTGCGCAGAAAAGCCATGTCAAAACCAGCATTGTGAGCGGCAATCGGACAATCTGAGATGAATTCCATCAACCTGGGCAAGGCTTGAGCTGCCTTGGGCTGATCCTTGAGCATGAAATCCTGGATGCCGGTCAGCTGGATAACCTTTTCACTTAAGGGAATCTCCGGATCTACCAGGGTGGAGAAGGAATCTACTACTGTGTTGTGCTCCAGCTTCACTGCGCCGATTTCAATGATGCGATCCGCGAAAGGGTTAAGTCCCGTGGTTTCAAAATCCAGTACAATGATCGGGCGGTTAATATCCCCGGCATCAGCGCGATGGACAATGCCGGTATCATCCATCATGATCCCTTCCATGCCTGGAATCAGCTTGATTTTATGCTTCTTCGCCGCTGAAAAAGCTTCCGGAAAGGCTTGAACAACAGCGGTGTCAGTGATGGCAATTGCTTTATGACCAAAGGCCGCTGCCTGGGCGATCAGATCACCGGCGGATACCAGACCATCCATATAACTCATGTGAGTGTGGGCATGCAGTTCAATGCGCTTGTGCTTTTTCAAGTCCTCACGTTGCGGCAGCTCAAAGGCGTTGATGTCCCGGGCCATCACGGTCAGTGCGTTTTCATAGGAATCTATCTGACAAAAGCCGCGTACACGCAGCCCCATACCTGGCTGCATTCGGCTGAGAATTTCTTCGACTTTTTTCTTTTCATCTGCCGCGTCATAGGCTTGTGAATCTCCGTTATTGTAGGCATTTGGCTTGCCGCCAAGGAAAATCTTGCAAACAATGCTTTCTGTCCCGTCTGTGAGCACAAAGACAGCCAGCACAGATTCGCTTCTCTGAATATTGCGGCTTTCCAGGCTGATAACCTTACCCTGGATAACTACTCGACCGGAGAGTTCGTTAAGATCTTTGATCGGCACAGCTTTCGCGGTAATCGCTGTGCCTACAATCCGGTTGTTCTTTTTCTTCCTTTCCTTTACCTTGAAGGGTGGCGCAGGCTCAGGCTGGGGTACCGCCTCCAGAAGCTGTTGTTCGCGCTGGCGCTGGTTCACCTGATACGCCACGCGCTCATCTATATTTTCTGCCAGGCTCAGGCTTATATCCGGAGCAATCTGAAAAATATCGAAAATCGCCCGGCGCAGCTTGTCTTTGACCTCAATCTTGTTCATGTATTCATAGGCGAACTGACTTGGCATTTCCAGCAGCAAGCCGTCGCCAGCAGCCTTCAACCAGCGGATCCTGCCTGCGTGAACGCTCATTGCGGGATAATGGCGTACCAGTATTTTTTCGATGACATCTGTGTATTGCTCTGGCCGCGTCAAAAAATCCTCGGCAAGCTGGGGTGACGCTACGCGCAGACTGATGCTTATACGGGGAAATGATTGCTGTAAGGCCTTGCGAATGGCTGAAAAATCTGCAGCGCCTATGAGTACATCAGAAGTAAAATATGCAACTGCCTTCTTTCTTGTCTCATAATACTCCACCTGCACCAAGTGCAATTTTCCTTCCAAGTGGGGCAGCCCTGCATAGAGCTGGGTCCAAAACTCTTGTTCATTCATTATTCTTCTCCAGGGTAGCGGCAGATTCCAAAAAGCGGTCAATCATTGCCATCACTTCAGATACCGGGTCAACTGTTACCTTTTTGATAAAACGTCCCTGATAATACAACGCGTATCCGTTTCTTCCACCACACAGGGCAATATCCGCACCGCGCGCTTCTCCCGGTCCGTTGACCACACACCCCATGATCGCCACCTTGACGGGGACAGCAATGTGCCGGGTTTGCACCTCCACACGCCGGGCAATACCTTCAATATCAACCTCGGTTCGACCACAGGTGGGGCAGGAAATCAACTCCAGTCCTCCGCGCAGCCCAACTGCCTTTAGGATATCGATGGCCGCCTGCGGTTCAGGCAGGGGTGAGCCTGTCAGGGATACGCGCAGGGTATCTCCAATGCCATCCAGCAGTAAAGCTCCTATCCCGATAGCGGATTTTAGTGTGCCCTGACCTGGCAAGCCGGATTCGGTTACACCTAAGTGGAGAGGGTAATCAAAAGTTTTATGGGCCAGGCGATAAGCGTCCACCATCAAGCGAACCTCGCTGGCTTTCATGGACAGCACGATGTCCTCAAAACCCGCCTTTTCCAACAGTCTGACATGTCTGGCTGCGCTATCTACAAGCCCGTTGGCTGTTACGCCGCCATCACGATTCAAGATATCCCGGGGAACTGAACCGGAGTTAACCCCAATACGGATGGGAATCCCATGCTGCCTGGCACAATCCGCTACTTTTTGAACCTCATAGGTATCTGAAAGGTTGCCAGGGTTGATCCTTAATTTGTCAATGCCATTTTCAATCGCAGCTATCGCCAGCTTTGCATCGTAATGGATGTCAGCTACCAGTGGGATCCTGGTGCTTTCGCGCAGTTTCCGTACAGCTCTGGCACAGGCCATGTCGTAAACAGAAATACGTACGAGATCACAACCGGCCAAACCAAGCTGACGGATTTGCTCCCTTGTTGCATCAATATCCCGGGTGTCAGTGTTGGTCATGGATTGTATGCTGATAGGGCTGCCCCCGCCGATTGGCAGCTGACCAACCATAATTTTTCGTGTTACTGCCATTAAAACAACCTTATAACATCACGCAGCGTGATAAATGCCATCAGAACGAACAAAAGAATCATACCAGCCGCGTGCACATAGCCTTCACGCGCGATAGGTTTTCCGCGTAAGGCTTCCAACAGTAAAAACAAGATACGGCTTCCGTCCAGACCCGGAATAATCAGCATGTTCATAAGCCCCAGATTGATCGAAATCACAACCATCAAGTACAAATATCCCTGCAAATGTGTCTGTCGAATCTCATCCACGATCATTTTGGTAATGCCCACCACGCCAGCCACTTCACCTGCACCCTCACCGCGGGTAAACAGATTGATGATCGCGTTGATGACCATGGTGCCTGCCCGCCAGGACATTTGTCCTGCGTGCTCCAATACTTGCAGCAGGTTGCCTCTGCGCATATGGATCTCCTGTCCCTGAGACATCATGATACCAATCATGTTGCGTCCCTTGGAAGCATCGTAACGAGGCGTTACGCTGAGCGTAAGTTCAGTCTGTCCACCAGTTGTCTCGCGCAAAACAGTAAATTGCCGTGGTGTTCCCCCATCTTGCTGGGCAAGCAGTTCACTCAGGTTGTCTGTCACCGTCCGGCCGTCAACTGCCAGGATAATATCTCCAGCCAGCAGACCGCCCTCCTGGGCTGCACTCCCCTGAGAGACAGACTCGACCCAGGTTTTTACAGGCCCTTCAGGTACCGGGATGCCGCTGAGTGCAAACAGCATCACTGCCGCGACCAGCGCGAGAACAAGGTTCATCACAGGTCCCATGATGATGGTCAGCAGACGTTTGCCTACGCTGTGATTATTAAAGGCGCGCGGATCGTTTTCAAACTCTTTTGCAGTATCGTCTTCGCTATAAAACGCACAATAGCCGCCAAGCGGGATAGCACGCAGAAAAAACTCGGTCTCGTATTTTTCACGTTTCCATTGAAGGAGTTTGGGACCAAAACCAATGGCAAACTCCCTGACCGGTATTTTTACCAACCTTGCTGCAAAGAAGTGTCCCGCTTCATGTGCTGTAATCAGAATACCAAACAGTAAAATCGCTGCGATAACATACAAGAACGTCATAAATCCTCCAGGGTGTAGCGTTTGATTAGCTGTGAAGCCATAAGCCGAGCTTGCCGGTCTGCTTCTGCCACCTGCTCCAGGTTGTCCGCGGGCAGGTTTCCCAATGAAAGCAAGCTGTCCTCAACTACCGAGGCGATATCAAGGTAATGTATGCTGCCCCGTAAAAAAGCATCCACTGCGATTTCGTTGGCAGCATTCATGATGCAGGCGGCGGCTCCACCGGCTGTCAATGTTTCCCTGGCCAGGCGTATTGCGGGAAAACGCGTTTCATCAGGCGGCTCAAAACTTAATGTCCCCAAATGATCCAGACGCAGAGGCGGCGTGCCGTTATCAACGCGGCAGGGATATGCCAAGGCAAAAGCGATTGGGGCGCGCATGTCAGGAACACCAAGCTGCGCCATGACAGCACCATCGCAGAAAGCAACCATGGAGTGCACAATGCTTTGGGGGTGAATCAATACTTCTATTTGCGAAGGCTCTGCATTAAACAGCCATCTGGCTTCCACCATTTCCAGCGCTTTGTTGAACATCGTTGCCGAATCTACTGTGATTTTCCGTCCCATTTGCCAATTTGGATGCCGTAATGCGTCCTCAAGGCGCGCCTGGCGCATTTGCTCTCTTGTCCATGTCCTGAAGGGCCCCCCCGAGGCTGTCAGCAGGATACGCTCATATGGATTCCCACCAGCGCCCATTAAACACTGCCAGATGGCGCTGTGTTCGCTGTCCACCGGAATCAGGCTGGGGTTATCCGTATCTTCGGGGCATACATCCATCACCAGTTGACCGCCGGTTACCAGCGCTTCCTTATTGGCAAGCAGCACACGCCGTCCTGCTTTGCGTGCTGCAAGCACGCTGCCCAATCCCACCATGCCTACGACGCTGACCAATACATCATCACAAGGTGCTTGAGCTGCCAAGGTTTCCAGCGCTTGCTGACCGAAATGCCACTGGCAAAAATGCAAATCCTGCGGAACGGGCACCTCTCCTGTGGTCAGACCGGCCATGACAGGGCGGAAATAACGCACTTGCTCAAATAAGGCTTCAGCCTGGTGATGCGCACTGAGCGCAGTCACTTTAAACCTATCCGGATGCCGTCTGATGATGTCCAGAGCCTGGGTTCCAATGGATCCGGTGGAACCAAGGATGGAAATGTGTCTTAATGCCATTGTCTAAATCCAGGGAAGGGCCTGGTACAAATACACCAGTGTTCCGCTGAACAAAATGCTGTCAAGTCGATCCAGCATACCCCCGTGCCCGGGGAAAATGGTTCCAAAGTCCTTTACCCCACAGTGGCGCTTAACAAAAGAGGCAAGCAAGTCACCAATCTGGCTGGCGATGCCGCCCAGTATGCCCAGTACAATAAAATGGATAAAAGCCGGCATTTCCACCTTGAATAGCAAGCCTGCCAAATAGATTCCTGTAGCAGCCAAAACGCTGCCCAACAATCCGGCCACAGCACCTTCAACAGTCTTTTTAGGGCTGATTTGCTCATTAAGCTTGGTCCTGCCAAGCTTGGATCCCACAAAATACGCCATTGAATCGCCAAAAACCGGTATGAGGAAAGCCAAACACAATAGCACGCGCTGGTAACCGATTGGTTCTACCTCAGTCATCCCCAGAAAACTCATCGCGGGCAGAGCGACAGTAAACAGGGGCAGCACTGACATTGTCAAATCCTCAAGCTTGGGCTGATCACGAAACATGACCAGAACTGAAACAATTAAAAGGGTTAAGGCGATCAAGCTGACCAACAGCAGAAGGCTGGTCACTTGACGCAAATATAAAAAACCCGGAATCGCGATAATCAATGCAGCCCAGGTAGGCCAGGCTACCGGGCGGTGCCCCGCTTTTGACAGTGCACGGAATATCTCATACAATGCGATGCACACGCAGGCAATCCACAGCAGGGAGAATACCCAGCCACCAAAGTACAACGCTACAATCAGCAATCCCAGCAAACCCATGCCGGTGATAATCCGTGCACTCATAAGTTGCGACCTCCAAAACGGCGCTCGCGCCGTGCGAATGAATCCAAGGCCTCCTGGTAGTCAGCTACAGTAAAATCCGGCCACAGTTTTTGTGGGAACATCATCTCGGCGTAGGCGCATTGACACAGGAGAAAATTACTCAAGCGCTGCTCTCCGCTGGTACGAATCAACAAATCCACATCAGGTTGACCGGCGGTATACAAACCCGCGGAAAACCCTGCCCAATCCAGAGCTTCCAAGGCTGTCCTGTTGGAAACCGTCTGCTCGCATAACATTCTGACCGCGCGCAAAATTTCATCGCGCGCGCCATAATTGAGGGCAATGTTCAATTGTAATCCGGTGTTTGATGCGGTATGTTCCTCCGCTGCGATAGCCGCATCACGCGCTGGTGCCGTCAGTCCATATTTGTTTCCAAGAATGCGAATCCTGACACAGTTTTGATGCAATTCATCTATCTCGGACTTAAAATACTCCTCGATCAGGCGCATCAATGCGCTTACCTCAGCCTCCGGGCGCGACCAGTTTTCCGTAGAAAAAGCATACAGGCTCAACACCTGGATGCCCACATCGCTGCTAAAACGGATGATTTCCCGCAATGCCTCCACGCCTTTGCGGTGTCCCATCATGACGCTGAGGGCATGCTGCTTTGCCCAACGGCCGTTTCCGTCCATAATGATGGCTACATGCCTTGGCAAGACAGGTTTGGGCATCAATTGTCCTCCGGGCTGGTGTCAGAAAAGTATGAACATAAAAGAACATTGTTCTCATAACGTACAATACGAGCCGTCCGTCGGACCTGGTCATTGGGCGGCCTGGGCGGTTCAGAAAACACCACCTGAGGCTGGATGCCGCAATGAACAAGGTATTCCAGCGCTTCTTCCAGTGACATGCCAGCCAGATTCTCCATCAAACGGCCATGATGTCCTTTTCTTTTTCCTTGCCCATCTCATCAATGTCCTTGATGGCGGCATCAGTTACCTTTTGCAGTTCCTGCTCCGCAACGCGCTGGTCATCCTCAGTAATTTCGGAGTCTTTTTTCATCTTCTTGAACTGTTCCATCGCATCCCGGCGGATGGAACGAATAGCTATCTTGGAATCCTCAGCGTTTTTCCAAACCAGCTTGGTTAATTCGCGCCGCCGTTCTTCGTTCAGCTCAGAAACCACCAGACGGATAATCTTGCCGTCATTGGCAGGGTTGAATCCCAGATCGCTCTTCAGTATGGCTTTTTCCACCAATGGGATTGCCTTGGGATCCCATAGCGCGATGGTCAGCAAGCGAGGTTCCGGTGACATGATATTGGCCATTTGATTCAGTGGTGTCATGGTCCCGTAATAATCCACCATCACGCGGTCAAGCAATCTCGGGTTGGCGCGACCCGCACGGAGGGATGCCAGCTCCCGCCGGTAAACATCCTTCGTTTTTTCCATTTTCTCTGCGGCCTGGTCGATGACGCTTTGATACATCTTGCTCCCCTCCTTATTCATTGGATATATTGTAACGAGTTTTAGCTGTTTTATCAACCATCATCCAACCGGCTTCCCCATAGTGGCAGCGGAAATTCTGAATGGCCTTTACTATCAGGATTGTTCTATATTCTCATTGAAATAATCCCGGTCTATCTGGATTACGCATTGATATCTGGGATCCAAAGACCTTGCAAAGGTTTCTATTTCCTTTATCAGACCTTCTGCCTGGTAGTCCACAGGAACGCTTACATCAAAAATCAGCTTGATGATACGTCTTCCAGGAACCAGGCGGAAATCGTGCAGACTCAGGGGCGGTGTCCGGGACGCAAGAAAAGCCTTCAATTTTGACTTTACCTCCTGTCCGGGCGCATCCGACGGCAAGGTCGGATCCATGTGGATGGTGATGGATAAGCCCAGCTCCTGCATAATGTCCTGCTCTGCCTGATCAACCACATCATGAATTTCGATCAGCTGGCTATCCGCATCTACCTCGGCATGAATGGACGCCATTGACCTTCCCGGTCCGTAGTCATGCAGCACAAAATCATGCGTGCCGGTTATCTCCGGATAGCGTGCCAATATGCGCAGGATCTTGTTGCCCAGTTCACGGTCAGGCTGGCCGCCAATCAATGCATTCATCATGTCTCTGATCAATTTGAAACCGCTGATGAGAATGAATACGGATACCAGCAATCCAAGCCACCCGTCCACCAGAAGGTTCAGAAAATGTGAAGCAAAGAGTCCTGATAACACCGCAAGGCTGATTACCACATCGTTGATGCTGTCCTGGGCAGCCGCTAACAGTGTAGTCATATTATATGCCCGGCCGTGCTTCTTATAGTATCGATATAGAAACAATTTGGCTGGGATGCTCAGCGCGGTCAGACCAGCTACCCACCAGGAAAATGTTGGCGCCTGAGGCCTCAGGATTGCATCCAAGCTGGATTTGATGAGGTCAATGCCAACGTAAATAATCAATACTGCAATGGCTAAGGAACCGATGTATTCCATGCGTCCATGTCCGAAAGGATGGTTTTTATCCCCCGGTTTACGTGCCAGATACATGCTGAGCCAGGAAATCAAGACGGATCCCGTGTCGGCAAGGTTATTAATACCATCCGCCAAGATGGATACTGAGCCGGATATGCTGCCTGCGATGATTTTGGATAACGCCAGACAGGCGTTAACAGCAAGACCAACAAAGGACGCGCGCAAACTACTGCGCGCGCGTTCATTTTGAGCCTGGTTATATGGTTCGTTCATTCAGTGTAAACTACTTGATCAATGCATTTGGTCGGGCAGACATTTACACATTCACCACACTGCGTGCACTTGAGCGGGTCAATAACGGCGCAGTTGTTGATGACGTGAATGGCATCGAATTGACAGGCTTTCTCGCAACGCTTGCAGGCAATACAGGCTTTATCGCATACAGCACGGGCATCACGAGGCGCAGCAGCGTTTTGACAGCGCGCAGCGACAAGCGCCTTCTTGGGCAGCAGCTTGATGACGGAGCGCGGGCATTCCTTTACGCACATACCACAGGCTGTACATTTGTCCTCATCAATAACCACGATGCCGTTTTCTATCTTCATGGCATCATAACGGCAAACGCGTACGCAATCCCCCAAACCTACGCAACCCCATGCACACATGCTTGGGCCACCAGCCATGCCCACAGCGATGTGACAGGTCTGGGGTCCATTATATACATACCGTTGCTTCACCACACCGGTTTCGCCTTGACAAAGCACTCTGGCCACCTTCGCTTCAGTTTGCTCTGCCTTTGCCCCCATGACATCAGAAAGCGCCTCCAGAGTCTTTTGACCACCGGGTGTGCACAGATTAATCTCGGCTTCTCCTTTGATGACGGCCTCAGCATAGGCATCACAACCAGGATAGCCGCAAGCACCACAGTTAGCGCCTGCCAGCGCTTCACGTGCAAGGGAAAGGCGCTCATCCTCAATTATGGCGAATTTTTTGCTGGCAAAGGTCAGCACCAGCCCAAAGATCGCGCCCATGCCTCCCAGAACCAGTACAGCAGCTAAAATCGGATTCATGTCAATCCTCCCACTATTCAGTTGACCCCCAGGCCGGCAAAGCCCAGGAAAGCGACAGACATCAAACCTGCAATGATCAGGCTGATGGGAAAGCCTTTGAATGTTTCGGGAATGTTGGAGGATTCAAGGCGCTCACGCACACCGGCCATCAGCACAATTGCCAGCAGGAAGCCCAAGGCTCCGAAAACGCCATTGAGAACCGACCACAGCAGATTATAGTTGTTGTCAATGTTGAGGATGGTCACACCCAGGACAGCGCAGTTGGTGGTAATCAAAGGCAGGTAGATGCCCAGAGCGTTGTACAAGGCAGGCATGGACTTTTTCATGAACATCTCAACAAACTGCACCAGAGAGGCGATCACCAGGATAAAGCTGATGGTGTCCAGGTAAGACAGGCCCAGCGGCAAAAGGATATAGTGATATACCACATAAGTAAACAGCGAAGCCAGGCCCATGACAAATGTGACCGCAATGCCCATGCCGGCGGCAGTCTCTACCTTGTTGGATACACCAAGGAAAGGACAGCATCCGAGATAGCGAGAGAAAATGAAGTTGTTGGTCAAGATGCAGTTGACCATGAACAACAGGAAATTGCTTAAAGTGAACGTCATGATGCCTGTGCTCCCTTCCGCTTACTGACGCGTTCAGTGACCGTGTTGATAATGCCCAGAATCAAGCCAAAGACGATAAAACCACCCGGGGCCATGGTGACCAGCAGCATGGGCTCGAAGGAAGCGCCAAAGAGCGCATTGCCAAAGATGGTTCCGCTGCCAATCATTTCACGGATGGATCCAATCAGAATCAGGGCGCCCGTGAAGCCCAGTCCCATGCCCAGGCCGTCGGCGGCTGAAAGCAGCACGGAATATTTGGCTGCGAAAGCCTCCGCACGCGCCAGGATGATGCAGTTGACCACAATCAGCGGGATAAACAACCCTAGCGCATCATACAGAGCGGGTACAAAAGCCTGGATGAGCATTTGAATGATCGTAACAAATGTGGAAATGACCACGATGAACGCCGGGATGCGCACTTTGTCTGGAATGATGTTGCGCAGCAGAGAAATAACAACATTGCTGCCCAGCAACACAAAAGTGGCTGCCAATCCCATGCCCAGGCCGTTGGTGGCGCTGGTGGTCGATGCCAGTGTTGGGCACACGCCCAAAACTAAGCGGAAAGTGGGGTTTTCATTGAGGATGCCATTGACAAATACACCGCGCAGGCTATGTTTCTTTTCATGCATGTTGTTTCACCGTCCCATACACTTTTCTACTGGTCATGCGGTCAATCAACGGAGTGAGGATGTTCATCAGCAGGATGGCAAAAGTGACCCCTTCTTCAGGGTAAGCCTTGGTCATGCGCACCACAGCGACAATAACACCGCAGCCAATCGCAAAAATTACCTGGCCTGTAAACAGCATGGGGTTGGTCACATAGTCGGTTGCCATAAAGACCGCGCCAAACAGCAAACCGCCGGACAGCACTGCTTTGAGCACGTCTCCTCCAGTAATCCAGGTAATCAGGGCCACAGTACCTACAAACAGCACGGGAATATGCCATTTGATCGTGCCTACAAACAACATGTACAAAAAGCCGATTAAAATGGCAATCTTACAAACCTCACCAATGGTGCCGGGGATATTGCCCAGCAAAAGATCATAGATTTCATACCCACCCGGGCGTATCAGTGGTGTTGCAGAGGAGACCGCGTCCACACCAGCCGGGATAGCGCTGGTATTTCCCAACAGGCGGACTGGCATAAAGTATACGCTCATACGCGCCGGCCAGGAGGCCAACAGGATACCGCGCGCCAGCAGGGCAGGGTTCAAGAAGTTGTGCCCGATGCCGCCAAAAAGTTCCTTGACCAGCAGAATGGCAATCGCGCTGCCGATGGCAGGAAGCCAAAGCGGCGCTTCCGCAGGCATATTAAGCCCAACCAGCAATCCGGTCACAACAGCGGACAAATCCGTCACGCGTACAGGACGTTTTGCCAGCTTTTGAAAGATATATTCGCAGGCCACTGCAGTGATGACAGCTGCCGCCAGCACCCATGCTGCCTTGGTACCAAACAGATAGATGCCTGCGGCTGTGGTGGGAATCAGCGCAATAATCACATCCAGCATCAAAGTCTGGGTGCTCTCGCGGCTGACAAAATGGGGTCCGGTAGAAAGACGCAGGTTCATCCTGTTATATCCTCCTCGCGGTTATTTTTTCTTTGGCTTCCTTAAACTTGGCACACAGTTCAATTTTAGCCGGGCATACATAGGAGCATGAGCCGCACACAATGCAGTCCATCACATGATGTTTCTTGGCGCCGGATAAATCCGCCTGATCAACCAGCACATTCAGCCGCTGGGGACTGAGCTTGATTGGACAGGCATCTATACAGCGGCCGCAACGAATGCAGGAGGTCTCAGGCTTCTTAATTGCGTCCTTTTGATTGAGCACCACGATGCCATTGTTGGCTTTGATTACACTGACGCCGGTATCCGGGATCGCAATGCCGGTCATACTGCCACCAGCGAAAACCTTGCCAGGCTCTTCAGAAAAACCGCCGGCTGCATCAATGGCATCCTGAAAGCTGGTGCCGATACGCAGGCGGAGGTTGGAGGGCGCTCTTACACAGCCAGTCACCGTGGTAATGCGGCTGACAAGCGGCTTGCCATAGATCACAGCGTCTGCAATGGCAGCTGCTGTACCAACATTGAACACCGCTACACCGATATCGCCGGGAAGACCTCCCGAGGGCACCTGCCGCTTGGTAACCGACTCAATCAATTGTTTTTCCCCGCCTTGCGGATACTTGGTCTTCAGCGTCACCACGCGTATGCCTTCGCGTCCTTGGACAGCTTGCTCCATGGAACGGATGGCTTCCTTTTTGTTGTCTTCAATGGCAATAATGCCTTTTTGTACATTCATTGCACGCATGATTGCACGCAGGCCATCCACAATGTGCTCCGGTTCTTCCAGCATCAGACGGTAGTCTGCTGTCAGAAAAGTTTCGCACTCCGCGCCATTAAGGATCACAATATCTACTTTTTGGTTATCGGCAGGACTCATTTTAATATGGGTGGGAAAACAGGCGCCCCCCAAGCCGCAAATGCCGGCATCCTTTACCTGCTGGATAATCCGCTCCCTTGGTGCAGCCTCTACCTCTCCCAGAGGGTTCAGCTCAACCCACTCATCCCGACCGTCACTTGTGATCTCCACGCACATGCTGGGTTTCTTTCCCAACTGCTGAAAGCTGACAACGCCTGTCACTTCACCGGAAACGCTTGCGTGTACCGGAATGCCGAATTTGCCCACCGGGGTAGCGATCACCTGACCGAGAAGAACCTTGTCACCTTTTTTGACACAGGGTTCAGACGGAGCGCCGATGTGCATATCCATAGGAATCAGCACCTTTTCCGCAACAAAGTCTTTAATGGCCTGCTCCCTGCTGGGCATCTTCCCTTCATGCTGCTCTTTGAGCGGATGAATACCACCTTTGAAACTAAACTTCATGCTGTATATGCCTACCTTTCTCCTCAGTTTAACCTGCTCAACGCCTTGATTCAAACGCTTCGTTAATGGCATCTACAATGGCTTGCGCCGTAGAGGTCGCGCTGGTGGCAGTGTCAATATGCCTGATATTTTCTACAAGCTCACTACCCTCCTCCGGATACAGGGACAGCGGTGGTTGCTTATCAACGAACTGGCTTAGGTAGGCTTCTTCCAAAGCGCGCGCACCATACCCCGGGGTCTCCATGAAACCCTGTGAATCAATCACAACTTTGGCAATCTTGCCATCAGAAGTAAAGCTGACGCGTACAGTGACAGGCCCCATGAAACCCTGTTTTGTCACCACAATCTCATCCCCGATGACTGTGGATGGTGCTCTATCAATTATCGGCTGTTCAGGCACTTCCTGCGGGAAAGCCTGTGCGTGCAAACTGTTGAGGGTCTCCAGCACCGCCTTGGTGGTAACAGTTGCACCGGTGAGACCATCAATATGACATTCATCAGCAGGATGGTTTTTATCTGCAATGGCAAGTGGCGGCAACTTTCCAATAAATTGCTTTCCAAAGGCCGGGTCCAGAGCGCGGGTGCCAAAGCCGTCAGTCTCAGCAAATTGTTCATCACCAATCAGGACAAATGAAATCCTGCCATCTTCATCGAAGGCTGCGGTTACTGCAACCGGTCCTACATACCCCTTGGAACTGCCATACAGGGCGTTTTCAGGCACTATGACTGGTTCAGGCTGAGCAGTAGCTTCTCCCACCGCAGCTGTCGTTGGAGCGGGGATGGGCGCGCCTTCCTTGACGATGTTCTTATTTGCATAGGCGCTGTTCATCGCATCCAGCACAGCCTGTGTGGTAAAGGTCGACCCTGCAATAGCGTCAATATCTTCCATCGCAATTGGCATGGATTTGCCCACAAACTGTCTGGCGAACTCAGGATCCAATGCTGCTACACCATAATTGTCGGATTCAGCGAAGCGCTCATCCCCGATCTTCAGCGCGGTGATAACGCCACTGTCATTTACAGTCACCTCTACATATACGGGGTTGTTGACGCCCGCGAAGCCAACTGCCTCGCCAGCGTATGTGGTCCCTTCAGGCTGATCGGCTGCTATCGCGATAACGTTTTTATTCTCATACGCTGAGTTGATGGCATTCAAAACAGCCTGCGTGGTAAAGGTCGACCCTGCAATAGCGTCAATATCTTCCATCGCAATTGGCATGGATTTGCCCACAAACTGCCTGGCGAATTCAGGATCCAGTGCTGCTGCTCCATAATTGTCGGATTCAGCAAAGCGCTCATCCCCAATCTTCAGCGCGGTGATAACGCCACTGTCATTTACAGTCACTTCTACATATACGGGATTGTTGACGCCTGCGAAGCCCACCGCTTCCCCGGCGTATGAGGTGCCTTCCGCGATCTGGGCAGGCTTGTCTGTATCGGGGTTCAGGTAGGCTTTAACCTGCCGTGCCACGGAATTGACACATCCAAGGACAGCATTGGTGGTGATCGTGGCAGCAGTAATGCCATCTATTGCGTTGTCATTTTCTGGATTACCTCTTTGCACAGGACTCTTTTTGCCGGCAAACTGCGCGGCAAAGGCTGTATCCTTGGCCTTGGCGCCCAGGCCCGGGGTTTCAGAGAAATTGGCACCGCCGACGTTGATCCCGGTGATGATGCCATCCGCACTGATACCGGTGATAACCTCGATTTCGCCGCCATATCCCTTGGCTACAGCCTTGCCAATATAGCCGATTACCTCATCGCCTGCCTTAGCGACAAACAGTACACTGCCATCATCCAACTCCAGTTTCTCAAAGGTTTCCACTCCTGGCATAACCAGTTTCCTGGCCTTTTCCTCTGCAACAATGGCCTGTTGGCTGATAGGCTCCATGGTAATCTGATTGGTTAGGGCAAGCCCAAGCGCAGCTGCCACGGTGATAATTGTCAGGATAATCCATGCTGAAACTCGGTTCTTCATTATGTCAAACCTCCGTTGTATGCCTGTTGGCATCAGTGACTAAATAAGGAGCAACCCGTGAGCGAAGCGTCTGATCCACTGGCCGGCCCAACATTTCACCAGCCAAAACTTCATCACCCTGCAGCAAAGCGGTGCGCACCGCAGAGCTGGATACCAAATGACCTTGGGCAGTCCGGACAGGTGGTATCACGCTTAGGCTGATTCCTGCCTGCTCACACAGTTTCTTTAGACCGGATGTATCGGTATCCCCGCGGTAACCAAAGCGATGGTTAAATCCGGCAACCAAGTGTTTGGACTTCAGCTGCATTCGTAAAACTTCATTAAAGAAGTCCACCCCTCTCATGTGCTGCAAACTCTCATCGAATGTACTGATCGCGACATGGCGGATGCCCAACGCCTGCAGCAGGTCAAGCTTATCTGGGAAAGGGGTCAGTTCAATGTGCTTGTGATGAGGCGAAATCAATGTGCCAGGCAGTCTGTCATAGGTATGAACCACTGCTGTCAGGCTTTCCTGCTGCGCGATATCCATAGCGCAGTCTATCAAAGCTTTGTGACCGATGTGGACACCATCAAAAACGCCAAGGCAGACGACCGATGATGTCAAAACCTGTCCCTGCGTTTTTCCCAGCTCATAGACCCTCATAAAAAAACCTGCCCGTCTCCTTAGATAGACACAGCATCACGGGAAATATAGTAGCACGCCCAGAAGCTTTATGTCAATCTGAAAAGGATGTAATTAAGCTTCTTTTTCTTTTTTCTTTTTCTTTTTCGTTCTTTTAACAGTATTTGAGTAAGCGTCAAACCTACACACGTCTTCCTGCTGTCATGCGACTATGCAAGAATGTTCCATCACCTGGGAATGCCTTGAAAGCTATCAAATGCACTTAAGAAATCTAAAGAGCGCTTAGGAGCATCTTGGAGTTCATGGCAGCTTCCCAATCCTGGGAGGCGTGTATGTCGTCAACAACAGAACTCAGCCAGCTTAATCATCACAGGAACCTGGCCCAATGGCAGCAGCTGGTTTACGATGGGGCTGTAGCAAAATGCAAAGTTTGCTGCAGCCCTTTTTTCATTCCCTTTTTCTTGCTTGCCCGATTTTAAACAGGCCTATTTCACGCAAATGTCGGGAGTTTGCCTTGAATGTGCGTGCCT
>Ga0123335_1002775_pt1 | contig 25502 bp, 11 predicted proteins | sample BiotimSIPDNA_2_FD_89707 | JGI IMG/M metagenome (GOLD analysis project Ga0123335, IMG submission 89707) | Anaerobic biogas reactor microbial communites from Washington, USA - Biogas_R2 time_0 SIP DNA | ecosystem: Engineered > Bioreactor > Anaerobic > Unclassified | place: Washington, USA...
ATCTTTTGTTGTCGTTGCCGGCAACTGGCATTTTCCCTTGTATCTTGACAATGGCGTGCCTTTTCGGAATCGCATTAGCCTGGACATTGAAAATGCTTCGTCCCGTGATATCGTGGCGAGTTCCATTCAGGTTTCCGCCAAGGCCTTGGGATTGGTTGGGTGTCCGGAAAGCCAGATTCGAGTTGTGGAGGACGATGGCCATGAACTCCTTTTCGCCATCAGGCCGAAAACGCCAGACAAACACTTAACCGACGAATCCAGCCTGTATATCCCAGCGACCGTGAAGGCGGGAAGCACCAGCCGAATCTATGTCTATTGGGACAATCCAATGGCATGGAACCTTCCGAAGGAACTGGAAGCCTGGAGAATCTCGTTCCAAGATTCATTCGAGGAGGGGGACGGACAAGTCCCGCCAGAATGGCGTTCGGCATTCACTGGCGAATTCCATGTCAATGAACGCTCGGACGTGGCACGAACTGGAAAACGTTCATTGACCACCATCCTGAAGCCGGGTGCCACGCCAAATTGGGTTCAGTTCTCAAGGGGAATCAGCGTCATCCCGGGAACACGATACAATGTGAAAATTTGGGTCAAGGGACAAGAGATCAAGGGCGGACACGGAGCGGGTTTCTACCTCCATATCGGTCCGCGCGGAAATACGGGACGAGATCCCATCAACAAATGGAACAATTGGGGAACATTCGATTGGAAACTCATCGAATTCGATGGCGTCATTCCCGATGACGCAGATTACATGAACTTCGGAACCGTGATGCATGGAACCTCCGGACAAGCTTGGTTTGACGACTTTGAAATCAAGTTGGAAGCTCAAGTGGATCTCAAGGTCAACATCGGAAAACCGGAATCCCTGAAGCCTGAATTGGCAACGCCAACGCCGCAATTCCCTGCTTGGGAAGTTGATAAGGTCGAATGGCCCGAACGACTGACCTTCAGCATCTATAACCTGGAAGAAAACTCGCGTTCCGCAGTCCTCTGCTCATTGCCGGTCAACCTGATTACCCATGCCAACTTCCGCCAGCAAGACTACAAGCTCTTCCTGGACGGGAAGCCAGCCGAGGTGTTCGCCATCAGCGGATTGCTGGTCTTTAATGTCAAGGAAATGATGCCAATGACTCGCTTATTGGGAACACTCTACCTCGCAAAAGACCGCCAAAATCAAATCGCCAACATCAAGCTCAAGCAGGCATCCGATATCCTCTCTGACATGGAAGCGGAAAATGTCGGAGACGTCGATATAAAATCATACGAAAAACTACTTTACTCAGCATCAAACTTGGTTCAAAATCCAAGTTTTGAAACTGACGAGCACTGGGGTGACGTTTCCCAGAAAACACCCGAAGGCAAGCCTATCACCAGCCTGGAGGAGGGCGGGTTGTTTGGAAAACGCCAGGCAGTCCTGAATATTCCCGACGGTCAATGGAACGGTTTCAGGCAACAGATTTCTGTCACCCAGGGGCGGTCTTACCTCTTTACCGGCTGGATCAACTCCAGTTCAACCGCCGGCATCTGGGTCCATGAATTCAGCAAGAGGGGCAAGGGCAGTTCTTTCAACAACATGAGCGTGTCGTCTCCTGGCTCTGGTTGGCGAATGTTCGCCATGACGATTAAGGCGACCAGTCTGGACAGCATTATCGAGCTTCACTTGACTTCCAACCACGGACAGCGTGCCTACGATGGCATTCTTCTGGCGGAGGCATTCTCCCTGACGTCTGCCAAGCTGGAAAGCCAGGCCGACCTGCAGGCAAAGGACGAAGTCCGTGTCCAAAGCATTGCCCCCATCATCAAAGTCTTTCAGGACACGATCCCCAGGGATGAAAACGCATTCCAACTCGCCTTGGCGAAGAACGAATCCGAGTCGCTGCAATTGGCAGTCCGTACCAACAGGGATTTCGGTGCCAATGCGCCTTGCACCTTCTCGGTCACCCAGCCAGCCAATGCCGCCGGAGCAACCCTGCCAAAGCCAGACTTGGGAGTGGTAGGATTTGTCAAGATCGACTCCGAAAGCCGATACTACGAATTTTCCTCCATTCCGGTCTATGCGATTTGTGTTCCCGAAGGGCAGTGCCCGATCATGTATCCCGACCCAATCATCCCCACCAACTCCTTCAACTTGAAATCGCGGGAAACCACAACCCTCCATGTCCGCTTTAATGCACCAAAAGATGCCATTCCAGGCAAGTACGGCGGTTTCGTTACGATCAGCCACGGCAACGAGGTTTTGCGTAAAATCCCATATGAAATCCAAGTCTGGGACTTCACCCTTCCAGACCAACCGGAAACAACAGCAATCTTCGACGATCGTTACGGAAAAGGCAAGGAGCTGAAGACCTACACCCAAATGGATGGAGCAGAATTCCTGGCGAAATCACGTCTCAGCCTAGATGAAATCCCGGCAAAGCCACATTTTTACATGAAGGATGGCAAGGTCAACGCGGATTTCGAAGCCTTTGACAAAACCGCAAAAATCTGGTTTGAAGAATGGAACATCCCAATCGCATACCTGCCGCTTTTCCGAGAGCACTTCGGCTGGGGGCATCTGCCAAAGCCATTCCTGGGAATCAAACCCTATCCAGGCAATTATCCGCACGAAGGATGCGACAGAGCAGTGCTTACCCCGGAATACAAAAAAGTCTGCCAGGAAGCATTGAAGCTGATGATGTCGCATATCAGGGAAAAAGGCTGGGAAGATAGGTTTATCCTCTACATTTCCGATGAACCGGCATTCCGAAACAAGGACATCATCAAGCAGATGATCGCACTTTGCGACATGTGCCACGAAGCCTGGCCAACCGTCAAAATCTATTCCTCGACATGGTGCTACGTACCAGAATGGCTGGGAAAACTAGACGTGTGGGGCATTGGCGTACAGGGGCAAGTCTCCGTAAAAGAGCTGGAACTCATAAAGAACTCAGGCGCTGAACTCCTGATTACTACAGATGGACAGCAGTGCCTCGATACACCATACAACGCCATTGAACGACTCCTCCCACTTTACGCATGGAAGTACAATGCACTCGGATACGAATTTTGGGGCGCGGACTGGCTGACGCTCAACCCATTCGAGTGGGGGATCCACAAGCCGCATTTCCAGTCGGGCGCCCCAGGCAAAAGCCAGCGCATCCGATATCCCAATGGAGATGGCTACATTTTCTATCCGGGAAACCTGATTGGGCACGATGGGCCGGTCGCTTCCGTCCGTACCGAAGCCTTGAGAGACGGCATCGAGGACCATTCCTACATCATCATCCTTCAGAAAATCGCCGAAAAGACCCGGGACAAGGATGCCACCCAGCTGCTTGAAGAAGTCAAAAAGCTGCTGAACATCCCCAATGCCGGCGGGCGAAAATCGCTCCAACTGCTACCCAATCCCATGGTTCTCCATAATCTCCGACTCCAAATCGGAAACACGATCCACAAGCACCAATGAACCTAAAAAAAGCGATTGATGCTTGAATACAGGCGCTTGGAGTGCTCATACTTAAGCCTATCCGTTAATTTACATGGAGGATGTGGAACTTTTGTCTCAAGGCGCCCCTTGTCGGACCAGGCGGGAGCCAGGTCGAAGTTTGATTACTTTTATTTCGTACTCAAATAGGTATGGAATAATGGCCTGCTAATCGATTGAAGTCATCAAGAATCATCCGGATTACCTAATGGGTTGTGAGTCTGGAAGATTGACGATGTTTGTCAATGATTGCACATGATTCTTGCTTGAAATTTTCAAAAAAAACGCGATTTTTTAGTGGTGCAAATAAGGCTTTAGCCCACCCAACCGTAAGGGGGCCTCCGCCCCTGAATGTAGTGCGCGCGAGGAAGTGGAAGAAGTTGAGGCTGGCGGCAAGCAGGTAGGTTTGGGGACGGCCGGGTGGGACTTAGGACGCTGGGTTCTCGTTGAAAATCCAACTCTGGTTCAATGCAAAAAAACACCGGTTTCGTACTCAAAACGCATGTGACATGCCTCTTTTTGGCGAGATTGCAGTCACGCCCTTGCGGGGCTAGTGTCCGCAGCCCAAAATGAAGTTGCATGTCATTGCATGAAATTCATAACTCCATGAGAATCAATATGTTAGAAATGAATAATCCTAAAAAGCAGCTAAAATTGGATTTTGTTCCTAATTGATTTATTTTCAAATGATTATAAAGTTCACTCCGTTCGCCGTGTTGGTGAATTAAAGTGCGGCAGTCTTCCGTAGCGCCTTTACAAGGCGCCAGGCATGGGGGGCATCCCATCCCCGGGCTGAAGCCCGGGGTTAAGCATGGTCAGGCGCCTACGGCGCAAAGTCTTTGGCGCGGACTGGTCGTCCGCAATCCACCTGGCGGGACATGGACCAGACACGGACGATAGTTCGGATTAGCCGAAAGGATTTACATAATACATTGCGCTGCAAGCGCTTAACGATGCTTAACCCCAGGCTTTTAGCCTGGGGCGGGAAAATCAGCCGAAGACCGTGCCTTGTAAAGGCACTACAATCATAAGGCGTCAACTGCTTTTTTTAGGTTGATTGGCGTCAGCTGCTTTTTTTTAGGTTGGTGGAATTGGTGGGCGGCTACTTGTCACAGGCATTTTTGTAGCCTGGTCCTCCAGCTGCAAGATAGCCTCCTGATTCGCCGGTCGATCGTTGGCTTACCCAGAATGCATACAGGTCGCCTCGGTTCAATCTGATGTCGAACTGAACGACGCGTCCTGCCAGCGTTGCCAGGTCGGCTGTCTTCCATGCGATTGGCGCCTTGACGCTGTTGCCCAGGAAGCCCGTGCAGTTTTCGTGCTCGAAGCCAGGGATGATTTTCCCCGATTCATCCATCACCGCTACGGTCAATCTCGTCCCGACCGTATTGGCGTTCACGAAGAAATGACCGCCGCTGAAACGCACGTTCCTGGTTCGGACATAGCCGCCATGCCATGAGCTGTGCAAGGACGCAAAGCCGTCGCGACGAAGTTTTGCCAAGCCGACCGCGCCATTGGAGTACATGCCGTCGCGACACCAATCTGGCATGTTGGTGCAGGTTTCGTCGCCACCGTAGGCACTGTAGTAGATCCACAATTCGTCTCCGACAACCAAGAGGATTCCTCCAGTCGCCTCCACGTATCCGTTGTCCCAGAAGCCAGGACGGCGATTGGCTCCGATGAACGAGCGGCGGTCTGGGCGATGCCAGTGGAAGCCGTCACGCGAGGTCGCCAGGACCAATTCGGTCAACTTGGGTTGCCCCGTTGCCCGTCCGACGTGATTCTCGGGACCTCTGAATATCTGGTAGAACCCGACCATCAGGCTTTCGTAGGAGTTAGCGTCCAAGTTGTACAATTGGGCATTCAACTCATTGCCCTGGTCAAAACAATCGGCGCATGCCCAGAATGGCGGATTCGACCAATTGCCTGAGGGCAGGAAGTCGGAGTGCTCCCAATAATACCTGCAGCGTCCGACTGTTCCCAAGTACCCTCGTATGCTCTGGATCCATTTTCCTCGGAATCTGTTTTTGAACATGGTGCTTCTGTCGTCCATATCGGATGTCAGCACTGGTTTTGACCAATAAATTCCGTCCCTTGACGTCATCATTCGGGCGCCTCTATTGCCCTGTTTATGCATGACCGTATCGACTTCTCGAATCAGCAGCTTGTACCTTTGTTCGGGGTTTTCGCATTCGAAGTCGATCCATGCCGTGCCCGAATCCGGCCTGATGCTTCCTTCTGGAAAGAGCAGGTTTGTTCCCGGTACGATATCGAGTTCCGGTCTTTCCCAATGCAATCCATCCTTGCTGATCGCATACGCTTCGTTTCCCGTGTAGCTTGACAGGTACCACATTTTAAAGAACCCGTCCAGGTCGTCATACCATATTCCGCCACATTTCGGGATACAGGTTGGGCCGTAGAGTTCGGACATTTCCCATGGTTTTTCAGGAAAGAACAATGGGTTCATCGGGCATTTTACCGGCTGATGGTAATGAAACGTCAAGTTGGTGTTTGCCACCAGGAAATCGTCAACGAAGAGTTGTCGTCCAAGGTCGATGTCGATCACCTCTGGTTTACGTTCCAGGTAGGGTACCCTCATGGCTTGATTGCGGTCTGCCGGAATGTTCCGTGGAGGCCATTCATCATTCAATTCGATGCCATTGTACAAGCGTTCGCCCATCTCGTGCTCCTTTTTTGAATTGATATTTTCAGCTACATGATTTCAGCAATAGGGATATCCCAAAAAGAATATAGCATCGTTCACCATCCCTTGCATCTCGCCCACAAAAACAACAAAAAACCAAGGCGAAAATTCACCGATTTCGTACTCAAAAGGAATGTGACATGCCTTTTTCCGGCTGGTTTGGGGGAAGTTGGGACTGGTCGGACTGGGTCGGACAAATCATTCATAATTCAGCATTCAGCATTCAGCATTCTCTGGATTGCCATCGGAGGTTTTTTGGAGTAGATTATGCGATTGCGTTTATCAGAAGCAATCAGTCAAATCATTCAAGCACAAAAGGAGCAGATTACCATGTCAAAAAAGCTTAAGGTTGGCGTCATTGGCCTTGGTCGTGCAGGCAATAAAATGCATTTTTCCGAGTTCAAGGGGTTTCCTGAGCAGTTTGAAGTCATTGCAGGTTGTGATTGCGATGCCGAACGACGTGAGGCTGCAGTCAAGGCAATGCCCGGACTGAAGGTTTACGAGTGCGTTGACGATATTGTGGCGGATCCGTCGATCGACTTGCTGACCATTGCCACGCGTTCGGCCGACCATGTGGCGCACTCGATCAAGGGACTCGAGGCAGGCAAGTATGTCGTCTGTGAAAAACCGATCGCCGTTTGCTACTGGGACGCCTTGAAACTCAAAGCTGCCTCAGGCAAATATCCCGGGAAGTTGTTCATCCGCCATAATCGTCGATTCGAAACCGCATTCTCGCACATTCGCGAAATCCTTGCCAGCGGAAAGCTGGGGAACATCTTCGAGATCAAGTTGCGTCGGCACAGCTACCAATGGCGTCCCGACTGGCAGACGATCGTGTCCTGCGGTGGCGGGCAACTCTTGAACTGGGGACCGCATCTGATCGACCAGGCGCTGCAGTTCCTGGAAACACCCGTCGAATCCGTGTGGAGCGACCTGAAGCTTGTCGCCGCACTCGGCGACGCCGAGGACCACCTGAAAGTCATCCTCCGCGGAACCAATGGACGGCTAGTCGATATTGAGATTTCCGGCGGCGTGTCAATTCCCGAGCCGATTTACTGCATCCATGGATCATTGGGGACGCTTGTATGCAAGGACGAGAAGACGATTGAGATGAAGTACTACAAGGCTGAAGAGCGTCCGACCACGGCGTCTTCGCCAGGAAATCCGCCACTTGAAGGCGGCTTTGGGGCCAGTGCATCGCCGAATTGGATCACGGAAACGATTCCCGTCAAATCGAGCGCTGGCGACGCGCCACATCGCATTTGGCTGTATATCTACAATGCCATCATGGGAATCGCTCCCTTCCCGGTGACGATAGACCAAGCAGTAGAAGTCGTTCGCATTACGGATGTTATCAAGGCACAATCGAAGATCCAGGATGTGCGCTAAGTTGGCAAAGTAGCTCAGCTCACCATGGCGTCAACTGCACTTTTAGGATTAATCGTAGAAAACCGAGGATTTGCAAATGCGTCATCTTGTCTTGTGCTTGCTAGTGTCTGCCAGCATGGTTCCTGCGGAGTTGAGCGTGTCATGCCGCGATGGTTGGATTGTTGTTCGTGATGGTTCGGGCAACGAGCTTGTTTCGTTTAAGAACGTTGTGTTTGCCTGGTCGCCTCCCGTGGCTCTGTTTCCTCAGGAGGCGGTGCCCGACCTGTTTGGCAAGACGTTGGTTTGCGGTATCGAGAAGGACGGGACAGGCCGTGTTTCCGTTAGTTGTCGCGTGGCAAGGACGGAACATGGATTTGAGTTGGAATTTGACGTTTCGGCTCCGGAAGGCGTGTCCACAGGCGGTCTCATGCTGAACTTCGGCAGCGAGCCGAGGCAAGTCCACAAGTTCGGGGTGTGGTCTGCCGATGGCAGGGGAGGCGTGCCCCATGAGGTCAGGGAATCGCCGATCCGGCGGGTGGCAACTAGCGAGTCAACAAGCCTCTGGTACATCATTTCTGGAAATCACAATTGGGGATCTTCCTTCGGAGAACATCTTCAGCTGAAGGAAATCTCCAAGGATCAGGACGGGCTTCGTCGCTTGCGAGGCCGCATGTCTTTTGCGGCAATGCCTGCAGGTTCGACCCCTGAGCAGGTGGTGCTCACCCTGGGTGGTCGGAAATTGCATGTGTCTTGTTCGTCATCTAAGCCCTATGGTGTGTTCGATATTGGCGAGCATCCGTCAATTCAACTGCAAGTTTTTTCGGGCAATCGTTCCGTGCAAGAAGACCTGACAGTGATTGTTAAGGATTGGGAAGGGCGCGTCTTGTTGAGGCAAGCACGCGGCATTCAGCTGGAAGCATTTGACAAGCAGGTCATTGAGGTGTCGGTTGACGCTGCCACAAGAGTAGGCATCTACTTTGTGGGCGTTGTGAACTCGGCGGACAACAAACTGCCACTGGCACGAACGACTTTTGCAATCATGCCCAAGTACGAGTATCAGCACCTCGATAAAAGCCCTTTTGGCTTGGCGGCGGCTTTCATGCCCAACGACCAGGAAGGCAAAAAGCAACTGTACACGCTCATGAAACGCCTGGGCGTTCATTATCTGAGAAACGGTGACAATAGGCAGAGTGCGCCATACGGCATCGTGTCTTTCATGCACAACAATGTGTCGCCAACGCGACCCTTTGATCCCGCCAAGGACACCAAAGTGCTGGAAGCCATGTTCGAGCAACTGGCAGAACGACAGAATCCAGCATGGGAATTCTGCAATGAGTGGAATATGGGCAAGAATGACAAGACGAGGCCGGAGGTGGTCGCCAACTACTTGTCCTGGCTTCGTGCCATCAAGCAACGGAGGCAACAACCGGGTTCGCCTGACTTTAGGCTGATTTCAATGGGGCTTGCCGGCCGCGATTCTGCATTCCTTCAAGAAATCGCCAAGCAGGGCGGCTGGGAACTTTTGGACGATGTCGCCCTCCATCCGGGACGAGGAAACGTCACGGCAGACAACACGGATGACGGCTGGACATACCTGGGAGGCATTCGAGCGACGCGTGACACCATGAAGACCCTGGGTGACAAGCCGCTGCACTTGACCGAAGTGTACGCCTGTACCAAGCCGAATAGTTGGTGGCACGATTCCTATCGGCAAGCCGCCGAAAATCTCTTCCTGACTTTGGCGCTGGCACTTGCAGAAGATGTCAAAACTTGCCTGGTCTATCAGCTCAACGATAGCGTATGGCACGATGTGGGCGGCGTTAACCATCTGGACGCCGAATACTATTATGGGCTTCTCAACCGCGACTTGTCGCCAAAGCCTTCCCTGTTGGCCTTTGCAACGGCCACCAGGCTTTTGGACGGGGCAACCTTCAAGCGGTTTTGGCAACGACCCCAAACCCATCTCCAGGCATTGGAGTTTGCTTCGCCCAAGGGTTCGTTGGCGGTTGTTTACGATCGCACGGACGGCACGATCCAGTCGCAACAAAGCGATGATTTCGTGCATCAAGAGCCTTGGATTGATACGTGGAAGACACGAACGAAGCATCGTTTCCGCACGAAGCAAGACGCTGTAGTCCTGGTTGATTGCATTGGTCGGGAGATTCGTTTGCCGGCTTCCGATGGATTTGTGGAGATTGAGTTGACCGGTGCTCCCTTGGCGGTGCTTGGTTTGGAGCTGGACTGATTCGGATCATTCGAATCTAATGTCGGAGACTTGGAGTTTTTTGTGTTCTCTCGGCCATCCAGCTGATTTGTCTCTGCCGTTGAAGAAGAGGACTTCGGAGCGCAAGTCGGTGTGCTTGAACGGTGTTCCGACGAGCTTGAGATCCTTTTGGATGTCGAATCTGACGCGGATCCATTCTCCTGCGGAGTCCGCAAGGTTGATGTTGAGAGTTCGTGAAGATTGGTTTTTCCAGTTGACTTCCGGAAGAAGCATGTCGATGATGCCCGTATCGTCTGACTTGTAGAGGAAGGATAGTGTCGTGTATCCTGCGTCGGAGTCGTAACGTTTGGGAAAGAAAGAAATCACGTATGGAATCCCTCGATCGACATTTTTAGGGAAGTCCATATCAAGCACGAATTGTCCCAGTGGGTTTGGTGCCTTGATCCATGTTGCTGTTGCTCCGACGTTTTCGAAGTCGCATCCCATGGCGATACGTGTTTTTTCAGCATGGATGTCCAGTCCGAAGAATGGCTTTGGATTTGTTGTTTCCGCGGTGATTGCGTAGAGTTGGACTGCTTGAGTTTCCATGGTGATGGATAGGACGGTGACATCCGGTTTTGGATTGTGCCATGGGAGCATGGTTCGTTCCCCCGCGAGAACCGCCTTGATCGGCGGAATCTTCTCCCCTGCGTTGGTGATGTTGATTCCCAGCGTGAGGTTGCAGTCGTAGCTGGAGCCATCCTCGAGCTTGATCACGTATTTTCCCGCTGCTTGTCCATCTTTGGCGTCTCGTGCGCTATGGAGGAAGCAGAGGGATGCGATTTTGGCGTTGACCGGGATGGAAGCATTGGCTTCGAGGGGTGCTTCTGCGACCTCGAAGTTCACGTCGTGGTGGGTTTCCGGAACTGTTTTGACGATGCCTGGCAATGGAAGCTGGATTTGACGCTGCGGATTGAAGGGGAGGGGAACCTGAGAACCTTCGAAAAGCTTGAGTTTTCTAGCGTCATAGAGCTGGTTTTCGGGTGCCACCAGGTAGGCGAAGAGCTGCTTGAGATACTTGAAGGCGGCTCCGTTGAGGTGCGCGATGGGGACGGCGTCAAGAGTAGAGGTAATGATGCGACCGTTCTCGAACTTCGCTTCAGCCAATGCCATTCCCGCTGCGGGATTTGGCAGAAAAGCACCACGGTAGGCCAAGAGGGTATCATCAGCTGGGGAGATGTATCTTGAGGCGACGGTCGCCAATCTGTTTTCCGCCCAGATATCCAGGTCTTCGGGTGTCAATCCGGCGAAGATCGGATGTTGTGGGACGACCATGTCAACAAGCGTGATCGGGTCGCCGCCGACCTTGATCTCCGGGAAGACTTGGTTTTTTCCGGCTTGGGGTTCGAGGATCAGCAGGCGTCCGCCATTTGCCACCCATTTACGGAGGCTGAATGCGATTCTTAGGTCTGAAACGACTTCTGCATCGGTCAGCACGATTGCCTTGCGATCCTGAACTTTCTCTATGTTGTCCAGTTTGCCCAGGTTGATGTTCAGTAGGTCTGCGATGCGTTTCAGCTGTGGCGAGATAGTTCCGAATACAGGTAACTCGATTGGTTTTTGCAAAGGTGTTTGGGCATGGATTCTGATGTTGTATCCATTTCGTCCCAGCTCTGTTTTGCCGTTGAATGCCGTGATTCTGAGTTCTGCGTCGTGCTCATCGGTTTCTGGAAAATTGACATTGATAGGCACATAGCATGTTTTGAAGGGGATTGTCTCTGGCAGTGTTGCGTTTGCCAAATCGATGATTTTACCTGACTTGAGTGCCAGCTGGATGTTGAGGGTAATGTTTTTGATATGGTTTCCGTTTCGGTTATCGATTCCGACTTGCAATGATCTTGTTTGCGGCACCAGGATTTGTCGTGGCACGTATGGATTTTGGTTTGAGAGCCTGGTGAAGGGCATATAGGGTTGATTCCATCGAGTTCCTTCCTCGATGTTGGGTTTGGCGAACCAAGGTGCGATTCCAGCCAATGGCGTGTCGAATCGTGCGAGTTCGAGTACTCGTGACCCCATTGTGTTCAGGACGTGCTTGTAGTGCTTTTCAGGGTTGAGGGCATATCTGACTGGAATGAAGCCTGAGAATCCCGCCGCTTGCGGTTTTGCCCAGACAAAGTGCCTGGTGACTCGCTCCAGGTAGTCGTCGACATTTCCAAGCTGGAATTTTGGATCTGCCGTCAATCCCCAACCTCCTCCGACGCATTCGGAGACGAGCATCGGGACATTGAGCTTTGTTTCGTTAGGAGCATAGATTTTGAGTACATTGTTGATATTTGTTTGCAGTGCGATTGGCCAAAGTGTCCATGGTTCTGATATGCCGGTATAGAGATGGAGATCCTGGAAGTCGGTATCCCTCTTTTCTCTTCCGTATCCATGGAGGTCTGAAATACCAGCGAAGCTACAGATTGGCCTTGCCTGCTGGTCGAGTTTTCGGATGAGTTGGACGGACTTGTCCAATTGTCTTCCAATGGCGGGTTGCAGTCGATGGAAGACCTCGTTTCCCATTGACCACATGACGACCGAGGCGTGGTTGTGGTCGGCATAAAGGAAGGCCTCGACTTCGGCGAGGTTGTTTTTTTCGTACTGGGCTTCGTCGATTTTTTGTTGGAAAGCGCATCCCCATTCATCCCAGATCATCATTCCGAGTTCATCGGCGGCATCGAGGTAATCTTGCCTGATTGGCTGGTGTGCGGTTCGGAGCATATTGTATCCTTTAGCCTTGAAGCCGCTGATAATGGCGTAAGGATCGCGATTCCAGGAATTTCCGTTTTTTGATGCATGTCCTCCGTAGTTGGTTGAGTGTGCGCTTTCGAAGAAAAGGAAAATTCGTTTCCCGTTGAGGAGGAAATAATCATCCTTCATCGTAAGTTCTCTGAATCCGAATCGTTCGGCTTGCGCGGCAAGTATGCCTTCGCCATTTCTGAGTACGATTCCAGCGTAGTAGAGGTTTGGGTTTTGCGTGTCCCAGAGGAGTGCTTCCGGGAGGTCGAGCGTCATGGTGTGGTTCGAGATTCCCATTGGGATTTGGATTGCAGGTCGTGAATGGAGCTTTGCTGTTTCAGGATTCTGCGATGCTAGCATGGCTCCGATTGCGGGAATGGCTTCCAAGGGGTTGCCCGTGTGGTTGACGACTTGGAATGAGGCGGTGAGGCGTCTCGGGGCGATTTCCGTTGAGAGCCTGAGTTTTTGGATGACGAGCTGGTTAGTGACGGTTTCAAGGGTGACCGGCAGCCAAATGCCGCCACGTATGTCCCAGTAGCTCCACATGCAACCGTAGGTCCTGACCATGGGAAGACCGGCGCCAATGGGAGTGAGATCCGCCAATATGCGAAGGGCAAGAGTGTTTTGGCCATCGCGAATCGCATCGGTGACATCGACTCTTGAAGGCACAAAGTCGCCATGGTGCGTGCCGACCAGTTTTCCGTTGAGGAAGATATGCGCGGAATGGGCGAGCCCCTGGAAGTGTATGAATGCCCGTGAGTTGGAGGTGGGTTTGTAGTCGAAGGTCCTCCGCAACCAGGAGCGCGTGAAGGGATTGTTGACCTGCCGGATTTCGACATCGCCTCGCCGTTCTGTTTTGCTTGACATCGTGAAGAGTTCTCGAACTCCTGGAAGATGGAACCAATTGATCGGGATAGTGACCGGTTTCCAAGTTGAGTCGTCAAAGGAGATTTCCGCGAATTGGCGCTCGTTGTCCTGGATGTCTCCGAAAGGGGCGGTTGCGGTTTCGATCGGCTTAAGTTGCCAAGTTCCGTCAAGGGAGGTTGTTGCGATGAATTCCAGTGGTTTGACTACAGTCCCGTCATCGTAGCGGAATGCGACCTTGTTTGGGGCAAGCCTTTTGATTGGCGGCTTGACGGGATAGTCATCCGGGATCCAAGGCTTTTGTGCAAGCAGTACAGGCGAAAGGATGATTAGAAGTGCGAGAAGTTTCATAGGCGTTTTCAGGTCGATTCCCAAGTCAAAATTTTGGAGTTGAAGATACAAGCTGGATTAAGCTAATGTAGTACAAGAGCAAACGAATGCTACTTCCAAACCAACGCAAAAAATCATCGGTTTTGTACTCAAATGGCATGTGACATGCCCCTTGAGTACCAAACCTCGAAAAATGAATTTTCCGTGTTGGCTTTACGAAGGTTTTGTTGTGCAATGTAAGCCCTGAAGGGGCGCCATATACCAGCCCAGGGCAAGTACGCCGAAGGCGTGCGACGCCCTGGGTAAAGGGAAAAGCAATTGTGAGCCCTGAAGGGGCGAGACATAGGGAGACCGGCATGGTGCAATACCTTTCCAATTCCGTCTAGAATCCACCCCAAAACCAACGCAAAAAATCATCGGTTTCGTACTCAAATGGCATGTGACATGCCCCTTGAACTCGGCACTTGAAAAATCATGGTTTGTCTTGATGCGTCAAGGTGGACATATGAGGAGTCGTCATGGAATCCTTGGTGCTAGGAGCCGTTGTTTGTTTTTCTCGGACCACCCTTGATATTCGAGATAATTTATGGTACAATATAAAGTTGAGAGTAGTCTCATAGTTTTTTGTTTTGTCACCACAAAGAAATTCATGGAGGATGTCAAATGAAGCGTTCGTTTACCTTTACGTTGATTGAATTGCTGGTTGTCATCGCGATTATCGCGATTCTGGCGGCGATGCTGCTGCCAGCCCTCAGCAAGGCCCGTAACAAGGCCCGTACCATTTCCTGCGTATCGCAGCTCAAGCAGCTGTCACTCGGTCTCATCATGTACATCAACGACAATGAAGATCGCTGCCCATATTTCCACTGGGGTCTCCACCGTATTCCCGGCGGCGACATTGCCAATGCCTGTGCCGCCAAGCCGTGGCATCAGGCCGCCTATGACTATGTCGGCGACGTCAAGGCTTTCATTTGCCCCGGCAATATCAAGAAAACAGGTTCTGCCTATGGCTACTACATCGACAACTGGAACGTACTGAAAGGTTCTGGCAGCAACGTCTATCCGAACTACGGTTATCACGAAGCCGCCTCGGGCGCCAGCTATCCGATGAGCAGGTTCGCTACTCCGTCGGAATGCCTGCAGGTCGCCGACTGCTCTGCCTCTTTGATCGGCCACAATGGCGATGGCCTGGGCGGCATCGGTGGCGGCAGCAGCCCAAATGGCTATTTCTACCGTATCTGTACCTCCATGGTTGGTGCGGGAGAAGCTTATTCGGAAGCTGAGTTTGTCGGCAAGAGTGCCCATGACAACACTAACAACCTCGGTTTCTTCGATGGCCATGTCCAGAACTACAATTGGCGCGAATGCCGCCGCAAGAACAGTGGCGGCAAGATCCGCTATACAGATGCTGAGATCGCCAACTGATTGGCATCTCCGCAGTATCTGCTGAACAAACAGCGCCCGCGAACCATGAGTTTGCGGGCGCTGTTTCGTTATGTGGATTTTGACATCAGGATAGTCTTGGGAGGCATTGAAGAAAGTTCAGGGGAACGAAGGTTTTTCCAAAAAACCAACAGAAAACCGGACCCAAAAATCATCGGTTTCGTACTCAAACTGCATGTTACATGCCCCTTCGTGGCTAGTCCGGTGAAAATGATTTTTGTCTCAGGAGACGAGGGGGTGGAGGGTACCCGAAAAACCAACGACGAATCAAAACCAGTCTTCTGCTTGATTCGGCTGGTGGATGGGATAATTTACTAAAATAGGCATAATCTGAGCGGGCGAGATGTGAACAATAAGTCGTGAACCAAAGGACGTTAAAAAATGATCAAGGCTAGGACAATATCCGCAATGGCAATGATGTGCTTGGGGTGTGCGAACGCAGTGACGCTTGAAGAGGTTCGGCAGTACAAAAACTATGAGCGTCAACAAACAGTAGTGTTTGAACAAAATTTCAATGACCCTGGGATTTTCGAGAATCCTCGGTATCGCAATGGGGATTTCCATGTTGAGAAGGGAGTAGGGGTTTCGGGAACCAATGGGCTTGTTTTTGAGCGCAAGGATCCGGAAAACTATACCCCGTTGGGGATTGCGCTGCCGCCGATGAAAAATGATCAGGTGTATGTATTCAGCGTAAGGGCGCGCTGGGATGGGAAGCCGTCGCCTATTCCGAAGGACAAGCATGGGCGGACTCGTCGAAATCCTGGCTTGCTGTGCTGGGAGTACAAGCCCGGTCCCGTGGGATCGTATGACATCGAATGGCAAGGACCGGCGTTGGCAGACGACTGGCAGGAATTCTCGATGGAAACCCGATGCCGTGATGGCTTTTCTGTCGAAGAATCATGGTTGACATTTTATGTCCACCGGGGCTTGTTGGGGCGCATTGTGTTTGACGAACTCATGGTAACGACTTTGGAGGAGAGCCATTCGCTGTTGATGCTGCATCCTGCAAACCGAGCTGTTACAGGCAGTTGGACGGACTTGATTTTTACGACGAATGGGAAGGCAGGGGCGAAGGAGTTGCTTTAACTGCAATTGTCGGAAACCGGCAAGCCAATGCGCGAATGGTTGGTCGAGGCAAGCGAGCCGAATCGCTTTGCGTTTAAGCTGGAAGGCTTGAGTCATGGGCAGGCGACATTGACCGCCAAGTTGGTTGAGCCTGAGCGAAAGGCATTGCTTGATACCGAGGAATTCACGCTGTTGGTGTTTGATGAAGATTCAGTCCCCCCACATGGGATTGTCATGGACAAGCATGGGCGTGCGATTCGCAACGGGAAGCCTTGGATGCCGATAGCGTGCTTTGCGGTCTATACTCATCGTCCGGAAGTCTTGCCGAATATAGCCGAGGCTGGATTCAACACGGTGATACCATACCAGAGCTTCAAGAAGAATCAGAAGGTGCTGGTGGAAATGCCGGAATCCGAATGGACTAATCTCCAGTTCGGAATAGACGAGTTTTTCAAGCAGGCGGCAAAGAACAAGCTGATGGTGATCCCGGATATGCGCGAAATGCAGTTTGCAGATGCTGCCGAAGCGGCGAAGTTGTCGTGGGACGTGTCAACCCAGCCTGAGCTGGCTGCCAAGGCGGCAAAGCACCTGAAGGATAATCCCTGGTTGCTGGGATACTATGTGAATGACGAAATCGAGCTGTCAGGGATCCATAAGGTCGAGAATTTGCGTCTTGTCTTGGAACGCGAGGATCCGTGGCATCCGACATTGAACCTTGGCTGTCGTGCCTGGACTTTGCCTGAATACATTCGTGGCGGCGGGGTGTATTCGCAGGATCCCTATCCCATCCAATGGTCTCCCACGGCGACCCAGTCGCTTCTTAGTATGGACGAGGCATTGAAGAAAGTTCAGGGAAGCGGGGTGCCTCATTGGGTTACCCTTCAGTGTTTCAACTGGGCTTGGTACAAGGTCGATCACAAGGACATCGAGGCGATTCGCGGAAGCCACGCCCCCACGCAGACCGAGCTGAATTCCATGGCGATCTTGTCGATCATTCGAGGTGCTCGTGGCTTTATCGGCTACGAGTACGATGTTTGCCGATATCTCGATACCCTTGTTCCTGGGACGTCAGATATTTTCTGGCCTCGGATTGCGTCCATGGTTCAGTTGATTCGTGGCTTGGAGCCATGGGTGCTGTCGATTGCGCCTGACAAGCCGGTCAAGGTGGTGTCCGAAGAGCCTTCCGGGAATGTGGCTCTTCGTGCAGTTGACGACGGGAAGGGGAACGTAAAGGTTTTGGCTGTTGCGCTGGGCAAGCCTGGCAAGGTTGTCTTCGAGGTGCCAGGATGCTCAGGATTGCGTTCTCGCTACAGCCATACTCGCGAAGTGGCGCCCGCTCGGTACGAAATGCGATTCGGGGAAATTCTTTGCGATATCCTGGAATAGCCGGAAGCGACTTGTTCATGCCAGTTATTCCAGTTGCGGAAAGGGGCGAAAGGTTTTTCGCTCCTACCTGTTTCCAATCCAAATATAATCGATCCTGCAGGTTCCTGTTACAGGGGTCTCATCGGCTGTGAAGTTGATCTTGAATTGTCTGATCGGCTTGTTTGAGTCGATTGGAATGGTGTAGAGCGTGTCGTCCAGATCGTTTGGCTTGACGTTGAAGTCGATGTTCTGTGGTGCGCTCCAGTCGTTTTGGCCTGTGGTGATGAAGGAGAGGCTCATCTTGGATGAGTTGGTTCGGTTTTGGAATTTGATTGTCAGTGTATTGACCTTTTCGTCCAGGTTGTCAGGGGAGAGGATTGAGGCATTGGGTGCATTTTTAATTGCGATGACGTAGTAGTCGCCGCAGACGAGATTGACTGGATTGGCGAATGTGCTCCAGAAGCTTTTCTCAGCCTTGAAGATTTCTTTTTCCGTGCCGAGGTCGTGGTCGGTCCATCCCTGCTTGTCCAGGTTGACATCAAATGCCCACGCCTTATTGACCTTGGTTCCCTTGGGCAGGATGTGGACTGCTGTCCTTGCGCTGCGCCAGAGTTCGCCGTCATCCGCCGTGAGCAGGATTCTGTAGTCCCCGACGGCCGGGAAACTGGCTGCTGTCTCCGGCTTGTCAGGATTTTCGAAAGTGACTTCTGGTCCTTCGAGGGTTTCCCACTTCGTTGTCAGCTTTCCATCCAGCGGCTTTCCGTCGTCCGTGACCGTGCCATTGATATTGACTTTGTTGGGGTTGTCTGTCCAGATTTCCGGTCCTGCATTTGGGACTGGCGGGTTGTTGTAGGGCATTGCCTGGTCGAGTTCTTGTTGCGAATTGAACTGTGTGTTGTCCTTGAGGATCCAGTCCTTGTGTGTTCTTTCTGCCTTGTTGATATAGAATTCCACTTCTGGCGCGAGTACGTATCCATTGTTTCTGATCAGTCCGCTTGAGCAGACTATCGCGGGATCTTTCGAACCACCCCAGACGAAGATTTCTGATGGTCCCAGTTTATGGGCAATGTTGTTCTTGTCGAATTTGCAGTTTGCGATCTCGATGTTTTTTGTTTGCGGTGAGATAAGTCCCAGGACTTCGATTGCCGCTCCTGCATTGTTTCGGAATGTGCATTTTTCAACGAGGTTAGCTTCACCTCCGCACTCGAAGTCAATGCCGCCTTGATCGTGCGAACCTGAGTCAGGCTGGTTTAGGAAGTGGCAGTTTCGGATCACAAGGTTGTAGTTTGGTCCGAGCATAATGCCCATTGTTCCTGCGGAAGCATTCCATCCAGAAGCGTCAAAGATGCAGTTGACCATAAACGAGTTCGTCGAGCCAGAGAGGACTGGATGAGGTGATGTGTTGTGTGCGTAGTTGTCATGGCAGAAAATCCTGTCCAAAAAGATTCTGTTTCCGCCGGCTCGCCAACCGACGGAGCACTGGTAGGCTTCGCAATCTCGGATCGTTGCATCGACGATACCGCGTCCTGAAATTGAGATTCCGCCGGAGCTTCCGCCAGGTGCTGCAGGTTGGTCGCGCCATTCAGGGATGCCGTGGGCATTTGTGCGGTAGATTCCCTCGATATGGTGCGCAAGGCAGTTTTCGATAAGTATTCCGCTTCCGGTTTTGTTGTTGTTGACATCAAGGCCTTTTCCTGCGTTGCAGACGATCAGGTTCCTGATGACGACATATTGCGAGTTGGTGATGAAAGCGCATCGTTCGCTGATGTGTCGATTTCGGCGGATCGTCGGTCTGTGTCCAGTTCCGTAGTCTGCGATTTCGGCGTAGTTGTCGGGTTCTCCTTGTGCGGAGATTTGCAGTTCCTGATTGATGACCGAGCCGCGTTTGATCAGCAGTCGTTCGCCAGCGTTGAGCGTTTTCCCGTTGATGTTGGTGAAGTCAGCCCAGGCTGTATTTGGTGTGAGTCCGTCCTTTGCATTGTCTCCCGCGATGCCGTCCACATAGTAGGTCTTGGTTGGCTTGATGGTGGGATTCCATACTTTTGCGGATCGGTTGATTTCGTCCAGCGGGGAGAAGACAATGTACCTATGGAAGCCTCCGACTTTCTTGTCTTTGGAAAGGATATCGAGATTGAAGATGCCATTGACGGGTTCTTCTGCCTGGAGAGTCAGTTCGAAGGGTATGACTTGCCTGTTCTTGATGGCCTTGATGTCCAACGTTGCAGGAGTGATGGTGAGTCCCTTGAACGATCTGACTTTGACGGTGCAGTTTTCAATGTCGTCCCCGATGTTGGTGAATGCCCCGGAGAAGATGACCTTTTCGCCGACTCTCGGGAACAGGGAATGGACCTTGGAGCCGATGACGATCGGCATCGGATTACGCGGGTTCTCGATGGAGAGGTTCTCTGCCTTGCCTGGAAATTTGCCCAGGACTATCGGAGTGTCGGCAGGCGCTGAAAAGCCGGTTTTTGCTGTGTCGCCGGACTTTCCGTTGACCTGGATGAAGGACTTGTAGCCGTCCCAGGAGGCGACGATGTAGTAGGATTGACCAGGGACGACCTCGAAGGGAACTCTGGCATTCGGTTCCCAGTTGTCGTTGACGTAGGCGAAAAAGGCGAATGCCTTCCTGTTCTCGCCGTGGACATCGTAGCGAAGCAGGAATGATTTGTCCTTGGCGACGATGGTGTTCTCGCCCTTTGGCAGCTGATCGAATGTGACCTTGGCGGAAATCGTGAATCCGGGAAACAAGTCGAATTTTGGGTCGTATGGGATGCTTGCGTCAATCAGCATGTTTTTTGCATAGCTCATATCGACTCTGGTGCCATTGGCGGGCGTGAACGCAATGCCGTCGAGGAGGTTTTTGGATTCTGGTTTGCCGTCGATCTTGAGATAATCCATTTGACCGGTGAAGGGACCGACCTGCAAGGGTTCTCTGTTGACGACGTAGTTTCCAGCCCGGCGGACTTTCGAGGTTGTTCCATTGACGGTCAACCAGGCGTCCGTTCCATCCCAGCCACCTTGGATGTCATACCATTGCCCTAATTCGATGGGGACTTTTGATGAGACCCTGGGTTCCGGGTTGCCGTTGAAGTTGATGAAGAGGCTGAATTTGACGCCTTCGTCGGCATTGTCGATCCTAAGGAAGAATGCGCCTGGTTGCGAGTCTTTCCCCTTGCGCAGGATGGACGACCATCCGCTCGTTGCCAAAGCGTTAATTTGAACTCGAGTTTCGAATTTGAAGCCAGGTTCAAGGCGATACAACGGATCGTCGTTGGTGTAGTAGGTTCTGCTTTGCTTGAGGACGATGGATTGTGGCGTCAAGTCCGGATCGTCGCAATAAAAGGGGCAATGTCCGTTGGTTTCCGTGAGTCCGCCGTTGAAGTCCCAATGGCGTTGCCAAGTATCCTGGGCATGGAGGGACGACAGCATCAGCATGGCGAAAAGCGAGAAGAAGCTATGGCGCATAGTAATCTCCTGTAGTGGATGAAATCATTATTTGTACTTGGGCAAGCGATGTCCCAGCGCTGCGATCATCTCGTCAATCAGGCGAATGATGTCTTCTGGCGACAATTCCGCAGAGGTATGCGGATCCAACAGCGCGGCCTGATAAATCTTATCAAGTGATTTTGTTACGATTGCCTCTGTTGTCAGCAGTTGCGTATTGATGTTGGTGATGTTGATTGCCGCGCATTGGGTCGGCAACCTTCCAAAATGTGTTCCCTGAACCCCGTTTTTATCGACTAGGCAAGGGACTTCGACAACTGCCTCGGCAGGAAGGTTGTCAATCAATCCTTCATTCATCACGTTTCCTGCGATTCGGATTGGATTCCCGGTCGCGATCGCTTCCATGATTCCGCAACCGAATTCATGTGAACGCTTATGATTCAGCGACTTGGTGGATAGGATTTCGCGATATTGCTTGTCCCAGTTGGCTCGTGCGACCTTGCACCCCTTTGGCGATGCATCCAAGGGGATGTTGTACTCGTCAATCAGTTCGGGGTAGCAACGCTTGATCCAGTAGGGCATATATTCGGCGGAATGCTCGGAGGATTCGGTCACATAGTATCCGAATTTCCGCATGATTTCCAAGCGCACCATATTCCTGCTTTTCTTGTCCATCGGTGCAGCCCGCCACTCGTCAAGCTTCCTGAAAGCCAGTTCCTTGATTTCGGGGTAGATGTCCCGTCCGTCGTATTCCAGATCGAGCAGCCAAGCCTGGTGGTTGATGCCGCCGATCCGCCACCTGATTTTCGATGAATCGTAGTCCCCTGCCACACCGAGAGTGCCAAGAAGGCTCGACACGCAAGCCTGGACCGAATGGCATAATCCAACCGTCTTGACATTCGTGTGCTTCAACATCAATCCCGTCAAGGAGCACATTGGATTGGTGTAGTTCAGGAGCCATGCTTTCGGGCAAACTTCCTCGATGTCCCTGGCAAAGTCCAACATCACTTCGCCGGAAGCCAATGCCCTGAACAAACCGCCCACGCCGATGGTGTCCCCGATCGTTTGACGCAATCCGTACTTGGTGGGAATGCCGAAGTCAATCGGTTCGGAAACCTCGAAGTTCCATACGCGTATCGTGTTGATCACGAAGTCCGCGTCACGTAGCGCGTCCTTGCGCTCCGCTACGCCGCAGTGGGTCGTGATCCGAGCGCGACCCTGGTTCACGTTGGCGTTGATCGCGTCCAGTACCGTCTTCGATTCGACCAAACGCTGGGCGTCAATGTCATACAATGCCAAATGCACGTCGGAAAACACCGGCGTCAGCATGACGTCACCAAGCAAATTCTTGACAAATGCCGTGCTTCCTGCACCCAAATAGGCAATTTTCATGTAAGTGACCTTTGTTTTTTGACCTGGGTTTAATGAACTCAAACGACTTGATTTGACAATAGTATCTGAATCATTTTTTTCAATTGCTTTAGTTATCAGCATTTTGTAGTATTGTAGAATTGCATGATTTCTTATGATATTGAAATATAATCAAACTAGGAGGCACTATGCTAAATCGCTTGACCGTCGCATTCCTCATGATTGTCGCCGTTGCGCAAGCCGAACCAATCATCGTAAAGAATTGGGAATTCAAGACTCCTGATGATTTTAAGGGTTGGAGCACGGACCAACTTGAAAATGTCCGAATCCAAGATGGTTGCCTGCAAGGCAGCGTGGTCGGCTCCGACGGAAAGATTAGCTCCCCGTTCTTCCCTGCTTTCAAGGCAAAGGCTTCGGACATCGTCGAAATCGTGATGCAGACTACCTTCGAAAACAACGGGAAAGCCCAGCTGTATTGGGCAAAAAATCCTAATACCCGGTACGGTGGTTTCGATGGCAAGCAAATTCTTTATTTCAAACAACGCTCAGGCGACCAGTTTGAAACATACAAGCTGGAACCATGCTGGCAGGCCGATGGACAAGTGATTCGACTCAGACTCGATTTCCCAGTGCTGCTTGAGACGGAAGAAACAACAAGAAACTTCAAGCTCAAGTCAATCAGGATTATCGATCCCAACTACAAGGTCGTCGAAGCCGAAAACACAACTTGGCATTTCAAGGACAATGCAAACCCCGACTGGACGCCAGGAGTGGACGAAGTTGGATGCAAGACATTCAGGCTGAATGAACAATTCTTCGATACGGACAAGGCAGGATATAATGCCGCCGTCAAACTTATCGCAAAAAACACAAAGAAGGCGAAGCTGGGATGGAACTCGTCATGGAGACGAGGCTGGAATGAAATGGAATTCAATGTGTTTGACGATGGCAAGCCGCACATGTACAATGTCAATGTCCTCGCGTCAACGGGATGGGTAGGTCAAATCAGCCAACTGACGTTGACGGCGGGCGACAATCCCGATGCGTCAGTTGAAGTCATCTCCGTGATTGTATGCGACGAGACTGTCGGCGATCCCGAGCTTCGTATTAAGCACGCCGGCTTGTCCAATGCCCTGAACAGGGTTGGTCGTCCTTGCAAGTTCCACATTTTGCTTGAGAACATCGGTGGTGCAATCAACAAGGGTTCCAGGATAGTTCGGCTGGATCTGCCTGAAGGTGTCAAGGTGGTTGGCACCGAATGGCAAAAGGTTTGCGAAATCGAGCCGTTTGAATACGATTTCGCAGAGCTGGAACTTATTGCGGATCGTCCTCTCTGGGGACAGTTCCAACTTGAAATCGCGACGCCTGGGGCGGCATATTCGGCGACGGCGTCGGGAACCTTGGAATTCACGCCTCCGCTGAATCTTCCAAAGGCGGATTATGTGCCCGTTCCGCAACCGGTTGATACCGGCAAATACGAAGTCGGCGCCTTCTATTTTCCTGGCTGGGACAATTCCGCGAACGGCGGATGGCCTCGGATCTGGCGCACAAGTCCGGAACGAAAGCCGATGCTTGGCTGGTATGACGAGGGCAATCCCGAATGCATTGACTGGCATATCAAGTGGCTCGTCGAAAACGGAATCAAATACCTTTGGGTTGATTGGTATTGGCACGAGGGCACTCAGAATCTGGATCATTGGGTCAAGGGATTCCAGAAGTGCCGCTACAAATCCTACCTCAAGTGGGCGGTGATGTGGGCGAACCACAACGCTCCAGGGTCACATTCGGAGGACGATCAGAGGCAAGTCGTCAAATGGTGGATTGAAAACTACTTCAATACTCCCGAATACTACACGGTTGACGGGATGCCTGCGGTGATGATCTGGTCGCCAGAGGGGATGGAACGCGATATGAAGGGCAAGGGAGGCGTCAAGCGACTCAATGACATCATACAGGAGATGGCGAAGGCCGCTGGCTACAAAGGCGTTCATGTCAGCGTCATCAAGCGTCCTGAATGGTCCGCCGATCCGGAAATCATCGGTTCATTGCGCGATCGTGGCTTCCACAGCACGTCGATGTACCGCTACAAGCATCATGCCAACAAGGCAAAGGATACGAAAAACTTCCCGTTCACCATCCTTGCCGATACCTCGATGGAGGTCTGGGAAGCCCGCCACAAGACGGGGATGATTCCATTCTACATCAATATAACCACGGGCTGGGACGATCTCCCCTGGCGGAATACGTGCCGGATTACCGGAAAGTCGCCAATATTGTTCGAGAAAATCTGCCGCGATGCGAAATCCTTCGCAGACAAGTACGGATTGGAGAAATGGCTTCAGCTAGGCCCTGTCAATGAGTGGGGCGAGGGATCATATGCGGAACCTAATGCGGAATTCGGATTCGCCATGTACGAGGCAGTCCGAAATACCTTCGCCAAGAAACCAGAAGGGGGCTGGCCGATCAACTACGGTCCCGAAGACGTGGGACTGGGACCGTACGACCTGAAGGTCAGTGAAACGCATTTGCTCAAGGACTGGCAGTTCGATGGCAAGCATAATGCCTGGAAGCCAAGCTCAAGATTTGGCAAGCCCGTGTTCGCAAACGGGACGATGACCGTCACCTCAAACCACGATGATCCGCAAATCGGACTCGAGACAAAGCCCTTCTTGGCATCCGACTACAAGAGGATATGTGTTAGGCTGAAGATCCAGAAACATCCAGAAGGCAAAGAAGAGTTCGCCGAAGTCTTCTGGTCGATGGCGGGAATTCCATTGGCCCAGGCACTTTCGCAAAAAGTCGAATATACCGCAACAGGCGATTGGCAAACCTTCGTCTTCGACCTGGAAAATCACCCCCGGTGGCGAGGCAAGATCACATACCTCAGGCTAGACCCGTTCAATAGGCCAGACACAAGATGCGAGATCGATCAGATCTGGCTGGAATAACCAGCACAATGCTGAATGCTGAATGCGGAATGCGGAATGCTGAATGCGGAATGCGGAATGCGGAATGCGGAATGCGGAATGCGGAATGCGGAATGCGGAATGCGGAATGCGGAATGCGGAATGCGGAATGCGGAATGCGGAATGCGGAAT